>ERZ1031114.324-NODE-324-length-14731-cov-5.910739_pt1 | contig 14731 bp, 15 predicted proteins | sample MGYA00518740_ERZ1031114 | MGnify/ENA primary metagenome ERZ1031114 (study PRJEB33719, sample SAMN04261276) | wastewater metagenome | biome: rural village; feature: human; material: feces | host: Homo sapiens | place: El Salvador | collected 2013-01-14 ... | reverse complement strand
GGGTTCAAAGGCATGTACGCTGAAGGTGGCGGTGATTTCGCCGGCGTTCCCCTCCCAGGGGCCGATGCAGCCGTCGCCGGCGTCGCAGACGCGGATGCGCACCCGCGCGGGGTAGAGCGACTTGTCGGCGGGAATGGTCATGAAGCCATGCACGCGGCGTTGGTTGAAGGTGGCGAAGCTCACCTTGTAGGTGTCGTATTCCGGGCCCCTGTTCACCCGTTCGCATCTGGGGTCGAGCGGCACCTCACGTTCGAGGCGCGTCTTCTCGCCCTGCCAGTAGGCATCGAAGTCGGCGGGCGCGGGCACGTCCTGGCGGATCTTCTCCACGTCGTACCCCACCGACCAGGTGCGGCGGTCGGCGCCGCAGGCGACCGTGAGGCGCAGGAAATCCGGGCCATCCAGCTGTCCGCGCACAAAGAACGGATTCTCCTTCGAAAGATCCACCTGCCCCGCGCCCAGCCTCTTCGAGCCGAAATTGTCCAGCCTCCAGTCCACCGTGCCGCTCTTGGCACGGGAACCGTCGGCCTCGTAGTAGGTCACGCGGATCACGGCCTCCTCGCCGACGCGATAAAGCGCATCGGCATGGTTCTGCCAGATCTCGAAGCGTCCGCCGAAGGCCACTCCGGCGGCAATGCACAGCAGTAAGGACAGTTTTTTCATAAGTCTTGTTTCGTGCACGCATGCCGAAGAGCCGCGTCGCCGCGCCCCGTCCCCGCGCGCATCGCCTTGAACGCACGCCAGAGCGCGACGACCGCGACGAGTTCAACGGCGACGGCCAGCGCGACCAGGAATCCCGCCGTGTCCTTGTCGACCAGGCGCATGGCGCCCTTCAGCACCGTCTCGGCGACCGACCGAAGCGGCGCGCGGAAGAAGTGCGAGACGAAATAGGCCGCGAGAGCCCCCTGCCCGAAGAGGAGGACGAGCGCCGTGCCGCGACGGAAGAGGAAGATGTCGCAGGCGACATAGAGGACGGCGAGCGCGAGGACGCACCAGCCCATCGCAAGGGCGGTGAACGAAAGCGTGTAGATCGGCTTGATGACGGGAATCCAGATCGAGGCGATGCCGCCAAGCGCAAAAAGGCCCGCCGCATAGCCGAAGAGCGCCAGCGCCTTCACACGCTTCGTCCAGGCCGTGCGCAGGAGCATCGCCGCCTGATAGCCGCACATCGTCATCGCCGCGAACATGAGCGAGGTCAGGAACCAGGTGTAGTGGCTCGGCTTCGCGACATAGGGATTGTCCGCGGGCAGGAGCGCGGAGAGAATCGCGTGATCGACCTTGAACGCGAAATTGCCGGTCTTCGTGTAGTCGCCGCCCCAGGCGAGAAGCGCCGTATAGACGAACGCGCAGGCGAACGGCGCCGCGACGGAGAGGGCCCGCGACGGCACGGCCATCAGGGCCGCCGTCGCGAGATAGCCGACGGCGATGGACTGGAGCGTGTTCGCGAACGGGCTGAAGGTCCCGGGATTGAACTCGGCCCAGTTCCCCTGCACGAGACCGCCCATCGCCCAGAGGAGCGCGACACGCGAGAGGACGCGACGCCAGAAGACGCCCCGCCCCTCCCGGAGGCGGCGCCCCAGCGCGAACGGCATCGCCGCGCCGCACATGAAGATGAACAGCGGCATGATGATGTCCCAGAGCGTGAAGCAGACCCAGCCGTGGGAGAACTGGCCCATGAACGACGCGGGGAAGCAGGCGAACGCTCCCTGAAGCGCACGGACGAGCGGGCCTACGACGGTCAGGAGCAGCATGTCGAGCCCGCGCAGCACGTCAAGCGAGAAAAGACGCGATGCGGGGTAGTCGGCCGCCGTCGGGAACCAGGTACGAACGAAGTCTTTCATCGGATCCGACCAGCCAGCGGTAGCACGCCCGGAGCCATAGCCGCCAGGGGCGCAAGTGAAAACACGAGGACGGAGAATTTCATGGGCTTGCAATGTCGCGCGCGGCACGGCGGGCGTGTCAGGGACGCGCGTAGGTGAGAACCAGGTAGGACTCCGGCGGCATCTGCGGCGTTTTGCGGAATGTTTCCGTCACGTCGCGCGGCCGGATGCGCTCCGGGTCGTCCGGCGGATTGTGGTCGGTCAGGGAGTTGGCGGACAGGCAGACGGCGCGCGCGAGCGTCCAGCCGCCGCCGCCAAAGGCGACCGACAGCGTCCGCGCCTCCGGCGCGCCGTTCACGACGTGCAGCACGGCCGAGCGCCCGGCGTCGTCCCGCGTCGCCGACACCTCCACCGCCTGCCCCTCGACCACGCTCGCGACAAGCACGTCGCGGTGCGCGGCCGACGCCATCGCCTGCGCCCAGGCGCACGGCTGCAGCCAGACCTTGTCGGGCGTGAAGAACACCTGCCCCTGGTCCCAGCCGTTGTCGTTGTGGTTGTAGGGCTGCAGCGCGTTGGCCGGGCAGCTCGTCAGCAGGAAGTCCCCCTGCTCGCGGCAGGCGATGAGGATGCTCGCGTGCGCCAGGGCGCGCCGCATGTCGTGGTGGTTGCCGTTCTCCTCGAAGATCGCGAGCCGCATCTTCGACTGCGGGTTCAGGCGGCGCACCATGTCGCGGAAGGCGGCGCATGCCTCGCGCACGTTCTTCCCCGATCCCGCGCCCCAGCAGCCGACGTGCAGGTCCCAGTAGTCGCAAAAACCGTCCGTCTGGCGGAAGCCCTCCTCCAGGATGTCCATATGCTTGGCCTGCCACATGATGGCGTTGACGAACTTGAGCTTCGGATTCTCCCGGCGCATGGCCGTCACGAGGCGCCGCACGCTCTCGCCGTAGCGGCGCACGCTCGGCAGGTCCGGCTTCCCGCAGTAGGGATTGTACCCGGCGCATTCCTCGTTGCCGATCTGGACGTAGAGCGGGAGGTCGAAGCGCCGGAGCCACGCGGCGAGCCGCACGGCGTCCTCCACCGGCTCGTAGGCGTTGATCGAGAACGCGCAGGGCACCTTCATCTCCGCCGCCATGCGGACGAACTCGGGGATCATGAAGGCATACGAGCTCCACCAGCTCCACATGCCGTGGTAGAACGTCCGCTCGCCCGTCATGTGCCTGTAGAGGTAGTCCTTCACGTTGACCATCGACCCGCCCCAGCGCAGGAAGGTGAGCCCCTGCTTCTGGAACGCCCGAACGAGGTCCTCGCGGCAGCCGAGTTCGCCGAAGCGGTTCGTCGGCTCGTCCACGAGCGATGCGTCGTCGATCCACACCTTCCCCTGCCCGAGGGCCGAGATGCGCAGGCGCGCCATGGGGTCCGTCACGCGCGGCACGAGCGCGAACGCGACCTTGCGCCAGGCGTCGGGCGCATCGACCTTCTCGACGCGGTTCGTCGCGTAGACCTTGAGCCCGTCGTAGCGCTCCAATGCGAACTCAAGGGCGTCCACCTGCCCGCGCACGTGGACGTGCCCGAGCATCCGCTTCCCCTCGCGCGCCGGCACGCCCCAGGCCTTGAGGCCCATGTTGGCGACGCCCGCCGCGTCGCCCCCCGGCAACAGGACCTGCGACGCCCGCCCGAGACGGTGGACGGCCTCCGTCCAGTCGAACGTCCCCTTCCCGTGCGCGACGGGCGTCCACCCGTCGGCCACCCGCTCGGGACGGTTCGTCGGCGGCGGGGCCTCGAAGCCCTCCAGGTAGAGGCGCTGCGCGTCGAGCCCGCCGTAGATCTCGTGGTTGACGTCCTCCATGCCCGTGCCGTAGAGCGTGCGCGGCACGCGGGCCTTGACGTCGGCGAGGTCCACGCGCACGACGACCTCGCCCGCCAGCGCCGCCGCCGCCGAGAGGGAAAACACCCAGAACAAACCGCGCTTCAGCCTCATGGCCTTTTCTCCTTTCACGTTCACCGCCCTCATCGCACAATCATGAGAGATCCGTTCTGCGGCAGCCACGCCTCGTAGCAGCCGATGTCGACCGTCCGGCCGGACACGCGCGGATAGCCGCCCCGGTCGACCGCGTCCGCGTCCCATCCGAGCGCCACGCCGGCGTCGACGGCCTTCGACGTGTGGCGCGGCATGTAGTAGGGGTAGTCGGCGAAATGGCCCGCGTTGAACTTCGGGCCTTCGCCCGCCGCGAGCGCCACGCAGTCCGAGAAGGCGACGGCCGCCTCGTTCCCGTCGGCGGGCGACGGGATGAGCCATTCCCCGGCCGCAACCGCCATGGCCATGCCGCCGCAGAGCAGTGCCGCGCCAAGACGGCATGGGACGGCTGCGCGGCGATACATTGCATTCTTTTCCGACATGTCAGGGTCCTTGGTTGATGTGGTGGAGACGCAGTGGACGGGCACGAAAGAACCAATTGCGAGATGATTGGCGGGTATTATGCACGATTCCATCCCCTTGTGTCAAATCGGAATTTTTGGAATTTTTCAATCGGCAATGGTAGGGCGCGACGTCCCCGGCGCGCCGCGCCCACGGGGACGCCCACGGGGACGCCCACAGGCATGCGGGCCGCCGGGGACGTCGGCCCCTACCACGCCCCGCGCCATGCAACGCCCATGCCCCGCGCCGTCCAGCCTCGTGCCAACAAACATTTCTCACTTTTTCTGATTCTGCCCCCTGGTTGCATGTATCGAATATGACATACTGTCTGCATGAAGGCAAAGAACTGTAAGGACGATGCGGCCAAGGCCGCGTTTCTGAGGAGGGTCGCGGCGCTCGACGAGATGGAGGAGGGCGAACAGGCGCGGCGAGAAATCAAAGAGAAGCGTTGGTAGCTGGAAGAGGAGCGTCGGCGAAACTTGCTGAACGAGCGGCGCATCCGAAAACTCGAAGACGAGCTGCGGCGGCTGCAGGGCGGGCGGTTGTCTGGGTGAGTACCTCGCAGCACTCGCTACTTGCCGGTGAAATGTAGAAGATTGGATTCGTAGTCCTGGAGCGTATGGTAGAAATGTACGATCAGAACACGTTTGGCTGTCTCGTCAATGCGGTATATGATCTGGTGGTTTCCAACTTGGGCGCGACGGTATCCCATGGCGCGGAGGAACGCATCTTTGCAGAAGGAGAATTTTCCCGGCATGGTCTCCAGTTCGCATAGGCGAGCCTCGATTTTGTCCGCAAGGGCCGTCGCCGCCGGAGGGTTGCGGAGATCGGCGGCAATGTATCTGATGATGCGGTCGAGATCGGCTTCCGCTTCGGGCGAGACCACAACCTCATACATGGTATTTCTTCCGGATGGCGGCGAGGGATGCACGTGCGCTTTTGCCTTGGCCGGCCGCAATCTGCCGTTCGGAGGCCGCGATCTTCTCGTACATGGCCAGCCTGGAAAGCGTCTCGTCGAAGAACCGGGTGCTGACGATTACGGAAGAGCCGTATCCGTTCTTTGTCAGGTAGACAGGCCCGTTCTTGATTTCATTCTCGACATCGGGATATTTGTTCCGAAGGTCGGAAACCGGGCGAATGCGGGTTGCGATCATGATGGATTCCCTTCAGCAAGATGCGAATATTATATCACAATTTTATCAGAGGCCGGCTGCGCGAGTTTTGCGATGGCCTCTGAGGTGAGATCTGTGAGAGGACTTGCGCGCTTACTCGTAATGCCCCATGCAGGAGCTGATGACGAGCTGACCGTCGTCGATTCGGAAGATCAGTCGGTTGGCTTCGTCGATACGGACGCTCCACCATCCGTTGAAGTTCCCCTTGAGGGGTTCGGGCTTCCCGATGGAGGCATAACCGTTTCGGTCGATGCTCTGGATGAGCGCGTAGATGCGCTTCAGGGTCTTCTTGTCGCGCAACGACCAGTCCTGAAGCTGTTCCCAGGCGAGGTCAGACCACAGCTTTTGCATGGCGGAGACTCCGATGCGCACGACGTGGCGCGGGCGTTTCGGTCAGCGGCGGCAATTCGTGGAGGTGGTAGTTCCGCTTGCCGTTCCGGTAGTCCTCGGCGGCGGCGCGAATGCGCGCGGGATCGGCGAGCGGGTTTGTGCAAGCGCGGACATCGAATGGGAGGGCCTGCCGGTCAATGGTCTGCCGTATGAAAATCGTGATGGCCGTCGAAAGGTTCATGCCCATGCTGTTGAAGATGCTTTCGGCATGGGATTTGAGGTTGTCGTCGATTCTAAAACTGACTTGTGCCATGGCTGGTTCTTCTCCTGATGGGGTGCAGTATACAACAACTGCGGTTTCGCTGTCAAGCGGATGCAAGACAGTGAAATCATGCCTGAAGCCCGGCTTGGGCGAGGTCGACCATTTCATGGCAGCGGTCGTAGAGTTCCTTGCGCGTCGGCTGGCGCGCGGTCGCCTCGTAGAGCGAGAGGAAGAGCATGCGCCCGGCGGCGCAGAAGCGCTCCTTCTCGCGCGGCGGGTGCCAACGCGGGCCGAAGCCCTCGGGCGACAGCACGACCAGCCCGCCGCCCGCGCGGGCGATGGCGTTGCCGCAGGCCTTTTCAAGCGGGCTCATGAAGGTCGAGACACCCGCCCCTCCGGGGCCGATGCGCGCGGCCGATTCGACGAGGGCGTTCCATTCGGGCGAGCCTTCGGCGGTCGCACGGTGGCCCTTGAAGGGCACGAGAACAGGCAGATCCAGGAGCGCGCGGTTGCCGTAGGCGAACCAGCGGCGGCCGAGGAACTCGACGGGCGCGACCTGCTGAAAGAAGCGGGCGTTCGCGCGGCGCAGGGCGGCGCGCGCCGGGTTTTCGCGGATGTAGCGGCGAAAGGCGGCGAGCTGGCCCTCTTTCTTGACAATCCAATCGTGCCAGGTGGGGTCGAAGATCGGGCGGAGCGCGGGCGTTTCGCGGCTCTGGCCGCGAGGTGGCGCGGACGCGCCACCCGCAAGACCCGGTGCGCCACCAGCAAGACCCGGTGCGCCGCCCCAACCTACACAGTTTGGGCAAGCCGCGCGATTGGGCGAGGCGGGAAGGGTTTTGCCTGTCGCGGCGTCGGCCGCGACAACCTGCCAATAGGCATTGCGCAGGGCCTTGGCGAGTTGGCTAACGAGAACCCCCAGCGCGACGCGGTCGGGTATCGCGCGAATCTTGAAGAGAAGGTGAAGATGATCGGGCATGATCACGAACGGCGAAATCTCTTCGCAGCAGCGCCACTTCAGATGAAAGCCCCTAATGGCCGCCGTGAACGCGCGGGTGATCACGTTTTCGACGAGGCCATTGGGCCCAATTTCGGAAAACGCCGCCAGCCCCTTGAGACGCTTCAAGGTGACCATGTAGAAATACGGCGACTTGTAGTCGAAGCCTCTGAGACGGCCCATCGCCCCCATCCTTTCGCGATTTCCAGCCAAACAACACGTGTAGTTTACGATAAAGCCGCCGAGTTTGCAAGGCGGAGGAGAGCTAAGCGATGACAAACACCGAATCCCTGTTTCCGCCGAAGTCGGCGGCACATCCGACGATCGACGCCTATTCCGAGACGCGCGCGGAACTCGCGGGCCTCCTGAAGGTCGGCTATACGGATCGCACGGTCGAGACGCGCATGGCCGAGCATTATCCGACCAAGCTGCCGGACGGCACAATGCCCTACCGCGTCGAGCTGGTCGAGTCGGCGATGCGCCTTGGAGTCGATCGAGGGCTTCCGCTCGCTCAACAAGGACATCGCGACGATCATCAGCAACGCGAAGGAACTCAAGAAGGCAAAGGCGGAAGATGCGAAGCCATGCGGGGTTGGGGCGTGACACCCACCTGCGCGTACCGTCCACCCAGGGACGCGCGGGTTAACGGGCGACCGGGATGTAGAAGAGCCTCTTCGCCGTGTCGCCGCCCTTCGCGAAGCACCAGTCGAAGTAGGCCTGCAGGGCCGCGCGGCGTGCCGGAGGCGTGTCCTTCCGTACGAGGATGTAGGTCTTGCCGAGGATCGGCCAGCCGGCGGACGTGGGCTCGACGGACGCGCCGGACGTGCCGCGCAGGTTCACGATGCCGAGCTTCGCCTCGCGCGCGAACGTGTACTCCGTGTAGCCGATCGCGCCCCGGATGCGGCGCACGCCGTTGCACACGCCGGGGTTCTTCTGGCCCGCGATGCCGCACGGCCACTTGAGGAGCGTGCCCGCGCCGACCTGTTCCTTCCAGTCAGGGCTGACCGCCGCGAGGTAGGTGCTGAAGATGTGCGTCGTCCCCGAGCCGTCGCCGCGGTGGACGACCGTGATCTTCAGGGCGGGCAGCTTCAGGCCCGGATTGAGGGCCGCGAGGCGCGCGTCGTTCCAGCGCGTGATCCGCCCGAGGTAGATGTCCGCAAGCGTCTTCCCGTCCAGGACGAGCGCGCCGCTCGCGACACCCGGCAGATTCACCGCCGGCACGACCGCGCCCGACACCATGTGGAACTGCTCCAGCCCGGCCGCCTCGCACGCGGCCGCGTCGAGCGGCGCGTCCGTCCCCGCGAAGTCGACCGTCCCCGCCTTGATCTGGCTGATGCCCGCCGAGGAGCCGACGGACTGGTAGTTCACCTTCGCGCCCGTCCCCTCCTGGGTGTAGGCATACGCCCACGCCTGGTAGAGCGGCGCCGGGAAGCTTCCGCCCGCGCCGTTCAGCTCGATCCGCTCGGCGGCCCCCGCCGCCCACGCCGCCGCGCACAGGGCAACCGCCACGGCCGTCTTTCCGATCTTGACCTTGTTCATGTTCGTTTTCCTTTCCTTGTCTGTTTTCCTGTTTACCGTCAATGTGTTTTCCACCGCCCACCGGAGGGTACGAACGCGCTGGCGCGCGCCCCTCCCGTCCTTGGACAATCCGCGCTAGAACTTCCACGCGAGCTGGACGCGCCCGAAAAGCGCCGGGTTGCGGTCCCCCTCGTCGAAGTAGTTGCCCTTCCCGAGGTATTCGCCCTGGAAGGAGAGCGCCCCGCCCTTCAACCAGTCGCTGCCGGTCAGACGGCCGAGCTTGATCTCGTAGCGCAGCTGCGCGTAGAGCCCGCGGTAGTTCCCCGCGTCGCCGCCTGCGGCGCGGTGTTCGGAGACGGGCGCGAAGAGCGGGCCCGCCTGGGCCTTGAGCGACGCGGCATCGCCCGTCTTGCAGCCCGCCGCGAGGTGCGGGTAGAGGAGGTTCGTGTAGTCGTACTTGTTGTACATCGGCGCGACCGATTCGCCGAGACCCGTCTCGCGGTTGAAGACCGCATGCCAGGCGTGCGAGCCGCGATCGCCGTCCGCGTCGCCCGTGAGCCCCCACACGGCACCTGTCAGGTAGGGCTTCGCCCCGTGCTTCGCCTTGTAGGTGAGGCCCGCGTAGCCCTGTCCGGCGAGAAGGCCGTCCTCGCCCGCCTGGGCGGCCCCCTCCAGCTCGCCCGAAAGGGTTTCGGTGAACTGCGGCAACAGGCGGAAGCCGGCCGTGTGCGTCTGGACGTTGCGTCCCTCGGAACGGTACTTGGCCTTGTGCCAGCGAATCTCCTGCTTGGCGACGTAGTAGAGGTCCCAGCCGAGCGACGTGTTCGAGCGATCCTGGTAGTAGAGGCCCGCGCCCTGTTCATCCTGCCCGTAGCCGCTCATGTCGTAGCGGTGCGGCTTCTTGCCGTTCTCGTGTTCCTTTCCGAGCGTTGGCAGCCAGTCGTCGTGGGCGCAGAAGAGCGCAAAGGCGTCGAGCGTGCGGGCGTCGTCGAAGTGCGCGGTGAGCCGCACGGCATCGAAGTAGGCCGAGCGCGAACCGTCGCCGCCGGTGCCGTCGGAAATGATGCGCTTCGAGCCGAAGGACATGTCCTGGCGGCCGATGCGCAGGTCGAGGAAGTCGAAAAGCCCCTTCTGCCGCCAGTAGAGGTTGTCGATGAAGACGACATCCGGGAAGCGCTGCTTGCGGCTTTTCGATTCGGGGCGGCGATAATGGCGGAACTCGTCGGAGAGACGCGCGTAGAGCCCCCAGTTTTCAGGTCCGATGTCGATCCACGGATGAATCCGGATGCGCGCGTAGTCCGAATGGGGGTCCTCGCCGCGCTTGTTGGTCGGGAGCCCCTGCGTGACGTCGTAGCGCAGGCGGAGATCCGCCCCCGCCTTGACCACGCGCTCCGCCTCGTTCGTCGCGCCCCACGCGACCGTCGCGGCGAAGAAGGTCGCCGCCGCCAACCCCAACTGCCGCCGTCCGGCGGGTTGCTTCTCGGGGTTCTCCATGTGTTCTCCTTGTTGTGTCATGTCGCCGCAGATTATGGAAAATCAGCGTGAACAACACGTCAAGGGTACATGAAGAGTGAGTGAATATCCTGTTAGGAAAAGGTGAAGGTGCCATCGCGGCACATGGGGACGCGCGTCTGGTTCCGCGTCAGCTCCGCTGGCGCAGCATTTCGTACAGGCACACGGCGGCGGCGACGCCGGCGTTGAGCGACTCGATCTCGCCCGGCATCGGCAGCTCCGCGATGAAGTCGCACGTCTCGCGCACGAGGCGCGTGATGCCGTTCCCCTCCGCGCCCACCACGAGCCCGGCGCGGCCGCGGAAGTCGATCGCCGTGTAGGCCTTCGCGTCCTCGCCCCAGTCGAGCCCGGTGAACCACATGCCGGCCTCCTGGAGCTGCTTCATCGCCCGCACGAGGTTGACGACGCGGGCGACCTTGAGGTATTCGCTCGCGCCCGCCGAGGCGCGCACGGCGGCGGGCGTCACTCCGCAGCCGCGGTCTTCGGGCAGGATCACGCCCGTCGCGCCGACCGCGCAGGCGGTGCGGAGGATGGATCCGACGTTCTGGGGATCCTCAAGGTGGTCGAGGACGACGACGGTCGCACCCTCGTCGGCGCGGACGTCTTCGAGGATGTCCTCGAAGGCGACGTAGGGATAGCCCGAGGTCTTGAGCGCCACGCCCTGGTGGTGCCCGCCGCGCGTGAGCAGGTCGAGGCGTTTGCGGTCCTCCGTGCGCACGACGATGTTGCGGTCACGCGCGGTGGCGCGGATGACGGCGAGTTCGTCGGCCTCGTTCTTGTCCGGCGGCGGCAGGATCACCTCGCTGAACGTGCGCCGCCCGGCGCGCAGGGCCTCGATGACGGGATTGCGTCCGTAGATCCATTCACCGCCGGTGCAGAGCTCGCGGGGGCCCTTGTGCTTCTCATTTCGCATGGCGCCTCGTTCCTAGAGCATGCGAAGCTTGACGGGCGACTCGTTGAGGATGCCGGCCTCCCGGATCTCGGCGAGCGCGGCGTCCACCGCCTTCGCGGGCGCGGGGTGGGTGAGGACGACGACGGGCACGAAGCCCTTCTCGTCCACGTTCGCCGTCTTCTGCGCGGCGGCGGAGATGGAGACGCCGTTCCGCCCGAGGATCGTCGTCATCGTGCCGAAGGCGCCCGCCTTGTCCGCCACGTTGAAGCGCAGGTAGAAGCGGCTCACGATGTCGCCCGGCGCGCGGAGCTTCGTCACACCCTCGCCGTAGGTCGGCACGGCGCGCGCGTAGCGCACCTCGCCGTGGGCCATGTTGCGGGCGATGTCGCCGATGTCGCCCACGACCGTGGAGGCGGTGGGGAGGCGCCCGGCGCCGCGTCCGTAGAACATCGTGTCGCCCACCATGTCGCCGCGCACCATCGCGGCGTTGAAGACGCCGTTCACGCTCGCGAGCATGTGGTCGAAGGGGACGAGCGTGGGGTGGACGCCCACCTCGATGTCCGCATCGTGCTTGGCGACGACCGCGAGCAGCTTGATGCGGTAGCCGAAGTCGGCCGCGTACTGCACGTCCTTGCCGGAGAGGTTCCGGATGCCCTCTACCTGCACCTGGTCGAGCGACGGCTGGAAGCCGTAGGCGAGGGCGCTGAGGATGCAGGCCTTGTGCGCCGTGTCGAAGCCGTCGATGTCGAGCGAGGGATCCGCCTCGGCATATCCGAGCTTCTGGGCGTCGGCCAGGATTTCGTCGAAGGGACGCCCCTCGTTCTCCATGCGCGTGAGGATGTAGTTGCAGGTGCCGTTGAGGATGCCGTGGATCTGCTGGATCTCGTTGCCGGCAAGGCCCTCGCGCACGGCACGGATGATCGGGATGCCGCCGCCCACGGAGGCGCCGAAGTAGATGTCCACCCCGTTCTTCGCGGCCGCGTCGAAGATCTCCTTCCCGTATTCGGCGAGAAGCTTCTTGTTGGCCGTGACGACGGCCTTCCCGGCGTTGAGGGCCGCGAGGACGAACGTCTTCGCAATGCCGGTGCCGCCGATCGTCTCGACGACGATCTGCACGGACGGATCGGCGATGACGCCCTGCGCGTCCGTCGTCAGCACGTCCGGATCCACCGCCACGCCGCGGTCCGTCGTGATGTCCAGGTCCGCGATCTTCCGCAGCACGACGTCCACGCCCAGACGTTCAGACATGACCCTGCGGTTGCGCAAAAGACCCTCCGCCACGCCCGCGCCGACCGTGCCGAACCCCAGGATGCCAACTCCGACTTCTTTCATCTTGCTTCCTCTTCTTCCTTTTCGCGCGCGGAAACCCTCCGCCGCCGCAGATGGCCCTATATGATACCGCACGAACCCCCTTGCGTCAAATGCCAATTCAGACTATACTATTGCACCAGTAGGATCAAAGGAAACTGCCATGCTGAAAAAAGTCGTTCTGCCCGTTTGCCTCGTGTTCGTCCTGGCCGCCCTCGCCATCGGCGCCGTCTCCTGGGCCTGGTCGCGCCGCGATACGCCCGACTCCCGCCGCGCCGCGCGCAAGGAAGCCGGCAAGGCGCTGCGGGCCTGCGCGCCCGAGGCGGTGCTGCCCTTCCTGGAGAAGCTGGCCGGTGAAACCGCGTTCCACACCTGGTTCGTCCCCGCCGCCGACGGCTCGGCGAGCCCCTGGCGGCTCTGGACCCTGCGCTGCGGGATGCTCACCGCCGTGCCCTACGACTACATCGGCCAGCTCACCGAGGACCAGTTCATCCGCTTCGCGGGCGACGGCGGCGCGAAGCCGGCGGACGCCGCCCGCCTGAAGGAGCTCCTCGCCTTCTCCGACAGGCTCCTCAAGCGGAACGTCCTCTCCGAACCCGCCGCGAACGCCCTCCGGGAACGCCGCCTCGACGGCTTCTTCCTCTCCGGCGACTTCGATGGCGCCATCGCCTACCTGGAGGGCGAAGGCGTGCCAAAGCGCTCGCCCGGCTGGTGCAAGGGCACCGCCGCCAAGCTCCGCGCCCACAAGGCCATGGCGGCCGGCGACAAGAAGGAGGCCGTCAAGCAACTGCTTGCGTTCGGCGCGTTCATGCTCTCCGACGAGCAGAAGGACTTCGAGGACTGCGATCCCACCACGGGCATCGTCTACTCCCGCGACTGGGTCGTCGCCCGCAACTACATGCGCTGCGCAAAGATGACCCGCGAGCTGGGCGACGCCGCGCAGGCCGACGCCTACCTCGCCGAGGCGAAGCGCTTCTTCGCCACGGCGCACGAAAAGGCCAAGGACGACCAGAAATCCCTCGACACGCTCCGGGCCGAAATGAAGGAGGCCGGCTGCGCCCTTCCCGCGCTCCCCGCCAAGACCAAGTGAAGATCCTCTTCCTCTTCATCGACGGCGTCGGGCTGCGGGAGCCGGCGGCGGACAACCCCGTCAACCCCGAAGTCTGCCCCGCCCTGTGCCGCCTCATCGAGCGGCACAGCGTCCCCATTGACGCCTGCCTCTCGGTCGAGGGGCTTCCGCAGTCCGCCACCGGACAGGCCACCATGTTCACCGGCGTGAACGCCCCCCTCTTCATGGGCCGCCACTGCGAAGGCTTCCCCGGCCCCGGACTGCGCCGGAAAATCGAGGAGGACAACCTCTTCCTCCAGCTCAGGGCCCGCGGCAAGCGCGTCAAGTTCGCCGACGCCTACCTCGTCGAATCCGCCGCCGAGCTCGTCCCCCGCCGCTTCAAGAGCGTCACCACCGTGATGGCCCTCACCACCCCCGAGGTCGTCTCCACCCTGGGCGACCTCCTCGACGACCAGGCCGTCATGCAGGACCTCACGCGCGAGACCATCCAGGACCGCTACCCCGACGTTCCCCTCGTCACCCCCGAGGACGCCGCCGAACACCTCTTCAACCTCGCCCGCGCCCACGACTTCACCCTCTACGAGTTCTTCCAGACGGATGTCTCGGGCCACTCGATGGACTACGACCGCGCCTGTTCCGTCCTGCGCACCTACGACCGCTTCCTTTCCACCCTCGTCCGCTTCACCGAAGCCGCCGGCATCACCCTTCTCATGACCGCCGACCACGGCAACATCGAGGCCATGAACGAGCGCGGCCACACCCGCAACCCCGTTCCCTTCATCGCCTTCGGCCCCCGCGAGGCCGAAATCCGCGCCCAGGTGAAGTCCCTCGTGGACGTCACCCCCACGATCCTCAAGTACATCTAGCCTGCGCGGCGACAAACGCCCGGTGGACCGCCTTGTCCGCGTACGGATCGTCCGCCGCCGCAAGTTCCGCCGCCGTGTAACCGCTTCGGATGCCGAGCAGCGTCACCACGCGCGCCGCCTCGTCCACCGCGAAGTCCAGCCGGAACATCCGCACCGAGAACGTCCCCGCGTTCGCCCCCGTTCGCACCACGCGCTTCCGCGAGGCGTCGAACGGCTCCCCCGCGAGCTGCAGCCTTGCCGTCGCGAGAAGATCCTGCCCGCCCGCCGCGCGCACGCACGCGGCCGCCGTCTCGAACGCCGCCGTGGCGACGACGCGCCAGTGGTCCTGGGCGTCCACCCAGCCCGCCTTCGCGCCGGGGAAGGCGTCCGCCGCCGGAATGTACGGCTTGATGTCCAGGATGGGCGTTCCGTCCAGCAGGTCCGCCTCCTCGACCTCGACGACGCGCCCCCGGACGGCGACGAGGCGCACGCAGGAAAGCCCGATCGGGTTGGGGCGGTACGGCGCGCGCGACGCGAAGACGCCCACGCGCGGAACACCCGGCGCCGTCACGGGCGGATGCGCCGTCGGACGCCAC
>ERZ1031114.313-NODE-313-length-14985-cov-7.904823_pt1 | contig 14985 bp, 16 predicted proteins | sample MGYA00518740_ERZ1031114 | MGnify/ENA primary metagenome ERZ1031114 (study PRJEB33719, sample SAMN04261276) | wastewater metagenome | biome: rural village; feature: human; material: feces | host: Homo sapiens | place: El Salvador | collected 2013-01-14 ... | reverse complement strand
GACCCGAATCCCGTTGATGTCAGTTAGTGGATTCAACAATTTACAATCGCACCCGTGATGGCGCTCAAGGCGATTGCCTGGCTTGACCTCACGAAGAAGAAGGAGGATGGCAACCCTCACGCCTACTCGAAGGACATTGGCAAGCGCAAGAACGACATCGCACGGCTCTCCGTCTTGACGGCGGGCCTGGAGCCGGAGATCCCGGAGGGCATCCGTGCTGTGATGTCCGAGTTCATGTCACGTTACGCGGCGGAGCCGCTTGACACGGCGGCGCTGCGCATTCCGCTGGACGAGGGTGGCGTCAAGGACGAGATCCGGCGGTTGTTTGGCGTCTGATTGGAGGTGGCTTGTGCAGATGCCTGAAACATATGTGGTGATCACGCGGCTGGTGCTGGCGGGGATTCTCGGCGGACTCATCGGGGCGGAGCGCGAGTACCGCGCCAAGGTCGCCGGGATGCGGACGCATCTCCTGGTGGCGATCGGGGCGGCGCTGATGCTCATCGTCTCGCGCTACGGCTTCGACGGACAGGGCGATCCCTCGCGGGTCGCGGCGCAGATCGTCAGCGGCATCGGCTTCATCGGCGCGGGCGCGATCATGGTGCAGCGACATTCCGTCCACGGCCTCACGACGGCGGCGGGAGTCTGGGTCTCGGCGGGCATCGGCATGGCCGTCGCCTCGGGCCTCTACACCGTCGCCATCGACGCCACGGTCCTCTCCCTCATCGGCCTCGAACTCCTCGGCTGGTTCTTCCGCAACCGCAAGAAGGCAGCGGAGGGGGAAGAGCGTGATAAGGAATAATACATTAATTGGGTCTTAACTTGCAGGAATGTTTCTGCGGAGGACGTGGCTGTGGATAAAGAAATGTTGATAAACTTGGTATGTGAGCGCAATCTCAAGAAAATTGAGAATGAGTTTGGCTCATTTTCGCTTGGTACTACTCTCGGTCAGGGTGGAACGGCTATTGTGAGGGAGGCTACGCTTGCTGGATCTACCAGACGGTTTGCAATAAAGTTTCTATTAAAAGATGTTTCACATTGTGAGGACGATGTATATTTGCGGTTCAAACAAGCATACATAAATTTGTCGTCTATTCAGCATCTGGGATGTTGTGTGCCTTTATTATTGATGGGGAGGTATCATTGTGAGTCTGCAGATATCCCATATATGATTATGGCACGCGCTGATTCAGATTTAAAGGCGTTCATTAAGACGCAAACAGTTTCGTTTGAAATGTTTGAAAGCGTCTTTCAGGCGTTATTACATCAGATCTCTCTGATTCATGGGCAGGGTATAGTACACCGGGATTTGAAGCCTGAGAATATCTTTGTGCTGGGGCGGAAACTCTTTCTTGGAGATTTTGATATATCAAAATTCGATGACGCAGAGAATTTAGTTCTTGTAGAAACAAAAGCCCGTGACAGACTTGGAAATTACCTGTTCTCGGCACCGGAACAGTCAAATGCCAAGGTCGGAGAGGTCTGCACCGCTTCTGATTGGTATGCTTTTGCGCAGATAATGATTTGGATTGTCACGGGACAAACGATAAAAGGGCTTACGTCGTTAAGGCTTAAAGATCGAGATCCCCGATATGAAAAGTTCGACGCATTGTTTTCAAGGTTGCTCCAGCACAATCCGAAAGATCGATTACAGACGGGAGATGAGATTAAGGCTTTCTTGCAAAACCATAATGAGACTGTAAGGGCAAATGCTGAGCGTGTGAAATGGCAAAACAGTTTGCGACTATTCGATGAGATAGTCCACAAATATACGTGTAAGATCCCTTTTTCTTGCGAAGGTGTTGTGGCAATCACAGACAGGAGCGCTATTAATGATGTCCTGACTTACTTTCGGACCAACATCAATGAACTCACATTGTATCTGGTTTATGACGGAAAAGATTTTGATATCGATACATTGGAGCAGATCAGTGATCGTGTCTGGAGGTTTGGTACGGATGAGATTTGCGTTGAATCGCTGTTTGTATACAAGCATTGGTCTTCTGGCGGAAATATTGTCGTCGTTCGAGGCGGAGAATTGGATGCCAAAATATCCGATGGAACTGCTGACGACTACGAGGAGTCCGCATATTTTAGGGGAACAGTGATTTCACGTGCAGAATATGATTCTGGTTGGGCGAATGTAAATGGAGAGATGATATGCACAGGTGCTGAAGCAAAACTTGTGGCGAGACAACTGCATCCGCATTTGTATTTTGTTTCTCCCAGAATAAGCCCATTACTGGAGCGTGATACTTTTGAACAAGTCTCGCAGATTGGTTCGGAATTCTGTGACAAAAATGGTGTAACGGCAGAATGGCTTGAGGCAGCCATGAAGGGAAGGATAAAACGAACACAAACAGTTAGGATGCATGATTAAATTGTTGCGTTTAGTGATGAGGTTGGCAATGCGAACGTCGTGAGGAGCATCAGGTATGCATAGGCGAGAATGGTTTGAGATGGAGGACTTGCGGAAACGCAGGCTTCTGGACAAAGTTTGGGTTCCTTTGCATTTTCAGGAAGTCCGTAAAGGAGGGTCGGTAAGGCAGGATGGTTGGGAGGAGTATACGCATGGATATGCTCTTGTTGTCCGAAGTGATGATAAGGCGGCAATCATGCGAGAAGATGTATTTACGTTTGGCGCAGGAGCGTTGAATTGCGGTGTGGAGGTGGATGGATCATATCGCGAAGCGTCAAAGTATTACAATGCACACGGTTCAGTCGTCGGCGAGTATTTGGTGATAAAACAACATTTGAACACGTATGATGGCGATAGGCTTCATCTCTCGCAAGATTTGGTCATGGCGCTGGGTTTGGCTCCAGAACGCAGGGATGATGGGATGTATTGGGTTCGACCCTCAGAAGGATACTGCGATGTTGTTCGTATGATTGGTGATGTGAATAGTCGGAATGTTCGAGTCGAGATAAAGAAAGAATTTCTCATGGACTACTTGAGTGCTCGGAATTCGGGGCTATTCCTCTGTCATTATTCGCAAAGATGGGAGGACGTCCCTAACAGAGACCATATCGGCTGGGGGGAAGATCAGAGACAGCGCGTTGGTGAGTTCGGACGATGGGAAGGATATGTTAGGGGGTATGATCGGAATGGTCTCGTTCCCGGCGAGAGAGGTATTTGTATCCTACATGAGGGAAGAACGGATGTTGACAGGCAAGTTGACGTTCCGACATTTGGACCGCCGACAGAGAGCAATTCATTCGTGCACCGACGGACGGTTGAGGCCGAGTCAACTGTCGCATACTATCATGTTTTGGGGGAGTGCTTCGACAGGGAATGGCTTGATAACAACGGTATCTCGACAAGGATCAGGTGGGACAAGGAGCGGATTCAGCCGTTTGTGGCTAATGGAGATGGTACCGAGCGGGGCTTGGATGAGGTCGTGCATGACAATGGCTATCTTTGGTTTGATCCGAGTGTTATCGATGATGTGTTGGCCTTTCGGGGAACTCAGATTAAGTGGCACACTCAGGATACGGCGTCTATCGAGTGGTCTCCAGACCTTTGGATGAGATTTGGCATAAATCAAGTTGGGCTTATCAATGTATTTGCCGAGGACATATCGCATTTGCCAAAGTGGCAGCGTGACATCTGGAGGGGGAAGAACGTGGCACCAGAGGGTGGCGTGTCGTCAGAACTTCTCGCGTCCCAGCAGGAGGCGAACCCTGCAAGAACAGTTGCCGCAGAGCGTGTGCTCGGAGAGGTGCTGACAAATCTGAATAATGTTGCGTCTCCCATCATTGGGACAGATTTGTTTAAGCATAATGAGAAGACCTGGCGGGTGTATCGACAGATTCATAGGACGGCTGCAACAAATAAGGACAAGCTGATTTCACTTGCGCTAAATATTGCACGTCTGACGGCTGATGCCATTGATTCTGCGGCATTGAAGAAGTTCTTGAACGTGTCAGAGCCACGTATTGGTTCGTTGAAACTGTTACAGCAGTTCGTTGCGCAATATTCCTCGCCAAGTGAAGCTGAAGCACTTATGGCCCCGTTGTTCCATGCGTACGATATGCGTCTGGAGGGTGCGCATCCTTTATCGTCTCAGGAGGATGAGCGGTTGGCGAAACTTGTTGGTGATACGGCGGCTCCATTTGTGCTTCAGGGCAAAGAAATGATTCGGTCAGTGGTGACGGCTCTCGTTAAGATCTGGTTGGTCATTGTGAACGACGGTCGCGATCCATCCCAACAGGTATCTGTGAACTTTATCTTCTGAAGCTAGTTGCATGTCCAAACTTCTGATCAAAGGTAAGACCGTCATTTCCGGGACGCACCGGATTTCGGGGAACAAGAACGCGGCGTTGCCGATGATTGCGGCGGCGCTGCTGACGAAGGAGTCGGTCACGCTGGAGAACGTGCCGGACATCGCGGACGTCGCGAACATGCTCGAGGCGGCGAAGGCCCTTGGCGTCACGGTTTCGCGGCAGAAGCCGAGAGGAACGGTGACGCTTTGCGCGGGGCGGATCCGCTCCGTGCGCATTGACGCAAGGCTGGCGGCGAAGATCCGCACCTCGATCCTCTTTGCGGGTCCGCTCCTGGCCAGGCGCGGACGCGCCGTGCTGCCGCCTCCTGGCGGAGATGCAATTGGACGGCGTCGGCTCGACACGCACTTCGCCGGGTTCAAGGCGCTGGGGGCGAAGGTCGGGTTCGGCACTCGTTCGACGTCTCTTGAAGGCGCGTTGACCGGCAGTTTCATCTTGTTGGACGAGGCTTCCGTCACCGCGACGGAGAACATCCTGATGGCCGCCGTGCTGGCGCATGGCGAGACAGTCATCTTCAATGCCGCCTGCGAGCCGCATGTCGTCGATCTCTCGAACATGCTGAACGCAATGGGGGCTCGCATCGACGGCGTCGGCACGAACCGGCTGACGGTGCGCGGCGTCGGACGGCTGCACGGTTGCACGGCCCGAATCGGTTGCGACTACATCGAGGCGGGAAGCTATGTCGCGGCGGCGGCTGTCACGGGCGGCGAGATTACGCTCACGAACATCGACCCCGAGCCGTTTGCGATCCTCTCCGGCGTCTTCGCCCGATTCGGGATCAGGTAGACGTTTGATGCGAACGGACGGACGCTCCGCTACAAGGCCGCCTCGTCGCTTTCCATGCAATACGACCTCGGCGACGCCATCCCGTCGGTGGCGGACGGCACGTGGCCAGCGTTTCCCTCGGACCTGATGTCCGTGCTTATTGTCGTTGCGACGCAGACGCGGGGAACGTGTCTCTTCTTTGAGAAGATGTTCGAGTCCCGGCTCTACTTCGTCGACCGGCTCCGGCAAATGGGCGCGAAGATCGTCCAGTGCGATCCTCATCGCGCCGTCGTGACCGGTCCGTCGAATCTCGCGGGCGGTCTTGTCGCGGCAAACGACATCCGGGCAGGCATCGCGCTCGTGATCGCCGCGCTTTGCGCCGATGGCGACTCGGTCATCGAGGAGGCGCAGACCATCGACCGCGGTTATCCCGACGTGGCGAAGATGATCAATTCGCTCGGCGCTCGCGTCCTGCGTATCAAATAGGCCGGATGCGGGCGGTTGGGTAGAACTGGTGCAGCAGAGGGAAAACAAGCGCCCTGGTGAAGCTTGTAAAAACGGCAGAAAATGCTGATTTGTGAAGAATTATGCCAATCGGTTTTGGTATAATATACGACTATCAGCCGATTTTGGAGACGAAATGAAAAAGAAGATCAAGACCCGCCGCGCTGCCCCCGTGAAGCCGCCAGCGGCAAAACCGCCCCGGCTCATGAAGGTCGTTTCCCGCGAACCTTACGGACGCCGGGCGCTCATCGCTTTGGCGGCGGAGATCTTCTCCGAGCGCGGTTACGAGGCCGCTTCGCATGATGGGATGAAAGACCCGCTCGCCGAGTCGATTGAGGCAATCATCGCACGGAGCGAAGCCATTGCCGCGCTGGCGATGGATGCGGACAAGCCCCTGAGCTCGGCCTTCTCCAAGAAGGAGAATGTCAACACGACTGACATCAGCATCGCCTTCATGACGGCGATTGCGGGAACTGCGTCAATCGAAGACGTCCGGGCGCTGAAGCCGGAGATCGAGCGGATGCGCGATAAAGTCCTGGCGACGAGCGAGGCAGTAGCGGATCGCATTCGTGACAATCCGCTGATGTTGTCCGGGTTCGTGAACGGATTGCAGACGCTGTTCCGCCTTTTGCTCGATGCCGACCCGACCATCCGGGTGGTGGCGGGGTTCGCATCCGAACACAAGGGCGTCGTGAGGTCGGTCTTCATGGCCTTCCTGACGGATCTCCGCCATCAGCTCGAATCGTCCGAAGGAACGCGGCAGGGCCGTCTGGCGCAGGGCGCGGAATCGCTTGTCAACGGACTCGGCACGCTGTTGAGCAGGAGCATGACGTCCACGCTCGAGCGGTACGCCGAGACGACGCGCAAGGAGATGCGCTCGACGAAGAAGGAACTTCTCCGCGCCTATCAGTCGGGCGGCGAGTCCGTCGAGACCCTGTCGGGTCCGCGCAGCGAGGAGAAACGCGAGCAGGTGCGGAAGGTCATCCTGCACATCGCCTCGTCAAGGACACCCGTTTCGATTGCCGATGCCTGCAATGCGAGCTTCCGGTATGTCGAGGGCGGATATTCGTCGGCACACGAGCTCTACGTCTGGTGTCACCGCAACGAGGCGAAGATCCTCCGGATGGTGGACGAACTGCGGCTCGTGTAGTCCGCCAGTCACATCAGTCACAAGAATGTGACTGGCCCTGCAGCCGTTTTCCGCCCGATGTGCGTGAGATGCCGCACGTTCGCCGGAAGCCAGTCACATCCGGCTTTTTTGCATGGTAAAATTGACGCATGTTCAAGATACACCATCTCTTGTGCCGAAGTGCGCATTATCTGATCCTGTTTGCCGTCCTTGTGGGCGTGCCGTACGTCTGCTGCTTGTTGTCGGGCAAGGCGGATATCCTTGACCTCGTGCGGACGATTGCGCCCAAGACCGAGGACTGGGGCTCTCGTCCGGAAATGCTCTGGAATTGCCGCAGGCCTTTCTCGTGGTAGGCGTTCGCGGCCATTGGCGCGGTCGTCGCGGGCTGGGTCGTGCCGTTCGCCGTCCGCTGCTGGAAGGCCGCACGTGGCGGGAAACCGGCCTCGGTGGCGAAGGTGCGGTTCCCGTGGTGGGGGTGGCTCGGGCTGGTGGTCCTGCTCGGCGGCTGGGTGCTTGCCTGGACGCGCTTCCCCTGGATGCCGGTTGCCTGCCAGCGGCAGACCTATCTTCCGTTGTGGATCGGACTGATCGTCCTGATGAACGCGCTCTGCTATCGCCGGGCGGGATGGTCGCTTCTGACACACTGTACGGGGCCGTTCCTGCTGACGTTCCCGGTGAGCTGCCTGTTCTGGTGGTTCTTCGAGTACCTGAACCGCTATGTGTGGAACTGGTACTACGTCGGCATCGGCGGGATCGGCGACCTGCAGTACGTGATCTTCGCGACATTGAGCTTCTCGACCGTACTGCCGGGGATCACGTCGGTCGCCGCCTGGCTCGGAACCTTCCGCTGCTTCGCCGACGGGGCCTATGCCGGGATGTGGCGCGTCGACGTGCGCTCGCCGGTGTCGATTGCCGTGATGTCGCTTCTTGCCGCGTTCGGCCTTGTCGGCATCGTCTTCATTCCCGAGTTCGCCTATCCGTTCCTCTGGATTTCGCCGCTGATGGTGTTCGTGGTCCTGCAGGTCGCGCTGAAGGAGCGGAGCATTCTCGATGACCTTGCGCAAGGCGACTGGACGCTCGTCTTCCGCTTCGGCATCGCCGCGCTGGTCTGCGGCCTCTGCTGGGAGACGTGGAACTACTGGTCGCTCGCGAAATGGATCTACGCCGTTCCCTACGTGCATCGCTTCCAGGTCTGGGAAATGCCGGTGCTGGGCTTCGGCGGCTATCTTCCGTTCGGCATGGAGTGCGCAGCCGTGGCGGCGTGGATGTCAGGGTCGCTGGTGAGTCGGGAAGGAGGTGCGCAATGACGCAGGGGCAGAAAGACGTCCTGAAGACGGTGTGCTTTGAAATCGTCATGTTCTTCGGCAAGCTCATCATCCTTTTCCCCCTCGGATTCGTCGTGGTGATGGTCATCGGGTGTGCGGTGTGGGGGGAGCGACCGTGGGACTGGATTGTCTCGTTGGTCGTCGGAACCGGATACTCGTTGTTTGCAATGTATCTGCTTTTCGGACTGCCGTTCTGGCTGTATGGCCGACCGCGCTGCACGAAGTTCTGGAAACGGGTTCTTGTGTAGGCATTGACCGCGTATTGCATTGCTGCAATGGTGTGTTGGGATGCCCTCGGACGTGGCGGGTATTTCGGACGTGGCTGGGATGACGAGTGGGGCGCATCGAGGATCGCCACAACGCTCTGTGCTCCGTTGAACCTTCCGACCGTCGGCGTGTTGTGGATGGTCATGAAATCCGTTAAGGGAAATGCGGGGTGAAGGCAAGATGAGAAAGATCAGATGGCGAACTGCGACAATGGTTTCTGTCGTCGCGGCATTAGTAATCGGGCTGTGGATTGTATTCCGTCCCCATCCGCTTGTCGGGGTGCGCATCTTGCCGGACCTGGACATTGACGAGGTGGCTCGCGTGGACGTCGACGGGAAACCGATCCTTTCGCTGCAAGACGGGAAATGGAGCATTGACGCATACGACGGTTATCCAGCCGATGGAAAAATGGTCGCGGAGTTCTTCCACTCCCTGACCAACCTGACGGTCTGGGAGGTGGAGGATGATCCGAAGAAGATCGAACGGTTCAGAGAGTATCCGTTTCCGTTGACATTGCGCGACTCGTCGGGGCGGGTGCTTGCTGAATTGCTGGTTGGATATTACAAGCATGGAGTCGCACATTCCGGATGGGTCGAGTCAACGTTTACCGTTGACGGCAGTTATCTGTCATTCAGCAATGAGGTCGTGGCCGTTCGCGAACCGTTCAAGATGTTCCACGGACATGACTTGTGTTTTGATGGGTTTGCCGACGACTGGCTTCATCTGATCCTGCCGTTGCGGAATATTTACGGCGAGGCTGTGCCGCCGACATATGAATGCAGGGTTTTCATTGCAGGCGAAGACGAGCGGCTTGAGTTTGCGGTGCTGGATGCGCCGACGAACGGGTGGCAGTATGCGTATTCGTGCGAGCTCGCCGACTTGCGGGATGGCGAGACGGTCAATGTGGAACGGGCAAGGCAATTCATTAGGGATCTTCGATATATTCCTACCTGGGAGCCACGGAGGGTTTCTCGGATTTCAAAGGAAGAACGTGCTGCCGAAAAGAGAAGGCGAACATATGTTGTTCGCTCGTCGGACGGGAAGGACAGTTGCGAACGGACGTTCTCGCTCTATGAGGGAAAGAATGGAATGCGGCTCGAGATGGATGGCTGGGACTATCAGGTCGGCAGGAACACGGCGGACGCACTGTATGTCAAAAGGAAGGATCTGGTCTTACCATGCAAACAATGAAACGCGACTCAATACGCAGGAGGGCGTTTTGATCGAGAGGAGGTTTTGCCCCGTATGCGCGTAAGACTCATCCAGCCTCTGGCTTCGTGCCGCCCGATGGATACCTCGCTGAAAGCGCGGATGGCCCCTCATCTCGGCCTGTTGACGATTGCGAGGATCGTCGAGGATTGCGGCCATGCTGTGGAAGTGATAAATGAGTCTCAGGGCGAAGACGAGCCGACCGCAGAGGTTGATCTGGTGGGGATTTCCGCGAGCGTGGACGTATTGCCGCGGGCGAAGGTTCTTGCGGACGCCTATGGGCGGCTTGGCGTTCCGGTCGTCGTTGGCGGCATCGGCGTGACGGCGGATCCCGAGGTGGCCCGGAAGATGTTCGCGACCGTGTGCATGGGTCCGGCGGAGGGCCATTGGCCGGAGCTACTGGACGATGCCGAGCATGGGAGGTTGAAGCCTCAGTACCGAACTGACTCCGCCTTCAGCGGTTCGGAGCTGCTGCCGCCATCGTTCCGGTCGGTTGATACTTCGGGGTTCCTGTATTCAAATATCATTGCCGCGAGCCGCGGGTGTCCGTTCGCATGCGACTTCTGCTACAACAGTGCGGTGAAAGGCGTGTGCGGCTATCGGCATCGGACAATTGGGTCGGTCATGGACGAGATTCGCTCGAAGGCGACACGCCACATCATGTTCATTGACGATAACTTCATCGGCGATCCGTCATTCACGCGAGAGCTGCTGGAGGCGATGCGTCCGTTGCGCCTCAAGTGGAGTGCGGCGGTCTCGGCCAATATCGTCGACATGCCGGATCTGCTCGATCTCATGCGTGATGCCGGTTGCAGGAGTCTTTTCATCGGATTTGAGAGCCTGAGTGCAAAGGCGATCGCCAATGTCCACAAGGGGCAGAACCGCACGGCCCGGTACGAGGCGTTGGTTCACGCGCTTCATTCGCGTGGCATCATGATCAACGCGAGCTTCGTGTTCGGCCTTGACGGTGATGACGAATCGGTCTTTGACGCCACGGTCAGGTGGGTTGTCCGGAATCGAATCGAGACGGTGACCTCGCACATCCTGACGCCTTATCCGGGGACGGCGTTCTACGAGCGCATGAAGTCCGAGGGGCGCATCACGGACGAGGATCTTTCGCACTACGACACCGCGCATGCCGTGTTTCGCCCGAAGGGGATGTCGGCGCAGGACCTTTACGACGGCTATCTGCGAGTCTATCGTGACGTCTACAGCTTCGCAAACATTCTGCGCAGGATGCCGAAGACACCCGCGCAAATTGTCCCGTACCTACTGTTCAACTTTCTCTACCGAAAGTTTGGACGCGCAACGGAATGGCTCTGCGGTAAGTTCTCGTATCGCCGAATCGGCGTTGTCGCCCGTCGCATCTCGTACCTGATAGGTTGACACAAGGAATATCCCACGACGTGCGCGGGGCTGTCTACCGGTGAGGGGTTTGGATGGCACGACGTGGGAGGGCGCTTTCCCCTCGAGGAGTCTGCGTGTCATGATTTTCGATGATCGACACGATTGCTTCTGCGGCGATGTCTGCTACCGTTATCAGGTTTTCTTTTTCGGCGGTTGTCATGTTCTCTCCTTTGCGTAGGCGAGGATATGATGCCGTAATCTGCGGGCTGATATCAAGCGGAGATGAGAGCATTGTGTCCGGTTGTCCATTGCCGAGAAAGCGGGATGCCGGGGCGGGCGAGCAACGGACTTTGAGTCCGTGTGTGGCCGTATGAAAATAAGGGGTGAGTGGGAGCAGAAGTCGTTTCATACCCTCGTGACACGGGGCTTCAAAAACGCTCGAAATACCCCCTGCACGACTCTTCAAAATTCAGCTACAAAACCTCCGAACTACACGACAGAGGTTTTTGGAGGTCTCACGAAACCCCTATAAATAAAGGGTGAAATTGAGTTTGTGGTCTAAGCCGTCTCTCGGTGGTTCATTTCCGAACTGGTCCACCAATTCCCATCTAACTCGGAGAAGTCCGAGTTTTTTTATTGATTTTCGTATAAAGCCCAATTGTCTGCTAGTTTCTGTCCTTGCCGAGTTTTCTGTCGTGTGTGGCAACGACCGCGCTGCGTGACCTGCACTCGCCGCCGCCGCAGGGCAGGCGTTCTCCAAGTTCGTCTCGCCGGACATCACCCTTTCCCCGAATCCCGTATGGAAGGACGAGGCAAAGACAGTCCTCGTCATCCCAGTCTCGATAACCACGGCATGGAGACGATTTTCGAGGAGCTGATTCGTCGCTTCAATGAGGAGGCGGGCGAACACTGGACGCCGCGCGATGTGGTGGAGCTGATGGGCGACATGGTCTTCACTTCCGTCTCGGACAAGATCAAGAACTCGACCTGCACCTGCTGCGACGGCGCGTGCGGTACGGGCGGAATGCTCACGGTCGCACAGGAGCGTCTGACCGCGCTCGCCAAGGCGAACGGCAAGAAGGTGTCGATCCATCCCTTCGGGCGGGAGATCCTCGACCCGCGCTTCAACGCCGCCATCGGCGCGTGTCCCCACGCGCCGAAATGGACGAATCAAGCATTGGAAGAACGGCTACGCCAATGTCCGCATCCCGATGTCAAAACACCGTCCGACCATCGCGCCGCCTTGAACACATTCGCCTGTCGCCGTAGGCGATCAGGTTGCCCGACAAGCGCGATGCGCCCACCGCGAAGCGGTCGGGTCGGGTGAGCGCGTAGCGCGAACTGCGGAGCAGCCGCAAGGCCCCGCGCGAGGAGCTTTCGCGGAGCGAAAGTCGCAAGAGGCCGAGCGACGGGCATAGCAAGCAGATGCTTTTGAGGAGGTTCAACCATGACTGGATTCAACAGAAAACTGCCCGATTACAATTTGAACAGAGCGGGCAGAATATGATAAGATACGTGCCTGTTGAAAGCAATCATAAGGACTGTCACAAAATGGAGAGGAACGGGAACCTGATTCTGACGGGCTGGGGGTACGCGGAATACGTGGCCTCGGCAGCCGTCGCGTTGAAGGCGCTTGGCGGCCGGGCGGACGTTTACGGCGTAAGCCGCAGGCGTCTGCCGGAGTTCCTTGGAGAACTCGCGAAGGAACACGGAATGCCGCACTGGAAGCGCATCTACCTTCTCGGCCTCTCGTTGAGCGGCGATCCTGAATCGCTCAAGGCGGCCCTTGCAAAGCTGAAGGCAAAGGGCGTGGAGGTGACGTGGATAAGCGCTCTTGAAATGCCCGAACACATTGCCGCCCTGCTTGGCGGCGCCCTGAAGGTGCGCTGCTATGACGGGAGCCTTCTTGAAGCGGTCGGGCAGACGTTTGGCGTGGACGTCGAGGCGTTCATGCCATTCCTCAAAGATCGGAGGAGAGTGTCGGCGGACGTTCGCGCCTACTTCACGCTGATCGACACGGCGCAGTTCTACTACCGCAATTACCAGGACGAATCTCTCTACGCCACGACCGCCCGCTATCTCGCCGGCGGCGTTCGCCCTGCGGCGTGGGAGCCGGATGTCAGGAGCGCCGTCGAACATTACGACCGCTACGGTAACAGGGAGCTACTGGGGAAAAGCGGCGCGATCACGACCTTGCAGGATCGCATCAACCGGGTGGCGGCGCATGAACACGCCCGCGTCCTCATCCTCGGCGAAAGCGGCACCGGCAAGGAGACCGTCGCCCAGCAGATCCACACGAAGAGTCCGAGATGGAAGATGCCGTTCGTCGCCTTCAACTGCGCGAGCGTGACGAAAGGCCTCCTAGAGGACCGGTTCTTCGGACACGAGCGCGGGGCGTTTACGAACGCCGTGGAGCGAACGGACGGTTTGTTTCTCCAGGCGGACGGCGGCACGCTCTTTCTCGACGAGATCGGAGAGATGTCGCTGGAGGTTCAGGCGCTCCTGCTGCGCGTCCTCGAAGGCGGACGGTTCATGCGCGTGGGCGGCAAGGAGGAGCTGAAGTGCGACGTGCGGCTCATCACGGCCACAAACCGCGACTTACCGCGCCTCGTGGTTGAAGGTAAGTTCCGAGAAGACCTCTACCAGCGCCTCAACGTGGTGCAGATGAGAACGCCGTCCCTGCGCGAACACAAGGACGACATCCCGATCATCGCCAACGCATGGTGGCGCAAGTTCCACGACAACGCCGTTCTCAAGGAAGAGCAGATTGCCGCGCTGATGGATTACGACTACCCCGGCAACGTCCGCGAACTCATCAACATCCTTGACCGAGCGACCGCCCTTGAGGAGTCTGATTTTGAAGCCCTCATGCGCGAACACAAGGAGATGAACGCGGGGCTTTCGAGTGGCCTGGAATTGAAGTCGGGACGCATCCCAGACAAACTCGAGGATGCGACGCGCCTGCACATCCGCCGCGTGTACGAGAAGTACGGACAGAATCTCACCCGTACCGCCGAAGCCCTCGACGTGAGCCGTAATACGGTGAGGAAGTATTTGTAGGGGATGTTTTAGACAGGATTAACAGGATTTACAAGATTATGAGTATTGATGAACTTTGCTACAAGGTTATCGGGGCGGCCATGTCCGTACACAAACACAAATACCGTGTCTACCGTTCCCCTAATCCTGTTAATCCTGTAAATCCTGTCTAAAAACTGAAAGAGGCTTTTGCAAAATGATCAAGATAATCCAAGGCGATATCACGACGCTGGCGGTGGATGCGATCATTAACGCGGCAAAGAGAGCAGAGCGGGAGGTGAGGAAATTTTTATCTCACGCAGAGAACGCTGAGAGGAGTTTTTAAATGGCAAAGAATGAGATCGTGCTTTTTGAATCGCGAGATGGCGCGGTAACATTGCCGGTACCAGTTCGGGATGAGTCGGTGTGGCTTACGCGCATGCAGATGGCGGATTTGTTCGACGTGACACCGCAGAATATCACAATCCACCTAAAAAAGGTGTATGCGGCAGGTGAACTTGAGCGAGAGGCAACTAGTAAGGATTTTTTACTAGTTCAAACAGAGGGCGGTCGTCAAATTACCCGCTCTGTGAATTGCTACAGCCTTGACGCTATAATTTCCGTCGGCTATAGGGTGAATTCTACGCGAGCCACCCAATTCAGGATTTGGGCGACGGGTGTGTTAAAGGACTACATCGTACGTGGCTATGCCATCAACCGCGAGCGGATGCGTCAACTCGGGCAGACGGTTGAGGTGATGATCGCCTGCTCTAAGCCTGAAGAAAAAGAGCTCATGGTTAATCTCGTAATGACGTTCTTGAAATGAAAACTTCACTTTCTTCGCAAGCGCAACGAAGAACAAAAGAAAACTTTTCCACAAGCGCAGTGTAAGACTAAGGTTTTTAGACAGGATTGACAGGATTTACAAAATTATGAATATTGATGAACTTTGTTACAAGGTTATTGGGTCGGCCATGGCTGTACATCGTCATTTCGGGACTGGTTATCTTGAGGAGGTGTATAAAAACGCTCTGATGGTTGAGTTGGAGGCGTTGGGGCTTCATGCAGAAAAAGAGATGTCCATCCCGGTCGACTACAAAGGTGTTCGTGTGGGAGATTATAGAGCAGATATAATAGTTGTAA
>ERZ1031114.311-NODE-311-length-15133-cov-6.829818_pt1 | contig 15133 bp, 14 predicted proteins | sample MGYA00518740_ERZ1031114 | MGnify/ENA primary metagenome ERZ1031114 (study PRJEB33719, sample SAMN04261276) | wastewater metagenome | biome: rural village; feature: human; material: feces | host: Homo sapiens | place: El Salvador | collected 2013-01-14 ... | reverse complement strand
TGTAAGAGTTGCAGCACAAAATAGTATCATCGTTAATATTGATTTCTTCATTATCTTTCTGAATGTTCGGAACTGGCTGTTATCTTTCTGGATGTTTGGAAACCAGCTGTTATTTTTTGAATAATCGGATGCAAACTTCCGCAATCTTGAGTACCACTCCAAGAATCAGTACGATTGCAGCTAGAGTGTGATAGTCGTCCAGCTGAGTCCAGATAACAACGCCAATGATAGCCAGTACCATGAATGCGATGTTGAGGTAGTTGCGTATCTGCAACATGTTGTTCTGGTCGCTGTAAGCCAGTCGGCGGTGGTGTCTATGGTCCGGACGCACGGCATAGCTGGTCTGTGGCTGCTCCTGCAGCTTGCTGTTTTCAGCCTGTTCAGTCTGTATGTTGTTATTTTCTTCTGCCATAATCTGAATGGATTTTATTGTTTAACCAATGTTGTTATCTCGCTGAAAATCTGGTCTTTTCTGTCGATAGTCTTTTTGCGGAACTTACCGAAGATCTTTGCCAGGTCGTTCTTCTTCTTGGTCAGTGCCACCTTGTCTACCGTGTACGGCCCCACGACCGTCGGCTTCCCGCAGAGGCACGGCTCGATCATGTTCTGGCTTCCGTGCGCGCAGAGGCTCTTCCCCACGAACACGACCGTCGCGATGCCGAAGAGCCCCATCATCTCCCCCGTCGTGTCGCAGAGGAAGACGGGCGGGGCGGAAGCCTCTCCGGCCGCGTCCATCCTGTCGCCGCGCGAGCGGCGGATGCAGGGGAAGCCCGCCCTGCGGATGTTCGCCTCCACGGCGCCGGCCTTCTCGAAGTGGCGCGGCGCGATCACGAGCACGACCTCGGGATGCGCCTTCACGAGGTCCGCGTAGAGGCCGAGCAGCACTTCGTCCTCGCCCGGCCAGGTACTGCCGCCGAGGAGGATCGGGGACGCCCCCACCCAGTCCGCCAGTTCCCGTTCCTTCGCGGGGTTGCGGTGGGCGACGTCGAACTTGAAGGACCCGGTGACGGCGATCCGCGCGCGGTCCGCGCCCGCGTCGACAAGGCGTCGCGCGTCGAGGTCGCTCTGCGCGTAGACCTTCGTGAAGGCACGGAACACCTCGCCGAAGAACCAGCGGAGCGCCCGGTAGCGCGGGGCGCTGTGGTCGGAGATGCGCGCGTTGACGAGGTAGAGCGGGATGCCGCGCCGACGGACGGCACGGATGAAGTTCGGCCAGATCTCCGTCTCGGTGAGGATGACCGCGCGCGGGTGGATCCGGTCGAGCGCGCGCCGCACACAGCCGTTGAAGTCGAGCGGATTGTAGACGAGCACGTCGCCGTCGTTCCCGAGACCGTCCGCCGCCAGGCGCGCAAGCTCCCGTTCCGCCGTCTTCCAGCCCGTCGAGGAGGTCGTCGAGAAGACGAAGCGGGCCGTCCGGTCGCGCTCCCGCAGCGCGCGCATGAGCTGCACGGCCACCTGCACCTCGCCCACGGAGACGGCGTGAAGCCAGATGGGGGATAGGGGGGTGGAGAGGCGGGCGGCGATGTCGGCGGGGTAGCGGCCGAAGCGGTCGCCCATGCGCGCGCGGTAGCCGCCGCGCCGCTTCATCCGCAGCAGGAACGACGGCAGCATCGCGAGGTACGCGACGGCGAAGAGACCGTTATAGAGAAACCATTTCACGTGCGCATCCCTTCCGTTTCCCCTAAAGGCAACCACGGTTGCCGCAACCGCCGTTGCGACAACCAGACTCAGAAGTCCAGGTTGCTCACGTTGAGCGCGTTGTCCTCGATGAACTTGCGGCGGGGCTCCACCTCGTCGCCCATGAGGAGCGAGAAGATCTGGTCGGCCTTGACGGCGTCCGCGAGCTGCACGCGCTTCATGTGGCGCTTCGCGGGATCCATCGTCGTCGCGTAGAGTTCCTTGGCGTCCATTTCGCCGAGGCCCTTGAAACGATAGATGCTCATGCCCTTGCGGCCGCGTGCGTCGATGGCCGCGAGCAGGTCCGGGAGGTTCGCCACGTCCTGCGCCGTGCCGTCCTCCTCCAGCGTCGCGACCTTGCCCGTCTCGCCGAGGTAGTCGTCCACGGTGAAGCCCATGCCCTGCAGCGAGGCCATCTGCTTGCGCAGGAGGGAGGCGCGGTAGACCTCCAGCCAGCGGAACGCCATCTGGTCCGTCGGATGGAACATCTCCACCTGGGTGGCGGCGAGGTCGAGCGTCGTCGCCATCTCCTGCTGGAGTTCCGCGACGCGCGCCTTGAACGCCGCCTCGTCCTTCAGGTACTCGAACGCCGCCGCATCGCCGGAGCCGCGCACGATCACGTAGCGCGGCACGAAGCCGTCCGCGTCACGGCGGTCCAGCAGCTCCTTCGCGGAGAGGCCGCGCCGCGCAATGGTCCCCACCGTCGCCTTGATCTCGGCCAGGAGTTCCAGCAGCCTGCGCGCCGCCTCCTTGTCGAGCGCCTCGCCGTTCGCGCGCCGCACGGTCATGTCGTCGAGGCCGAGGAAGAGGATGCGCGCGTTCATCTCGCCGTCCGTCAGCACGTACTCGCTCTTCTTCTTGCGCTCCACCTTGTAGAGCGGCGGCTGGGCGAGGTAGACGTAGCCGCGCTCGATGAGTTCGGGCATCTTGCGGTAGAAGAACGTCAGCAGGAGCGTGCGGATGTGGGCGCCGTCCACGTCGGCATCGGTCATGATGACGATCTTGTGGTAGCGGGCCTTCGAGATGTCCCATTCCTCCGCGAAGCCGCAGCCGATGGCCGTGATGAGCGTGCGGATCTCGTTGTTCGCGAGCATGCGGTCGACGCGCGCCTTCTCGACGTTCAGCACCTTGCCGCGCAGGGGCAGGATCGCCTGGATCGAACGGTCGCGTCCGGTCTGGGCGGAACCGCCGGCGGAATCGCCCTCCACGAGGAAGAGTTCGGTCTTGGAGGCGTCGCGGCTGGAGCAGTCGCGCAGCTTGCCCGGCAGGGAAAGGCCGTCCATCACGCCCTTGCGGCGCGTGTTCTCGCGGGCCTGGCGCGCCGCCTCGCGGGCGCGGTAGGCGAGCAGCGTCTTCTCGATGATCGCCTTCGCGACGGCGGGGTTCTCCTCGAAGTAGGTGAGCAGCTTGTCGCCGACGATGCCCGCCACGATGCCATCCACCTCGCCGTTGCCGAGCTTCGTCTTCGTCTGGCCCTCGAACTGCGGCTGGGGCACCTTCACGCTCACGACCACGGTCAGGCCCTCGCGCATGTCGTCGCCGGAGAGCTTTTCCTTCTCCTTGATGAGCTTGTTGTCGACGCCGTACTTGTTGATCGTGGAGGTGAGCGCGCGGCGGAAGCCCGTCAGGTGCGTGCCGCCCTCCACCGTGTGGATGTTGTTGCAGTACGTCTGCTCGACCGTGGAGTAGGTGTCGGTGTACTGCATCGCCACCTCGGCCATGATCGTGTAGGTGCCGTCGAGGCGCGTGACCTCCTTCTGCCCCTCGAAGTGCATGACGGGGGAGACCGCCGTCTTGTTCGTGTTCAGGTACGTGACGAACTCGTCGATGCCGCCCTCGTAGTGGAACGTCTCCTCGTGGTGGCCCTCGCCCTCGTTGTCCTTGAAGTGGATCTTCACGCCCCTGTTGAGGAAGGCGAGCTCGCGCAGGCGGTTGCAGAGGATCTCCCACTTGAAGGCGTGGCAGGTGAAGATCGAGTGGTCGGGGAAGAACGTCACCTTCGTGCCCGTCTCGTCGCCGCATTCGCCCACGACCGCGAGCGGCTTCGTGACGTGGCCGCGCGAGAACTCGATGTGGTGGATCTTGCCGTTGCGCTTCACCTCCACCTTCATCCAGTCGGAGAGCGCGTTCACGCACGAGACGCCCACGCCGTGGAGGCCGCCCGAGACCTTGTAGTTCGAGCCGTCGAACTTGCCGCCCGCGTGGAGGACGGTCAGCACGACCTCGATGGCGGGGCGGTGCTGCGTCGGGTGCATGTCCACGGGAATGCCGCGCCCGTTGTCCGTCACGCTCAGCGAGCCGTCCGGGTTGATCTGCACGTCGATGAGCGTGCAGTAGCCCGCCAGCGCCTCGTCGATCGAGTTGTCCACCACCTCGTACACGAGATGGTGGTAGCCGCGCTCGCCCGTGTCGCCGATGTACATGGCGGGGCGCTTGCGCACCGCCTCCATCCCCTCCAGCACCTGGATGTTGGCGGCGTCGTAGCTCCCCGCCCGCGAAGGCTTCGGCGACGTCTCGTTCGGCGTGTTCTCGTTCACGTTCGGCTGTTCTTCGGACATGTCTTTCCCTCAAAAATCGTGAGAAGAAGATTATACCACATCGCGCGCGCGCACGCGAGAAAAATGGTAGGGCGCGGGATGTATAACTTTCGTCAGTTGCCATCGCTTTTTGCAACATGCGGTGGTAACTACAGCTCGATAGTAGCCACAGAATCCTTAATCGCATTCGTCATTGGCCATAGTTTGCTTTCCTGTGGCTGTTTGCATGGATGACCCGAATGGATAGACGCTGAAACACTGCTTTGATTGCCCTTTAGAATTTTCCGCACAAGATTCTCATTTTCTCAGACGAAACAAGATAACTGACGATATTTTTAAGAAACATAATAGTTATTGACAGCCAGCACAGGACGCGCCTCAGAACTTCACACAATAAAACGGAATAACAATCCTGTTTTATACAATCCTGTTTTATTATGTTTTTAAGAAATGCAATCCTAAATTTGGCGGTTGGATTTTAGAACTGGCAACGAGAAACCCATGCGATAAAACCCAACAAGCTCCCCTATCGGTGCAACTTTCAACATCACCTGATCAATCGGCGAATGCGCTCCATCAAATTTGGCACCAATGCTCCGCACCTCTGGATAGATAATGACACAAGGCACGGCTGCCAAATCCTGCTCTTCAGTTTTTGGGATCCCAAGCCTCTTCAAGACCTTACGATCCCGCGCATAACCCGCAAGCTGTCGAATGTCTTCATTGTCAAACATTCCTGCACCATATCTGGGTTTATACTTGGTGTCCAGTATCAACGGACACTCCGCGTCAACATACAGGAAATCCGGCTTGCCCATTGTCACATTCGCCTGATAGACGATTTTTGACCCATACGCCTTTCGCATCGCGCCCAAGACATAGTGCTCATAGAGCAAGGACATGTCAATCCAAAACGCTGGGATCGCATGCTCTTCCGCAGATGCTCGGTCAATGCTGTTGTCATATCGCCGAATGATCATCTTCGCCAACTTTACGGCCTCCTCATATTCCCGGTAGAGCTTATTCCGCTTGCAGCGACGCACTTCCCACAGCTCAACCCGATCATCGACCTCTGCAAACGCAGCAAGACAGCCGTTGAGCCGTCCCTGAAGCATGACCGCGCTTCTCTGTCCCTGATCCAGCATTCTACCGACAATCTGCTCAGCAAACAGCAACGCCCGTTTGATCAGCCGGTTCTCGCATGTATTCACCGAAAGCTCGGAGTATCTACAAAATACACGATCCGCCCGTCCAATGATGATATTCCGCCGGAAGTTCTGCAAGAAGCCGATCCGTCCGCGAACCCGCGACAAGTCACCCTTCTGTTGCACATAGTCACGCTTCAACCCCCGATTGACGATACGCCTGACTATTCCCACAAAATGGACAACCAGCAATGGTGTCAGGATGCTCTGCAGTGTCGCATCCCTGATCGGCGGCATGGCGAAATCAATATCGTAAATCTTTCCCAAGCCATCGGCGCAGCCTTCTTCAGTGTCGAAGCACCGCATCAACATGGCCGGCCAATCAATCTCTTCCATCCCGACCTTTGGCGCGACAACCAAAGCCCGTTCGTCATCCACCCATTCCGCACCGATCCGATAATAGGCCGAATACTCCCCACGCCGCCCTTCGGACGAGACCATCCACTTAAACAAGTTTTTATTCCCGAATGCTTCCGTCCAACAGTCGGGACGGAAGCACTCCGGCAATCGGTCGTGCTCTTGTATCCGGTGGACTTCCATATTACTCGGCCGTCTCTGCGGAGGTCAGCGGGACGGACAGCTCACGCCACACCGCGCCACATCTCTCCAGTTCGTCCGACGCGACCGCCAGCAAACCATCCTTCGCATATTCGCGAATGAGCGGCAACACCTCGTACTCAATCTTCAGCTTAAGGCCATCCTCATCCGGCGCCATGAAGTAGCTGTGTCCGACCATCAGGTCCTCAATGTCCAAATCGCCGGCGTTGTGGTCCCTGATGAATTTCAGGACATCATCAAACACCGCGACGGCCTTCTCGCCCAGTGCCGAATTCGCATACGCCCTCCGCACCGCCTCGCGGTCAGACTTCAGCGTCACGAACGCAAAGCGGCGACGCGCCGCGTAATCAAGCGTCCCCGCGCTCCGATCCGTCGTATTCATCGTCCCGATGATATAGACCTCGCCCGGGACGGAGAACTACTCCTTGGAATATGGCAGCGTCACCGTCAGGGGGTGAACCGCATTGCTCCGCTTGTCGGCCTCCAACAGAGAAATCAGCTCGCCGAAAATCCGAGCGACATTCCCACGGTTGATCTCGTCGATGATCAGCACGACGGACCGAGGCTGGCCCTGCACCTCGTTGCGATACTCCGCCTTGACCGCATCAATGAACGCCTGTGCATATTGACGCCAGTTGTTTTCCTCGCCCTCTCCCAGCGCCTGCCTCTTGACCTTCTCAATATTGATCGGAGATGGCACATGGCGCTCATCTTCACCGGCCTCAGACGTTGTACTCCTGATGCTGATAGTCTTATTGCCTTCTTCCCACCAAGCGTAGAAGCTGGATCGTCCGGTTACGGTTGGAATGACCTTCTTATTCTCAAATCCCTTAATCGACTGTAGAAACTTGTCGATGCAAGCGATAATATTGTAGTTCGACACGACCGAGCAGACATTCTTAAATATCCCGTCCTCAACGGAATACCCAACCTGCCCGTCCTCCACCTGCGGCTTGATTCCCTCCACAAAATCCTCGTAGTCCATCGATTGGTGGAACGTCGTGAAGAAAATGCGCTTTTGTCCGCGCAGCTCCTCATACTTCCGCATCACCGCCGCATGGTCATTGAAATCGACATCCGTGACACCAAGAACGGACAGTGCAAGCGCCGCCGTCGCGTAGGTCTTGCCGGTTCCCGGCGCCCCCTGTAGAATGACATTCTTCTTGCTCTTTAGCAGCTTCGTGGCCTGTGTAATCATCTTGTTCCCCTCCCTCGCGGTTAAAATGTGCTCTATCTTTTCTCTTACTTCGGGTTTATTGATCCTTCGAATCCCCTTCTGCAAGCTATACTGAAATCTCTCATCTACAGTCAGCTCAAAAAATTCTGCATCATCTGCAACAAGATTTGTTGCGCCATACGCAATTTGCAACCGCTCAAAGTCATCTTTTAGATCAACCCTTGATGAACTTGGAACTGGAGTATCCCCAATCTTCGCCAAAGCAACAGCTTCAAATCCACGGCAAATCAGCACCCAATCACCCTTCTCCATCGGATGATCTCCACAGATCACTATCCGCTTCTCCTTGAGCAGCGAATAATAGTCAGGAGCTCCATGCCCCCAATTACATCCCAGTTTCCAGTAGGCCATCTCTTTCACTCCTCATACATTGAATTTCACCCTAAACCAACATTCCTCTGTCTTCGCAACATAATCCCACAAGCCAGATTCTTTCTGTCAAATTTGAAGCTCTTTTACAAAAGCCTTTGCTTCATTGTACACGCCGTTGCTCAAATCTGGGTATTCTTGCATAAGATTTCCCAACCAAGCTGAACCATGTCCTCCAACTTGTCGCACAAACCCTTCAAGTTCCCCGACAGGCACCAAGAACACACCTTTCGCCCTCAGACATTTATCTATATATTCAAAGCCGCGAGTAGCATCACCTGGGCGTATAGCCGACTTCCCCTCTGTTTTGATACGACCAATCCGACTCTTCTTTTCCGTAAGCGATCTGATCTTATCAACGGCTTTTGCAGTAAGACTATCGCCTTTTGTATTCTTTACAATTTCAGACAACAGCGCTTCAACTTCGGACTTCCGCACTCCAGTCTCTTGATTGAACGTAGCTTTCAGCTGATTATACGCCGCATTAAACGCATTATCAAATTCCACACCGACAATCTCCGCCAATTCTTTCAAGTAAGGCTGCATATCATTGATCATATCCATATCAGCGACCACTTTGATCGGCACATTCAATGATTGCAGTGCTTTCACTGCCACCTTAAGCCGTTGTTTCCCACCACAATGCACAAACAACGTTTCGGGATAACGCCCTGTGTTCTTTTTCAAGTGAGCATCAATCATCGAATAAAATCGGCAATCCGTATCACTCTCGCACACCACAACCGAATTATGAAACAACCCTTCCATGATATTGGAATGCCGCAAAAGTGAATCTTTCCAAATAGCATCGAATGCCTCATTGGCCAAAACGGAAATCTCATTGACATTTTCATGCCGAGTGACTCTTATTACTTTCACCCTTTTGGGGCACACCTCCAGCAGCCCCTGAAGAACATCCTCGCTATGCGTCGCAATAAATGCCTGCTGCTTAGACGTCAAGATTTCACCAATCGCGCGCCCAACCGCCTTGGCTTGAGGCGGATGCAAAAAGGATTCCGGCTCATCGATAAAATACATCGAAAACTTCCCGTACAAAAGGCGCATTAAGATTCCCGCAAAACTCCGCATGCCATCACCTTGTTCGTGAATTGCAGGATTTTTAGACAAAACTTCATGATACTTTTGAATTGCTAACGCCGGAGGAACCGACACATCCAAAGCTGGGACCTCCTTCACGCATCTCAGCATCGCTCTTTTCGCATATGCCCCATCCGGGACCAAGGAACAACCAAATGCCCGTTTAAACCGTTCTGCCAAAGCAAGTTGTACATCTGCCTTTTCTAAGACAGCATGCAGCGGCTTGTCATCCTTTAAATAATCCTCATTCGGCTCTTGAGGATCGCACTCTGCCAATCGAGACTCGGTACCAATATAATCAAGGTAAAAATCCGCCAATTCGCTAATTCGTTCCCGTCCATAATATTCTTTAATCCAATTTTGGCTCATTTCATATCCAACTCCACAATATATAACCTCACCTCTCTTTTTTTCTGCCGTGAGTTCTTGCATACATAATCTACTACATCTTTTACCGACCCCTTGTGCAAAGAGACTTCGGATATAACCGTCCCCTCATAATCATCATCGCGCAAAAGGCTTCTCACGTCTTTAAGAGAACGACTTTTCCCAGCATTGTTTGGGCCAACAAAAACTACAATGTCATCCTGCTCTATAGCAAGTGTAAACCCGTTTTTAAACAAAATTGATTGAACATAAATATACGGATCGTAAGGCGAATGCGTTGCCCACTGAGCCTTCACTTCCTCGGCTATTTGAGTCATTAATCCCTTTTGTGATGACACATTCTTTCGGAAGAAACTCAAACTCATCCTCACTCTCCTTTCAGCTTCTCGTACACTCTTTTGGCGATGGCGCTGAAGATTCGCTCGGCGATGCCCTCGCCCCCCAATCCAACCTTGAACAACTTTATGTTTGCCATAACATTATACCTTCACAATCTTTGCTTCAATCTTCCTCTTCGCCGCGTCCAGCGCGGCGGTTGCGTCGGCTTTCAGCTTGCGGGCTTCGGCGCGGATGGATGATGCTTTTAAAGCTATTCCATCTTGCACAGCAGAATCAGGAAGTATCAGAGGCAACTTATTCAGCAGCTCCAGCGAAACATTGTTGATGTTTGTGCCACCAAGATGTCGGAATATTAGTCCTCGGAAAATCGACGATTGCATGTATGCGGCCACGTATTCAGGGTTTACTCCCGCATCCGTGCGCAACACCATCATAAACCCACCGATATAAGTGTCATCGGGAGCATTTTTAACGTACGCAACCTTGCCGGCGTGCTCCTTACTCCCACTTGCCGCGCAAATCAAAATATCGCTGTCCTTAATCTGTTGTGCAGGGCTAAACGTCAAATCAGAATTTACATGCACCAAATCTGAAAGGTCAAGTTCGAATTTTTCGAGAGAGACATTGTTTGCTCGAAGAATGGCATGGCCACACTCTGCTTCGTCCTCGGATTTATATGTCACGCCTCTGACAAATGTCCCAACCGAACCCAAACGGCAACACCGTTTGTCCTCCCAGATCAAATCCGCCAAATCGCGGAAGAAATTTTGATTGTAGTGTGCATCAAACCTATCATTAAGGACTTCTCTCGCGGGTACGATGAAGATGCGAGAGGAAAGCGATGTATCGGGATTGGGAAGCTTGGCAATGCCGAGCTCGTTCAGCACCATGTCGTCGATGGAGGCGAGTAGCTTTGTCGCCTTTTCGTCCGCCGCGCGTTTTGCCGCGTATGCCACATCAAGCTCGGCAACGATCTTCCGCTGCTCCGGCAAGGGCGGCAGGGGGATGGACAAATCCATCAACTGCTCGGTATTGAGACTTTGAACCGTCGCACCGCTCTTGCACACCAGCGGCAGCAACCGCGAGCCAAAGACATCGAAGAATGCGCCCAGATAATCCACACTCACGCGATCATCAGGAAAGAACGCCTTGATGTCTTGATTGATCGTCGTCGGCTTGTGCGTGACCATTACCGGCAATGTGTGTTGCAAAATCCCACTCCGGCTGACCATGAGTACTGCCGGACGATTCACATAGCAAGTCGTGGACTCGGCAAGCGCCAATTCGGTAACATGATCTTCCGAATCCTCAAACCGAAATGCCTTGAAATCCTTTGCCGACACCCACGGAATCGATCCGTTCCAATATTCTGGATGGGCAGTAGACGGCGTCCCGCCCGTGCGGAAATAGGACAACGACAACAACTTTGCCGACGGATAAGTCGATCTGATTCGCGTCCGCCTCAATGCATGATGATACTCAGGATCCAGTCGCCTGCCCTGAGCTTCCGATGCTTTGATTCTAAAGGTAACACTCACAGCAAGTCTCCATTATCATGCAAAGAAATCTGCGTTTTATTATACATGTCGCTCGTCTCATGTAAAGGAAATGGTGTTTTACTTTGCATGACAGTTGGAATATGTATAGCAAAAGCCGTTTTGCTATGCACATCCGACGCGATCTGTATAAAAAATGGCATTTCACTATACATATCACTTACTATCTGCAAGTTTTTCGTGATTAACCAGCAAATCTACAAGTTTTTCGTTTATGTAATAATTTACACGGCCAACCTTAAACTTGCTTAATAACCCAAGTTTGACGATTTTATCTAAATATGCCGATGCCGTCATCCTTGTCACGCCCAAGGCTTCGGTTGTATGGTCAATTTTGGTATAGGGGTGGTAAAACAGGTGGTTGAGCAATTCATGCCGATAGCTCTTACCGAATTCTGGTCGTAGGACGGCCTTATACTCCGCCATCAGCCGATTGATGCCATTGACAATCGTAATCGTGTGCGCCGCCGTCACCTCGATACTTTTCAGCATGAACATGACCCACGCCTGCCAATCCGCGGCGGCACCATTGCTGTCTCTCACCACCTGCAGCAGACGGTAATACTCTGTCTTGTTCTGGGTGATATAACGGCTTAAATACAAAATCGGCAAGTCCAACAGGCCGTTCACAACCAGAAACAAAATACAGACGATTCGTCCTGTTCGTCCGTTACCATCATAAAACGGATGGATGCTTTCGAACTGGTGATGGATGACCGCCAATTTGACGAGAGGATCCCAATCCGCCATTTCCGGACGATTGACGAACTCCTCGAGGTTGCTCATGTACCGAACAACATCGTTCCCGTCCTGCGGCGGCTGGTAAATCACATTCCCGAAGTTGTCCCGCAGCTCCGTACCCGGCACCTTGCGGAACCCCGCCGTATTTCCAATAAGAACGGACTGCACTTCCTGAATCAGATTGGAAGTAAGCGGCAGCCCCTTTCTGAGCTTTTCAAATCCAGTGCGAATCGCCTCACGATATTTGAGCACCTCCTTGGATGCCGGCGACTTCTCAAAATTCTCCGCCTTGATCTCATACCGATAAAGATCGTCTTGCGTCGTGACAATGCTCTCGACCTCGGACGAATCCTTGGCCTCTTGAAGTGTCAGCGTGCTGATAAGAATGTTCTCGTTCGGAATCGTGCGGGCGACACCCTTCAGCTCAGCCAACTGACGATGAGCAAGACTGGCCTGCTTGAGAATCGTCTTGTTCTCAAGATCAAACTTTAGCGGTAACTCCAGAATCTCGTACTTACTCATCGCCCCGCTCCTTAGAAATGAATTTCGCCAACTCCGCGCCGATCTCGTCCAGCTCGTTGACCTTGGTCGGCTTGCCAGTCGCATCAAAGCCAATGTCATCGGCAATGGCCATGAAGATGTCCTCGTCCGGAAAGGCCTCTGCCGCGGCGGACTTGTATTCGGAATCAAGCTTGTCGCGCAACTCGGCGACGGACTTCTCTGCAACCGCAGCAATCTGATCCGCCGCCGCCTTGTATTCGGGAATTTCCTTGCGCTCCTTCGGCTTGAGCGCGGCAAACTCCGTCCTCTTGTCGAGCTTCGCCAGCTCCACCTTGCGGGTCTTGTCAATCTCGGCAAGGCGCTCAACGAGCTGTCCCCTCTCCGCGATCTTGCGTTGAAGGGATTCCTTGCCCGCCCGCAGTTTCTCCGTTTCGCGCTTCGTGCGCTTGCGGAGGAACAGCACCGAACTCTTCACGCCCGCGCCCGTGCTCATGAACGTGATCTGCGGAAGCGACACCACCGCCAAGACGCGGAACTTCTCCATCATCCAGTCGCGGACGTACTGGAGGGAGGCATTGGTAAGAATCCCATCCGGAATGACGATTGCGAGATAACCGCCTTCGACGAGAAAGTGCCAGCACTGTTCGATGAACAGTATTTCGGACGACACACCCGGACGCTGCGCCGCCTTAGACTTCGGATTAAGCCAGTCCACTCCGCGCTCCGCAAGCCCATACAATCCCAAGTAGGCATGCTCCGTCTGCTTGATGGTGGAACCGAACGGCGGATTGGTGATGATGCAGTCAAAGCTCTCGTCCTTGAAGCCCCTGTTCCCGCTCTTTGCCGCGATATCCCCAATCGGTTGGAGTCCATCAGCCGCCACGACGTTCGTATGACCGTCGTCATGAATGATCATATTCATCTTCGCCGTTCGCGCAATCTGTTCATTGATCTCAATTCCAAAAAGCCGCTCCTGCGCGAACCCATGCCAGCTCTTGTAACAGCCGATCGTCGTTGCGCCGTATTTCTTCTCCGCCGCCTTGCGCACCTTGTCGAGCGCATGCAGGAGAAATCCGCCCGACCCGCAGGACGTGTCAAGGACGCGCCAGTTGCTCGCTATCGGCAGGACATCAACAATGAACTTCACCACCGCCCGAGGCGTGAAGAACTGCCCGAAGTTGCCGCGGAAGAAGGACGTCATGAACGTCTCAAATGCGCGCCCCTTCGAATCGAGATCCGTCTCGGTCAGGTTGACGTCCTCAAGATAAGAAACAACAGTACGAACCTTTGCCGGAGAAAGCCGTATATCGTCCTTGAACACTTCGGGGGCCTGCTTGCGTCCCTCGGCATAGAGGTCTTTTAGTCGCTTCAAAAGTGCCGCGTTCGTCTGTTCCGGAGTATCTTCGGTAATCACCTGAAACGCATAAGGATCGCCGTCTTCGCGATCTTCTTTGCGCTCGTCCCAAATCTTGCAGAAGATCAACTTGTCAAACTCGTCAAATGCGTCGGACGGATTCAGCTCGCCGCCGCCCCACAGCGCCTGATGCGCCTGGGCAAAACGATGGGTCAGTTCATCTTCCGTCACTTGCTTCAGCGCAAAGGTCTTCTGTCCATGCTTCCCGATGCCACCATTGACGCCATAGCGGTACTCCGAAATGTACATCGACCCAAAACGCGGGATGTCCGCGACCGTCTTCCGCGCCTTGGGCTTCTTGTCGGGGACTTCGTAATACTCGTTCTTGATTCCGGATGTTGTCCAGACATAACGCGCCCCTTCCGACACCGCATAGCTGAACGCCTGTTCGACCGCCTGACGAAATTCAGCCTCGGTCACCTCCACCTTCTTACACTCGACGATGATGATCGGCGTCTCATGCTTGGCATCGGCAAACACCTCAATATCCGCTTCGCGCAAAGACGATCCAACCGTAACCGGCGCAAACAGCCGAATGCGATCATCAGGATATTCATACTGCAAGACAAGCGTCAAGTAAGCCTTGGCCTCGATAATCGCCTCCGGCTTCGTCCAGTCGCGCGAAATTCCATGCCGAAGATACTCAATCCGCTTCCCGTCATCGCCAATACGAATCAGCTTCTTCGCCACTCCCTGGGCGATCAAATCGTCACTTTGTGTTATCAGTTTTTTCTTCATATGTCTCATGTTCCAGCTACTGATCCATGTCAGCAAATAGTCTTAACGCCATATTGCGAGAATTTGCCATCCCCAGTCACTATGGGCATACCTCTGATGAGTGCTGTTGCTATTATTATTCTATCGGCTGGATCCTTATGGAAATCCGGAAGATTCGCAGCGCGCAGCATAATATCGTCATTGGGCGGAATTGCCGAGAGCCCATAAAGTTCCGTCAAGTCAGCAAGAAACTCCTCTGCATCAACAGGGATAACGACTTTCCCTTCCTTCTGCAATCGGGCAATCTCCCAGACGGAAATAGATGAGTAGTGAAGCGAGGAAGCTACGGTAATGCGTCGCTTGGCATCAGCGCTCAAATCTCCGCCGCCCATTCCAAGCCAGATAAGCGCACACGTATCAAGCAAATACCTCATTACGCATTCTCCCAAAGCTCAGAGTCATCGGCGAAGATATCCCCTTTGACAGCAATCTTCTGCCCATAGTCTGAAATCGGCCGGATTTTACGCGTCTGCTCAATAGGGACGATGCGGGCAATAGGGCGCCCGTATCGCATAATCGTAAAAGAGACAAGCCCCAACTCGACCTCGGAGAGCATCCCCGAAAAATTCGCCTTGGCTTCATTAACACTCATCGTCGTTTGCATATAATATCTCCTTAGACGCCGCCATTATACCATTTTAGACCTCTTTAATCAATCATGACCTCTTGACCAACAACGAGACGTTTCTTGTCAAACTCAATGCGACTGGGGCAGTCGCATCCACTCGTTCCCAAGC
>ERZ1031114.296-NODE-296-length-15642-cov-5.504331_pt1 | contig 15642 bp, 7 predicted proteins | sample MGYA00518740_ERZ1031114 | MGnify/ENA primary metagenome ERZ1031114 (study PRJEB33719, sample SAMN04261276) | wastewater metagenome | biome: rural village; feature: human; material: feces | host: Homo sapiens | place: El Salvador | collected 2013-01-14 ... | reverse complement strand
TTCTGGGAACGATCCGTATGGGAAACTGGGTGCAGAACGACATGTATCGTTCTGCGGGAGATTCGGCCTTCGGCTCGACCCTGGAAATCGCGTTTATGTTCCTTTTGGTTCAGCCGGTCATTCATCTTGCAAACGGGCCGCTCCATCTGCCGTTCCTTGTGGTCTTTGCCCTGTGCTATGTGGATGAGCCGATCCGATATGTCATCATGCAGATCCATCTGTATTCCATGAAATGGATCAAGCCGGTGTCGGACGCAGGAAGGAAAACGATCGGTGCTTTCCGGGAAAAATACGGAATCGTTGCACACCATGAAAAATCGCGTTAAAATCATGCATTGATATGTTTCAGAATGAACCATGATTTGCAGAAAAAGGTACCGATTGTGACGAAGAAAAAGAACAGCAGAAAGCAGCAGAAAAAGAATCGCAGGGCAGCGGAGGCAAGCAGACAGGCAAGGCAGCAGGAGGCAGCCGCCGCTAAGGCGGAAGAGCTCCGGGAGGAAGAGAAGGCAGAGCTTGCAGAGGAGCTTGCGGAAGAGGCAAGAGAAGAACTGGAGGACATCGCGGCAAACCGCGAGAGCCGAAGGAAGGAAGCAGAAAAGCGCGCGGAGCATGCCAAAGAGCAGAAGGCAGAGTCTTCGGAGAACGCAGAATCTGCACGGGAGCAGAAAGAGCCTGCCGAAGGGGTAGAGCTTGCCTGGCAGAAAGAGGAAATGCCGGAGGAAAGGAAAGAGGGCTTTGCTGCAAAGTGGAAGGACCTGTGGCAGAAGTTCCTTGGACTGAAGCTCTGGATCCGTATTGTGGCGATTGTTCTGGTGGTTGTTCTGGCCCTTGGACTTGTGGCGTATGGGTACTTCCACAGTAAATATCGTCTGATGAACATCAGTGACGGGAAATTTGCCGGCACGGAGGTTTCTGCAGAGGGCGATTCCCAGGACGAGCTTGAGAACGAGGAGCTTCAGTCCCGTGAAATCGAGGAGAAGCAGGCGATTGAGGCAACGGGCGAGATCGAGGAGGATAAGGCGGTATTCAATATCCTTCTGATCGGAACCGATGACCGCACCACGAAGTTTAATGACAATGCAAGAGGCGATACGTGCATTCTTCTGTCCATCAACCGTGAGACGAATCAGGTACATCTGGTCAGCTTCGAGCGGGCTATCGGTGTGAAGATCCCTTCCGGAGAATACGAAGGGCAGTGGGACTGGCTGACGCATATGTTCTGGTACGGCGGTCCGTACCTGATGACGCGGCAGATTCGTGAGAATTTCAAAGTGGATGTGACGAAGTACATTCGTGTCAACATCCGGACCTTCATGGAGCTTGTGGATTCGGTCGGCGGCGTGGATATCGATATGACCGAAGCGGAGTGCAACAACATCAATCACCCGGAAGGAACCTTCACGGCAGGCAACATCAAGGGAATGCACGTGGAGAATGAGGTGCAGCAGGATCTGGTTCCGGGCATCAATCATCTGAATGGCGCGACAGCGATGTGCTATGCGAGACTTCGCGCAATCGATGATGACTGGCACCGTGTGGAGCGGCAGCGCAAGGTGATCCTGGCTGCGGTGGAGAACCTGAAGAAGCTGAGTGTCACCGAGCTGGATAAGCTTCTGAACAATGTGCTTCCTCTGGTTCAGACCAATCTGACAGAGGGTGATATTGCAAGTCTGATTCCGGAGGCTGCGACCTTTGTCAACATGGATTATGACACGACGACCTTCCCTCTGAAGCACACGTACGGCCTGATGGATGGTATGTGCGGAAGAAAGGTGCTGGCGCTGGATTTTGAGACAAACGCGGAGGAACTGCAGAACTTCCTGTACGGAGAAACAACCGCGGAAGAGCTGTCGGAGAAGTATGGCTCGGCAACCGGTGAGTATTCTTATAAGAATTCCGAATCCTACAAGCAGAATTACCAGGATGCGGAGGCTGCGGTCGGAAAGGGAACCTACATTCAGAAGACCGGGAAATCCATGCCGACACTTGTTGAAACGCCTTCTTCCCAGGGAGTCGGCACAGCTGCAGCGGGCGGTACAGCTGCAGATGGTCTGGCTGATCAGGGAGCAAATGCCGCAGCCGGGACAGGAACAGCGTCCGGTGCCGGAAATGACGCGGCAGGCGTTCCGGCTGCAGATGCGCAGGCAGCAGCAAACACGGCGTCTTCCCTTGGTGTTGTGGAGTCGTCAACAACTGACCCTGCGACCGGAATTGTGACCATCGTGTATTATAATGAAGCAACCGGAGTCAGAACGGCCGTTGCTTCGAATCCTGTAAACGGAGCAACAACGGTGACAGCAGCGGATACCGGAAACGGGACAACCGTAACGGCACACTCTGCAGATGGCGTGACCGTGGATGCTTCCGGTGCGGCAGCAGATTCCGGAGTGGTACAGGGACAGTGAGAAAGAGAATACTGACATTTTTCATCGCACTTGGCGTAATACTAACCGTCGGTGCAGGGCTTTTGGCCCTGCAGCCGGCGGTTTTTGGCATTTTTGAGGAAGAAGCGGGCTCTCTTCGAATGGAGAAGACAGCAGTCTATACCGGGGAGGCTCTTCTTCGTGACCGGCCTTATGCGAAACAGGTCTTTTTCGGAGATCCGTATCTTGCTGCGATGCTGCACATGCAGAAAAATGCGCTGGCAGAAGCGGAAGCAAAGAAGAAGGAAGAGGAGCTTTTGGAGCTTCCGGAGGAAGACCGTACGATCACCTTTACCTTTGCCGGAGACATTCTGTTTGATGAGAATTATGCAACGGGAGCTGCGGCAAGACAGAGCGGTATCCTGTCGAGGTTCGATGCGGGAGTACTGGAGCTGATGCAGGGGGCGGATGTTTTTACCGTCAACAACGAATTCTGCTACAGCCTTGGCGGATCGCCGCTTCCGGATAAAACCTATACGCTTCGGGCAAGACCGGACACGGCAGAATGGCTTCACGAAATGGGCGCGGATCTTGTGACACTGGCGAATAATCACGTCTTCGACTATGGCGAGACGGGGCTTCTGGATACGCTCTCCACGCTGCAGGATGCGGACATTCCGTACATTGGTGCCGGAAAGAATATGGAAGAGGCTTCTTCGGCGGTATATTTTGATCTGGGACCGGACGGAGCCGTGCTTGCCGGAAAATCCCCGGACGGTCTGCCGCGGGATGAGGGAAATACAAAAATGCGGATTGCGCTCATCAGCACGACGCAGGTGGAGCAGTTTGACAACCCGGATACAAGAGGCGCTACGGATACGCTTCCGGGCGTGTTTCGCTGCTGGGATCCTTCGAGATTATACGAAGAGGTGAAGACGGCGAGAGAGAATGCGGATTTTGTCATTGTCTGCATCCACTGGGGCGTGGAGAGCGAAATGCAGAAGGAATACCGGCAGGATATTCTGGCGGACGGAATTACAGGTGCCGGGGCGGACCTGATCGTCGGCGGCCACCCGCATGTCCTGCAGGCAATCGGTGCCGTAAACGGAAAGCCGGTTGCCTACAGCCTCGGAAACTTTTATTTTACCTCGTATACCACGGACACAGGACTTCTGCAGGTACAGTTTTCTGCGAAGGAGAAAAAGATGACCGGGCTTCGCTTCGTTCCCTGTCTTCAGAGCGGCACGGCGGTGCGGCTTCTTGAGGGAGCGGAGAAGGAGCGTGTCCTGCAGGAGATGAGAGATTTATCCGGAAGTTGCGGAGTGTCTCTGGATGAGGATGGCTGGGCCAGCTGGTAGGTTTGAGGGAGGTTTCGGCGGGCGAATTTACACTTTTTTCATTTGCAATCAGACAGAATCATGGTATCCTTGGGAATGCTATGACCGACAGTCAGAAAAATGCGCCGCCGGGGATGCGGCAGGGAAGGGAAGCATGGAAGAGAACAAGAAGAAAGGCAATTCGGCAATGATTCGGATCGCATCCTTTATTGTGGACAAGAGGATGCTGTTTTTCCTGATTTATATCATCGCATTGATTTTCTCGGTGATCGCAACGAATTGGGTCAAGGTCAACAATGATCTTGCGGATTATCTTCCGGAGACAACCGAAACGAAGCAGGGCCTTGAGGTGATGGAGAAGGAGTTCGTCACCTTCGGAACGGCCAAGGTGATGGTTGCCAACATTTCTTTCCCGGATGCAAAGGAGCTCCAGAGTGAAATCGAGGGAATGGACGGCGTTTCTCAGGTGGAATTTACCGATGAGGATGCGGACCAGGCTGATTTTGTGGAGCACTACAACAATGGCTCAGCGCTCTACAAGATTACATTTTCCTATGATGAGACGGATGACCGGGCGCTGGAGGCCTTGAACAACGTCAAGGACAGGCTGTCCGATTATGACATCTATGTCAGCACCACTTTGGGGGATCAGCAGGCGGAGATCATTCAGGAAGAGATCAATAAGATCATGGTGCTGGTTGCAGTGGTTGTGGTTACGGTGCTGCTTCTGACCAGCGAATCCTACGGAGAGATTCCGGTCCTTCTGATTACGTTTGTTGCCTCGATGCTGCTGAATGGCGGAACCAATTTCCTTCTCGGAACCATCTCCTTTGTTTCGAATTCGGTTTCCTCGATTCTGCAGCTTGCACTGTCTGTGGACTACGCCATTATTTTCTGCAACCGGTACAAGGAAGAGCTGAAGGATTACGATGTGCACGATGCGGTCGTGGTAGCGCTTTCGAAATCCATTCCGGAAATCTGTTCCAGCTCCCTGACAACCATTTCCGGTCTGATGGCCATGATCTTCATGCAGTACCGGATCGGTGCGGACCTGGGCGTTGTCCTGATCAAGGCAATCCTGTTGAGTCTTCTTTCCGTATTTACGCTGATGCCGGGACTCCTTGTCCTGTTCTCCGGCATGATGGAGAGGACGAAGCACAAGAGCTTTGTTCCGAAAATCAGCGCGGTCGGCCGCTTCGCTTACCGGTCACGCTTCGTTCTTCCTGCTATTTTCGGTGTTGTTTTTGTTGTGTTTGCGGTACTTTCCCAGAAGACTCCATATGTGTACGGCTATTCCACATTGCCGACGCCGGTACAGAACAGTCAGCAGAAGGCGGAGAAGCTGATCGAGGATAATTTCGGCTCCGAGAATTTCTGCGCTGTCGTGGTTCCCTCCGGAAATTACAAAAAGGAGGCGAAGCTGATCAAGGATCTCGAATCCTATACGGAGGTGGATTACTGTCAGGGCCTTGCCAATACAGAGGCAATGGGCGGCTATATGCTGACGGATGAGCTTTCTCCGAGAGATTTTTCGGAGCTTCTGGACCTCGACTATGAGGTTGCGGAGCTTCTCTATACAACGTACGCGGCGGATCAGGAGGAGTACGGACGGATTGTCGGCGGCATTTCTTCCTACAAGGTTCCGCTTATGGATATGCTGATGTTCGTCTATGAGAAGTCGGAGGAGGGCTATGTGACGCTGGATTCCGATACGCAGGAGACACTTTCCTCTGCCTATCAGCAGATCAGTGACGGACGCAAGCAGCTTGAGGGCGAGAAGTACGACCGGATTCTGGTGTATCTGACCATTCCGCTTCCGGAGCAGGATGATGCCTCGTTTGATTTCGTTCAGACCATGCATGATCTGGCGCAGTCCTATTACGAAGGCAGCTCGGTTTATGTCGTCGGCGACAGCACCTCCCAGAGAGACCTGAGAAACTCGTTTGAAAGAGACAACATTGTCGTCAGTGTCATGTCGATTCTGTTCGTGCTGGTGATCCTTCTGTTTACCTTCAAATCCTCGGGACTTCCGGTTCTTCTGGTTGTTGTCATTGAGGGTGCAATCTTCATTAACTTCGGAATTCCGACGCTGATTCATGAGAAGGTCTTCTTCATGGGCTACCTGATTGTCAGCTCGATTCAGATGGGTGCGAATATCGACTATGCCATTGTCATCTCCAGCAGGTATATGGATTGCAGGAAGACGCAGAGCCGCAAGAACTCCATCATTGAAGCGCTGAACTTCTCGTTTCCGACGATCATTACCTCCGGCTCCATGATGATTCTGGCCGGTGTGTTCATCGGGCAGATGACCTCGGATGCCTGCATTGCCGGAATCGGAGAATGCCTGGGACGTGGAACCATGATTTCCGTTTTCCTGGTTATGTTTGTTCTGCCGCAGATCCTGCTGGTCGGCGACAAGCTGATTGAGAAGACAACCTTCGAGATAGAGCGGCCGGTAAAGACCAAGGAAGAGACGGGAACGGTTGTGATCAACGGTGCAATCCGCGGAACCATCAACGGCACGGTCATCGGAACCATGAATGCGGTGGTACGCGGCGACGTCAAGGCAATCGTTGTGTCCGGAAGCATGGAAAAGGCATCGGATCCGGATGCCGGAACGGATGCGCAGGGAAAGCTGCCGGGGCCGGTTGAGGAAGCTGCCGGGGCACAGGATATGGACGAAGATAGCGACGATCCGGATGAGATCCTGAATGAGGATGAGACCCCGGATGAGGCTGCGGAGAGAAAAACACAGAAGAAAGGAGGAAAGCAGGCATGAATAAGCTCAGAATATCGGCAATTTTAATGGCGGGCACGGTTGCTGCTTCCTCCTTGTCCGTACCGCTTTGCGCGGCAGCAGCCTCGGTGACGGATCTGGAGCAGCAGGCAGAGGACATGGTAAACCAGAGCGTGGTGCAATCCGCAAAGGGGGAGACCAAGAGCTCGGAGTCCCCGGATGAGAGCGAAGAGGATTCCGATTCTCAGGCGAATAAGGCGGACATCTCCGGAAATGAGGCAAAGGTCTATCAGAAGGTGGAAATCAATTCCATGAAGGATTTCCAGGATCTGGTGAAGAACTGCCACTATGACAGCTGGTCCAGAGACAAGGAAGTGCACCTGAACACGGATCTTGACTTTGCCAATGAGGAATTCACACCGCTGGAGACCTTTGGCGGACGCTTCGACGGACAGGGACACCGGCTTACCGGTGTTGCGATAGCAGGAAATGTTTCGGAGACCGGCGTGTTCGGAACCATACAGAACACGGGTACCGTTTCGAATCTGAAGGTGCAGGGAGTCATCGCACCGAACGGAAATCAGTCGAAGCTTGGTGGAATTGCCGGACTGAATTACGGGAAAATTCAGAACTGCTCCTTCGACGGCAAGATTACGGCTGACAGTGAGGTCGGCGGAATTGTCGGACGAAACGGAAGATATGGCACGATTCTCAGCTGCAGCAGTACAGGCTCGGTGACAGGGACCTCTGCCTGCGGCGGAATTGTCGGCTACAACGAGGGAACGGTACTCACCTGCACCAATGAAGCCAATGTCAATACCACCTATCAGGATTCCAACATGACTCTGGATCAGCTCTCGGGTACATTGGAAAAGATTCTGATGACAGGGGATCTTACGAGCTTTGAGAACCTGGAAATCAATTCGGATACAGGCGGAATCGCAGGCTTTACCTCCGGCGTCGTGGCCTCCTGCACGAACGAGGCGGACATCGGCTACGAGCATGTGGGTTATAACGTCGGCGGAATTGCCGGCCGCAACTCCGGCTTTCTGCAGAGCAATACCAACCGGGCGGCGGTTTACGGACGAAAGGACGTCGGCGGAATTGTCGGACAGATGCAGCCCTATCTGTCAGTGGACTTTGCGCAGAGTACACTGGATGACCTGGATTCCCAGCTGGATGAGCTGAATTCTCTTGTCAATACCGGTCTGGATAACGCAGGAGATTATTCCGGGAATACGAGAAGCCATCTGACCAATATCAACGGTCTTTCGAAGATCGCACAGGATGCCGCAAAGGGCATCACCGATGAGGGCTCGGACAAATACGACGAGGCAGCGGCCAAGCTCAATAAGGCAACGAACACCATCCAAAGCGCGCTCAGTACCTTCTCGGACATTTCAACGAAGCTTGGCGGATATCTTGGGGATGCGAAGGACTCCTTTTCTTCTCTGGGAAGCTCTGTCGGCTCGTATCTGGATGGCATTCAGATGACAGAGGAAGACCGCACGGCGATGGACCAGTACATCAGCCAGTTTGAAGAAGGTGCGGACAAGGTCGCGGACGGCACGCAAAAGCTTTCGGATGCGGTTAAGGAAGGCCCCGGCGTGGATGACATGGGAAATTCCGTGGATAAGACGAAGGTGAGAAACGATGTCTCCAGTGCACTGACCGAGATTCGGGAAGGCTATCAGGAAATGTACTCTGCGGCACAGGGAATGGACGGAGTTCTTGCCAAATATCCGGACAATCCGGACGCACAGGCGGCGAGAGAGGACCTGAAGGGGACACTGGACTCTCTGGATGAGCTGAATCAGGAAATCAATGATGCGGACAGCAGTCTCAGTGTATTGAAGGACGGAGGTTCCATCGGGACCTTCAGGGATGGGGATTTTACCGCGGGCGATCTGCAGGATCTGACCTCGAAGCTTCGAAAGCAGCAGGCGGAGCTTCTGGAGAATTATCCGGAGCTGAACGATCCGGAAATTGAAGGCAAGAACGATGCCGAGCTGCAGACCTATTTCAAGGATAAGTATAAGTTTGACAGCGACGAGGCGAAGGACTATACGGACAACTTCATTAAGTACCGCGATGAGTATAAAACGGTAACGGATAACATCGCGAAGCTCGATGCGGCCGCTGCGGATATCTGGACGGATCCCGATGCGTTTGATGCCTGGGCAAAGAAATACGACATTGACGGAATTCTCCGGGATATTACGGATGGTCTTGGGGATCAGACGAGCTCTCTCAGTGAAATGCTGAAAATCGCGGAAAAGTATGCGAAGAATGCAGGAAACGTCTCCGGTGTTGCGGATTCCCTGAAAAAAGCAGCGGACACGCTTCAGAATACGCCGGAGATTTCCTCGGAGCTTTCCGGAGCACTGAACGCACTGGCCTCCATGGATTTGAAAATCAGCGGCATCAGCGACAAGATGCGCAATAACGGCAACAATCTGTATGAAGCAATGAGCCAGCTGACAACAGAGATTCAGTCCCTTGGCGATACCATGGGAGAGGAATCGGAGGAAGGGATTGCCAATCTTCGTGCCATTACCGATCAGTTCGATACCATCATGCGTACTCTTCGGGATGCTGCCGATGATATGCAGAATAAGGATACGGACGATACGGTGCAGGATGTATCCGATGAAGATGTCACCCAGACCTATCAGGGCAGGGCGACTGCCTGCACGAACTATGGCGACGTAAAGGGTGATACCAATGCCGGCGGAATTACCGGTATGGTCGGCGTGGAATACGATCTGAATCCGGAAACAGACATTCACCAGACAGGAGACTCCTCACTGGATTACATTTTCCGGGCAAAATGCATCGTCGACAGCTGCACAAACCGCGGAACGGTGCATACCAGAAGCAATTACAGCGGCGGAATCGCAGGTCACATGGAGATGGGACTGGCTGCGGAGAATGCCAATTACGGAACGCTGGACTGCAGCGGGAATTACACAGGCGGTATCACAGGTTATTCCGTCGGAGTGGTTCGCGACAATACGGCCAAGTGCGATATCTCCGGGGGCAAATATGTGGGCGGCATCGCCGGGTATGGCGTTACGCTTCGGAACAATCTCGCCATGGTGAGCTGCTCGGACAGCAAGCAGTACGTTGGAGCAGTAGCAGGGCGTGTGAAAAATGTGGACCCGGATGAGGTGTCCGGCAATTACTATTACTCTACTTCTATTTACGGAATTGACGGAGTCAGCTATGAAGGAATTGCGGAAGGTGTTGCCTATAAGGAGCTTCTGAAGAAGGATGGCATTCCCGCAAGCTTCCATCAGCTGGTTCTCACCTTTGTTGCTGACGATACGATTGTGCGCCAGGTTGCATGCAATTACGGAGCAGGAATTTCGGGGGATCAGATTCCGCAGGTCCCTCCGAAGGAAGGCTTCCACGCGGAGTGGAGCCGGACGGATTTCAGTGAAATTACGGAAGACGAAGTGGTTAAGGCGGACTATTCCCGCGTCAACACGCTTCTTGTGTCACAGCAGACGAGGAGCAGCGGACAGCCTGTGATAGAGGTCTACGGAAATTTCCGCAGTGAGGATTCCCTCCTTCTGACGGAAATGTCTCCGGAGAATGGCGAGCTGGAAAGGTGGATGGTCTCCGTTCCGGATGACGGACAGGAGAAGCATCAGATCCGCTACCTGGCACCGGAGGATGCCGGAGATGTTGAAATCTATCTGATCCGCGACGGGAAAAAGACCAAAGCGGAAACGGACCCCTTCGGCAAGTACATTACCTTCGATGCCGAAGGAAGCGACGTGGCCTTCTGCGTGGAAAAGGAGGGAATCCCCGGAGGAATTGCCGGGAAGATCGGGATCCTTCTTGCGGCAGCAGGCGCCCTTGCGGTCCTGCTTCACGGAATTATGAAGAAAAAGAGAAACCGCAAAAAAGAGAAGCTTCGCAGCAGAAACCGTGGAAACGGCGGCTCCGGAGATTCCTATGAGGACGATGACTGGCTGGACGAAGAGGATTCCGAGTCCTGAACGGCCGGATAAATCGCCTGAATTTCACGGAGAAAAAGCTGCAGGGCAGCGGGGATGTAGCTTCCCTTCCTTGTCACCAGACACAAGCTTGATGTGATGGATGGCTGCGTGACAGGAACCTCCTGCAGCTCCATTCCGGAGAAGGAGACTGCGGATTGAGGGACAATGGCGATCCCAAGTCCCGCATCTGCCCAGGAAAGGCAGGTTCTTGCGTCATCGGCAATGCAGAAATAATCCGGTGAAAGGCCAAGCTCGGAGAAGGCGTGATCCAACACGCTTTTCCATCGGCGGTAAATGATTAATGGATACGAGGAGAGCATCGACAGTGAAATGCCGGTGCTCTTTTTGGTATTCTTGTCCGGGAAAAAACGGGAGCCTCCGACGGCGACGATGCAGTCCTCAAAAAGCTCCTGCACTTCGAAGTTTTTCTGAGCCTGGAAGGGGGTCCTTGTGAGCGCAACATCCAGAAGGTTGGCTTCCAGAAGCTCCAGCAGGCGGTAGGTATTGGACTCTGTCAGTTCAAAACGGATGCCGGGATATTTTCTGGAAAAGGGCAGAATCATTCTGGTCAGAAGCTCTCCGTTTGCGGAGGAAGCAATCCCGAAGCGAAGAACACCCTTATTCCCTTCTGTATAATCCAGAAGCTCCTGCACGGTGTTTTTCTGCAGCTCCAGAAGTGTGGAAGCACGGCTGTACAGAAGCTTTCCTGCGCCTGTGAGCGTCACCTGGCGCGGGCCGCGCAGGAACAGAGGAGTTCCGACCTCTTCCTCCAGAAGGCGAATCTGTGTGGAAAGCGGAGGCTGCGTCATGTGAAGTCTGCGGGCTCCGGCCTGAAACGTGCCGGCATCTGCGATGGCGATAAAATATTCCAGCTGTCTGAGATCCATGTCTGTGTCCTTTCCGAAACGGGTACCTGCAATCTTACAGTCAGTATATATTGAAATCGAATGGGAGAGATATTTTATTTATAATTTTCGTATACGAAGAGCTGTGCTAGGATGATTTGCAATGGCGAGAGTTCGCCTGGAAATGCAACGGAAACACATAAAACAGGAGAAAAACTGCAATGAAATCACTTCTGAAATATCTGAAGGAGTATCGGAAGGAGGCGGTTCTGGCACCACTGTTCAAGCTGCTGGAAGCCACCTTTGAGCTGATTGTTCCGCTTGTCATGGCGGCAATCATTGACACGGGAATCGGAACACAGAACCGGCCCTATATTCTGAAAATGTGCGGGGTTCTGGTTTTGCTGGCGGCGGTCGGACTGGTATCTGCCATCACGGCGCAGTGGTTTGCTGCAAAGGCTGCGACCGGCTTCTCGGCAAAGCTCCGTCATCTTCTGTTTGAGCATATTCAGGAGCTGTCCTTTTCCCAGATGGATTTGTTCGGAACCGACACCTTGATTACCCGGATGACGAGTGACGTGAATCAGGTGCAGAACGGCGTCAACCTGGTGCTTCGTCTGTTCATGCGGTCTCCGTTTATCGTCTTCGGTGCAATGGTGATGGCCTTTACGGTTGACGTGAAGGCGGCGCTGATCTTCGTGGTCACAATTCCGGTTCTTTCTGTGGTGGTTTTCGGGATCATGCTGTGGACGATGCCGCTGTATCGGAAGGTGCAGGGGAAGCTGGACCGGATTATGACCGGAACCCGTGAGAATCTGACCGGTGTCCGCGTGATCCGTGCGTTTGGAAGAGAAGAAAGTGAAGAGGAGAGCTTCCGTACGGAGAATGCGGCGCTTTCCCGGATGCAGCAGTTTGTGGGCAAAATTTCCGGTCTGATGAACCCGGTCACATACATTCTCATCAATCTGGCAACGGTGTATCTGATTTATACCGGAGCGGTTCGTGTGGACTGCGGGATTCTGACACAGGGGCAGGTGGTTGCACTTCTGAACTATATGTCTCAGATTCTTGTGGAGCTGATCAAGCTTGCCAATCTGATCATACAGGTGACGAAGGCCTGGGCCTGCGGAGACCGGATTGCAGATATCCTGAAGGTGGAGCCGGATATGAAAGACGGCCTGCTGCCGGCGGATGCGGTCAGAGACAGTGAAACGGCGGTGGAATTCCGGAATGTGTCGCTGACCTATGAGGAGGGTGCAGGAGAAGCTCTGCAGAACATTTCCTTTAAGGTCAGAAGAGGTGAGACCATCGGTATCATCGGCGGAACCGGAAGCGGAAAATCCTCACTGGTGAATCTGATTCCCAGGTTCTATGACGCGTCGCAGGGAGAAGTTCTTGTGGGCGGACACAATGTGAAGGAATACCGGCAGGAAGAGCTTCGCAGCAGGATTGGCGTGGTGCTGCAGAAAGCGGTTCTGTTCAAGGGGACGATTGCAAGGAATCTCTCCTTTGGCAAGAGCAATGCCTCTGCGGAGGAAATGGACGAGGCACTGGCTGTGTCACAGGCAAAGGAATATGTGGACTTAAAGCCCGGAAGGACGGAGTTCGAACTGGAGCAGAACGGACGCAATCTTTCAGGAGGCCAGAAGCAGCGCATGACCATTGCACGCGCACTGATCCGCAAGCCGGACATTCTGATTCTGGATGATTCCGCATCCGCCCTTGATTTTGCAACGGATGCGAAGCTTCGGATGGCGATCCGCGGTATGTCGAGAACCCTGACGACCTTCATTGTTTCACAGAGGGCGGCCTCGGTGCAGTACGCGGATCAGATTCTGGTGATGGACGACGGGAAGCTTGCCGGCATCGGAACCCACGCAGAGCTTCTTGCCGGAAATCCGGTCTATCAGGAAATCTATTATTCCCAGTTCCCGAAGGAAGAGGAGGCATGAGAATGGCACAGAAACAGAAAAAGAAAGTGGATCATGCTGCGCAGCGCGTGATCATCAAAAAGGTTCTGCGTTATCTCGGACGCTATCGTATTTTCCTCTGGCTTTCGCTTGCACTTGCCTTTATGACTGTGGCATTGCAGCTGTATATTCCAAAGCTGACCGGTGAAGTTGTGGACTTTATGATCGGTGCGGGAAAAGTGCAGTTTGCGGGAGTCATCGGCATCATCATCAAAATAGCGGTCAGTGCCATGCTGGCCGGCCTTGGCCAGTGGCTGATGAACCTGTGCAACAACAAGATGACCTATGACGTTGTGCGGGACATCCGGAACGATGCCTTTCACAAGATCGAGCAGCTCCCGCTCTCCTATATTGATTCGCATCCCTACGGAGAAATCGAGAGCCGCGTGATCGCGGATGCCGATCAGTTTGCAGACGGTCTTCTGATGGGCTTTACACAGCTGTTCACGGGAGTGATTACCATTCTGGGCACGCTCTGCTTCATGCTGTCCATCAACATCGGAATTACCATTGCAGTGGTTGCCCTGACGCCGCTTTCCTTCCTGGTAGCCGGATATATTTCGACACATACCTATACCATGTTCCGCAAACAGGCGGAGATCCGGGGAAAGCAGACCGGCCTGATCAATGAGATGGTTGAGGGACAGAAGGTTGTCAAGGCCTTTAACCGGAGAAAAGAGGTGGTTCGTGAGTTTGACGGAATCAATGAGGAACTGAAGGAGACCTCCCTCCGGGCAATCTTCTTCTCCTCCATCACGAACCCTGCGACACGCTTTGTCAACAGCCTGGTGTATGCGGTGGTCGGCGTGACGGGCGCTCTTGCTGCCATCACAGGACACCTCACCGTCGGACAGCTGACGGCCTTCCTGTCCTATGCGAGCCAGTACGCAAAGCCGTTCAATGAGATTTCGGGCGTTGTCACAGAGCTGCAGAATGCAATTGCGTGTGCGGGAAGAGTTCTGGATCTGATTGAGGAGAAGCCCCAGGTGCCGGATTCCGGGCAGGCAAAGGCACCGGAGCATTTTGACGGAAGAGTTGAACTGCAGAAGGTCGACTTCTCGTATACAGAAGGACAGGAGCTTATCCGTGACTTCAATCTTCAGGTAAAACCGGGACAGAAAATTGCGATCGTCGGACCGACCGGCTGCGGCAAGACGACACTGATCAATCTGCTGATGCGGTTTTACGATGTGAAGGGCGGGGCAATCCTTGTGGATGGGACGGATGTCCGTGAAATCACGCGTCATTCTCTGAGAAGCGGCTATGGCATGGTTCTTCAGGAGACCTGGCTGAAATCCGGGACCATCCGGGAGAATATCACGATGGGAAATCCGGATATCACAGAGGAAGAAATGATCCGGATTGCGAAAACCTGCCACATCGATTCCTTTATTCGCAGGCTCCCGAAGGGATACGACACGGTGGTTTCCGAGAACGGCGAGGACTTCTCACAGGGACAGAGGCAGCTTCTGTGCATCGCGCGTGTCATGATGAGCAGACCGTCCATGCTGATTCTGGATGAAGCAACGTCCTCGATTGATACAAGAACCGAGCTGAAGATCCAGGATGCCTTCAACAAGATGATGGAAGGGAAAACCAGCTTCATTGTGGCGCACCGCCTGTCCACGATTCGCCACGCCGACTGCATCCTTGTGATGAAGGAAGGACGAATCATCGAGCAGGGAACACATGACTGCCTGATGAAGGAAAAAGGCTTCTACTACGACCTTTATCAGAGCCAGTTCCTTGGGAAGGCGATCTGACAGGAAAAGGCCCGGCCTCACTTGCTTTTGTGAGGCCGGGCCCTTTGCATGTTCCGGATTTTCTGACCTTATTCGATGACAATCAGATCATGCGGATAGTGATTCAGCACCTCGTGCCCGTCCGGTGTGATGAGAACCAGATCCTCAATCCGGACGCCTGCAGTCCCGGGCTTGTAGATTCCCGGTTCAATGGAGTGCACAATGCCGGGCTGCTCCGGACTGTGATTGGAGAGAGAGACATCACCGGCCTCGTGGTCCTGCAGTCCGATAAAATGTCCGAGTCTGTGGGTAAAATACGGGCCGTATCCGCCCTCCGTGATGATGTCGCGGGCACAGCGGTCTACCGAAGCAATCTCAATGCCGGGGCGGAGCATCTCCTCGGCAGCTTCGTTGGCCTTCCGGACCAGATTGTAAATGGTTCTGGTTTCCTCGTCCGGTGTCTTCCGGTAATAAAAGGTTCTTGTCATATCGGAGCAATAATCGTCGACGATGCAGCCGACATCGAACAGAACCGTATCTCCCTCCTGCAGCACCGTGTGATCCGGCATGTGGTGAGGATCTGCGGCATGATCACCGAAGGCGACAATCGGATCGAAGGAATGGGCGGAGGCACC
>ERZ1031114.294-NODE-294-length-15725-cov-4.742948_pt1 | contig 15725 bp, 13 predicted proteins | sample MGYA00518740_ERZ1031114 | MGnify/ENA primary metagenome ERZ1031114 (study PRJEB33719, sample SAMN04261276) | wastewater metagenome | biome: rural village; feature: human; material: feces | host: Homo sapiens | place: El Salvador | collected 2013-01-14 ... | reverse complement strand
CCCCTGAAATTTTCAGAACAACGAGGAACACAATTTCCGCAAAAAAAGCTGCTCCTGCCGAAAACACAATGACACGCTTTTCCTCACATCGCCAGAAAAAGATGAGGAGCAGGATCACCGTCTGAACCAGAAAAATCAGAAAGCTTCCTGCCTTCAGCGTAAGAACCGCAGCTTCCTCACCCTTAAAGGTAAGCTGGGTAAACACACCTGCAATCTCCTTGGCTGCCGCAAACACAAAAGCGGAAGCAGGAATTCCCATATAGGCCGACAGCCGGAGCAAAAGGAGAAGCCGCATCCGGAGAAGCTTTCGTTTCTCCTGCTGACAGGCACGGACACAGGACACGGTTAGCTGCGTAAAGGGCATTGCCAGAAGGAGGCCCGTCCCAAGACAGATCGGCAGTCCGACTCCCATGAAGCCGCCCCATACAGATTTGACAATAGCCGGCCGAAGACTCCTAGAGCCAAGCCACATCCGGTACCCGATCACAAGGGCAAGAAGCATCAGCATCCCGAGAATAAACCCCGGCAGCAGCTTCATCGCACAGTAATGAAACAGCTCGCCGGAGCTTTCGCTCCTTCTTCCCTCAAACAGGTCCTCCCTGCGATAGCGCGAGCTTCGCTGAAGGCTCCGGACAGACAAAAAGGTCAAAGCCACAAGAAACACAAAGCAAATCAGAGCTGCCGCAGAGAGTCCTGTCCCGATTCCGCAGGCACAGTACACCGCCGTCATGTCGTCATTTCGTAAAATAGCAGCCACCTTGCTTCCTCTGTGTGCTCCGACCAGCCCGAAAACCGGTCCGAACAGAGCATACAGCACCGTGAGAAGCCAAAGGGCTGCTCTGGCAGCCCGCCTCTTCCCGATGCCGTGAAGAAAGCCCTTCATGGCTCCCAGGAAAGGAAGAAGAACCAGTGCCGGTGTGAACGCACGCAGGATCGGCGCAAACAGCGCATTGCCAAGAACCGCCTTCCCCAGAATGCCGGACCCCAGATAAAAAATAACAAAGGTTCCCGCTGCACAGACAAAAGAAAAGCGAAGTACACTGCCAAACAGAGTCAGTGCATCCCCGTACTTCTTCCGTGCAAGCCTTCTGGCCGTCTGCTCTCTGGTAAAGCCATCCGCACAGATCATGGAAAAAACAGCGCAGACCGCAGAAAACAGCATGGGGAATCCTGCATAAAACATAACATCGCTGCCGTCTTTCAGAGAAAAGACGACCGCGATGATGCAATAGATCAGAAGAAACAAAAGAAAAGAACACAGATCCGTATCAAATTTTCTCACCCGATTCTTCTCTGCCACGAAACATCATCCTTTCTTTCATCTCACAGGGATCGGTAATAAATCCTGAATTTCTCACTTCTTATTGTCTGGTAATGCCAAGCGCCTCCAGAACAGCCTCCTGCCGTCCAAACATCACCTCGGCATCCGCTTCCGTCATATGATCATAGCCGCATAGATGGAGCATGCTGTGCGCAATCAGGAAAGCAAATTCGCGTTTTCTGGAATGGCCGTATTCCTCCGCCTGCAGAGCGACACGATTCAGGTTCAGAACGATATCTCCCAGAACCAGATTGCCGCTTTCCGGATCCAGACAATCTGCCGCATCCGCACAGACATCCTCCCAGCTTCCGGGGCCCTTTGCCCCCTCAAAAGGAAGGTTCGGAAAGGAAAGAACATCCGTCACCTTATCGATTTCGCGATAATCCCGGTTGATGCTTCGGATCTCCTCGTCCCCGGTATAGGTAAGAGAGATTTCCGCATCATACGGACACCCTTCCGTTTCCAGCACCTTTTCACAGACCGCCTGCGCCACCTTTGTCTGATCAAAGTCAAACACAAGCTCAGGATTTGCGGTATTCTCTTCGCTGATGGTCAAAACGACTCTGCTGTTTCTCATAGTCCTCATAAGCCTTAACAATCTTCTGTACGACAGGATGACGGACAACGTCCCGGGAATCCAGTGTCACAAAGGAAATTCCCTCGATGTTCTTTCTGGAAAGCACTCGGGTGGCCACATCCAGACCGGACACGGTTCCCTTTGCAAGATCCTTCTGCGTCGCATCGCCGGTAATCACGGCATGCGATCCGAAGCCAAATCGCGTCAGGAACATCTTCATCTGTTCCGGAGTCGTGTTCTGTGCTTCATCAAGAATAATGTATGCATTGTCGAGCGTTCTTCCGCGCATATAGGCAAGAGGCGCCACTTCAATCAGCCCCTTCTCCATATTCGCCTGAAACTTTTCCGCGCCCATAATCTGATAAAGAGCATCGTAAAGAGGACGAAGGTACGGATCCACCTTGCTCTGAAGATCTCCCGGAAGAAAACCGAGCTTTTCACCGGCCTCAATGGCAGGTCTTGTCAGAATGATCCGCTCTACTTCCTTGTTCTGAAATGCCGTAATCGCCATTGCCATTGCAAGAAATGTCTTTCCCGTTCCGGCAGGACCGTTGGCAAAAATAATCAGATTATCCCGGATCGCTTTGATATATTTCTCCTGCCCGATCGTCTTCGGCTTGATGGGCTTTCCGGACGTCGTGTGACAAATCACTTCACTGTCCAGTGCGGGAAGAAGATCCGGATTTTCCTCGGCTTCCTTTTTCATTTCAAGCACATAATTCACGTTCTGCTCCTCAATGCCGGTGCCCCGTTTTGCAAGACCGGCCAGCTGATTCAGCGTCAGCACAGCCTGGCGGACTCCCTTTTTTCCTCCGGAAACAAGAATTGCACCGTTTCTGGAAAGAATGGTTACCCCCAGCTCATTTTCGATTCTGCGGACATAGTCGTCCCGCTGACCGAAAATTTCTCTTTCAATATCTGCACGGAGGAAAAGCTCCTCCGTGCAGATTTGAGACGTTTCTTCGCAAAGCTCCTGCGCCATATCCATCCTTTACCCGGTCAGACCGATTTCAGATATTCGTCGATTTCCTTCGCTGCCTGTTTGCCGGCACCCATTGCAAGAATGACCGTTGCTGCACCGGTCACGGCATCACCGCCTGCAAAGACACCCTTCTTCGTGGTCTCCTCCGTGCCTTCCTTCACGATGAGGCGTCCTCTCCGGTCTGCCTCCAGTCCTTCCGTTGTACGGTGAAGCAGCGGATTCGGAGAAGTTCCGAGGGACATGATGACGGCATCGCATTCGATGTCAAATTCAGAGCCGGGAACCTCAACAGGACTTCTTCTTCCGGATGCATCCGGCTCGCCAAGCTCCATGCGGATGCAGCGGCAGCCCTTACCCCGCCGTTCTCATCAACGAGAATTTCCACCGGATTGCAGAGAAGGTCGAATACAATGCCTTCCTCCTTCGCATGTCCGACCTCTTCCTTTCTTGCGGGAAGCTCCTCCTCACCGCGGCGGTACACAATATGTGTCTCCGCACCGAGTCGAAGGGCTGTGCGGGCAGCATCCATGGCTACGTTTCCGCCGCCGACAACCACGCACTTCTTCGGACGCATGATCGGTGTGCGGGACTCCTCGGAATAGGCTCCCATCAGATTGGAACGGGTCAGGAACTCATTGGCAGAGAATACGCCAAGAGCCTGCTCACCCGGAATGTGCATGAAGCGGGGAAGTCCTGCGCCCGAACCGATAAAGACAGCATCAAAGCCTTCCTTGTCCATCAGATCCTGAACCGTGGTGGAGTGTCCGACAACACAGTCGGTCTCGATGGTGACGCCAAGAGCCTCTACATTCTCGATTTCCTTGGCAACAACACGCTCCTTCGGAAGACGGAACTCCGGAATTCCATAGACAAGCACGCCGCCGGCCTTGTGAAGCGCCTCAAAAATGCGAACCTCATAGCCAAGCTTTGCCAGATCTCCTGCGCAGGTAAGACCGGAAGGGCCTGCTCCGATCACAGCAACCTTCTTCCCGTTCGGTACGGAGTGGTTCTCCGGACGAATGCCAAGCTCCTTGGCGGTATCTGCCGTATATCTTTCCAGCTTGCCGATGGAAACTGCCTCGCCCTTGATTCCGCGGATGCACTTTGCTTCGCACTGACGCTCCTGCGGGCAGACACGTCCGCAGACAGCAGGAAGAGCGGAGGACTCACTGATGATTTCATACGCGCCCTTTACGTTTCCTTCCTTCAGCTGCGAAATAAATCCGGGAATGTTAATGGAGACCGGGCATCCCTGCACGCACTGCGGGTTCTTGCAGTTCAGGCATCTGGTTGCCTCTGCCTCTGCCTCTTCCTTATTATAGCCAAGACATACTTCTTCAAAATTCGTTGCACGGACCTTCGGATCCTGTTCACGGACCGGGACCTTCTTCATCATATCAACCTGAATTGCCATATTCGTTCCTTCCTTGCCGCAGTCAGTCTGCGGCAGTCCAATGAATAATTCGTAACCTGATGACATCTCCGAAGTGACGGCATTTTAATCGTGGCAGTAGCCGCAGCCGCCTTCGTGCGTTTCTTTCTCCTGCTCTCTCAGAAGAAGACGTCCCTCCTCCGTCTTGTACAGACGTGAGCGCTGCATTGCCTGGTCAAAATCAACCTCCCAGCCGTCAAATTCCGGTCCGTCCACGCAGGCAAACTTTACTTCCCCGCCGACCATCAGACGACATGCACCGCACATTCCGGTTCCGTCCACCATGATGGTATTCATGCTGACAACCGTGGGAATTTCCAGCTTCTTTGTGAGCTGGCAGGCAAATTTCATCATGATCATCGGTCCGATCACAACGCAGTGATCGTAACGCTTTCCCTCGTCGTAAAGCTGCTGAAGAGCTACGCAGACATTTCCATGGATTCCATAGGAGCCGTCGTCCGTCGCAAAATAAAGATTTCCGGTCACCTCATCCATTTCCTTCTCAAGAATCAGAATGTCCTTTGATCTTGCGCCCTGAATGCAGTCTGCATCCACGCCGTGCTCATGGAGCCATTTCAGCTGATGATAAACAGGAGCGGTTCCGACGCCGCCCGCAATGAAAAGAAGCTTCTTCTTCCGAAGCTCTTCCAGCGGAACATCCACAAGGTCGGAGGGATTTCCGAGCGGTCCTACCACGTCTGCAAACCGGTCGCCCACCTCAAGTGTTGCCATCCGCATCGTCTCCGCGCCGACCGTCTGGAAAACAATGGTAATCGTTCCCTTTTCCTTGTTGTCATCGCAGACCGTAAGGGGAATTCTCTCACCCTCAGCATCCGCGCGTACGATCAGAAACTGACCAGGGAGCGCACGCTCCGCGACTCTCGGTGCCACAATGTCCATCAGATAGACCTTGGGTCCCAGAAGCTCTTTTCTTGTGATCTCAAACATATTCTCATGCCCCTTTCCTGTGATTACTGTGAACTGCTGTGCTGTTAATCGGTTTCTTTTCCCGATCTATCCAATCGGGAACAAGGTTCCCGCCGAATATATATTTACCGTGCCGTTTGTCGCATTGACTGCGTAAATCCGGCCCGTGGAAACCGTATTGCCGCCTTCGTCGGTCAACGCCTCCGAATACATCAGGAAATTCCCCGTGTCAGCAATCTGCTTCAATCCGGTATACGTGAAGCTGTAGTGTGCGGTTCCGCTCGGTATGGCCCCCGCCGTATCCACAATCTCTCCGCGGTGGATCAGCGCTACAAGAATGTAATTAATCCCGTCCGCTGATCCGATGGAGGAGGAAAGCTTGAAGGTATAATTTCTCTCCACAACCTCGGAAGAAATGCCGGCATCCGAAATAACCGCAAATCGGAAGCTGGAATCTCCTTCCGGCATTGGAATGGGTTCCGTGTATTCGGAGTCCTTCACTGTCGGATCCTTCCCGTTGGTTGTGTAATAAATCTTTCCGGTTACAGCCGAAGCCTTCTCTTCTTTCTGCTCCTTCTTCTCTCCGGAAGCTGCCTTTCCGCTCTTGTCCTTCTTTTCTTCCGTACTCTCGATACCGCTGTCTTCTCCCATCACAGAGGCTTCGATTTTCATCTGCTTCGCATAGGTTCCGGACTGAGGAGTCACGTCCGGCGGTGCGGGAACCGAGCTGTTAATCGTATACGTCTTCGTCACCACATTGCTGGACAGATTAAAATGATTCACGTAAACAGCAGATACCGTATAGGTACCCTCCGTCAGCTCGATCGGACCGTTATAAAGCAGAGAAGAGGTATCCGGAACCGAACCATCCAGCGTGTAAAAGATCGATCCGTCTCCCTGGTCCTTGATGGTAAGCGTCAGCGTATCCTCGTAGGTGCCATCGTCTTCGGAAAACTCCGGGTCGAACAATGCGTACTGCAGATAGTTGTCTACCACCTGCGGCCTTGTACAATTGGACAGGAGCTCTGCTATTTTATCATATTCCTCATAGGACGCGTAGATTGCAATCATGCGGCCATATGCAGCAACGACATCCTCTTCGGTCGCTGCATCATCCTCAAATGCCATGCTGGCAGCGCCAAGCGCGAGTCCCTCTTCTCCCGCCTTCTGAAGGTACTCGGATTTTCTCAGGTACAAGTCCACATCGCTTAACGCTTCCCCCGTCGCCTCATCGTGAGACGGACCAAGTGCAATCGCCTTGTCGATTTCATCCGCGGCCTGCTGATATTTGCCGTCGCAGGACAGCTGATAAGCTTTTCCGACATAATACGATTTGGAATGCGTTCTCTGATACAAATCACCGGAGTAGAACAAAATAAGACATGCTGTCGCAAAGAGTGCTCCGATCATGAAGACAATCATGAATTTCACATATCTGCGTCTTGCTGCGTAGCGCGCAAAACGTTTGGCTCTTCTGGCAGCCTGAAGCGCTCTTTGCTGATTTGCGGACTTTTCCGGCCTCTCATCCGGCAGCTCATCCGTTAAATTCTCCGGTACAGCGTCCTCCCCGGAATTTTCCGGAGCTTCCGCCGGAGGGAGCTCTCCCTTTTCCTCTGCGATGACCTTGGCAGCCTCTTCCATGCCAAGAATGATCTGCTCCTCCAGCTTCGCCTCATATTCAGGGACCATTTTTATCTCGGTGGCACAGTTCTCACAAAACAGCGCTCCATCCGGAATCTCATTTCCACACTTGGGACATTTCATCCGTTCGCGGATCCTCTCTTAACTGTAAATACGATTATGCTTCACGCTGCAGACGAATCGCTTCTACACAGTTGTACATCAGCATCGCAATGGTCATTGGTCCTACGCCTCCCGGAACCGGAGTCACGGCGCCTGCTGTCTCCATAATGTCTTCTGTGTTGACATCGCCGCAGAGCTTTCCGTTCTCGTCCCGGTTGATGCCGCAGTCGATCACGACGGCACCTTTTCTGACATACTCATGGTTGAAAAACCTGGGTTTTCCGATTGCGGTAATCAGGATATCTGCTCTTTGGCAGACCTCCTTCAGATCCTTCGTATGGGAGTGTGCAAGTGTTACCGTTGCATTCTCCCGAAGCATCAGCATGCCCATCGGCTTCCCAACGATATTGCTGCGTCCAACGATAACACATTCTTTTCCGTCACAGTCGATCCCCTCGCGATGAAGAAGCTGAATGATACCGGCCGGTGTGCAGGAAACAAAGCCCGGAAGCCCGATGGAGAGCGCTCCGACGCTTTCCGGATGAAAGCCGTCCACATCCTTCTTCGGATCGATTCTCCGGATCACCCTGTCCTCATCCATATGCGAAGGAAGCGGAAGCTGAACCAGAATACCGTTGACGGAAGGATCCGCATTCAGTTCATCCACCTTTGCAAGGAGCTCCTCTTCGGATGCCGTTTCCGGCAGCAGGATTTCTTTGTTGATGATGCCGCATTCCTCGCAGGCACGAATCTTATTGCGCACATAAACCTTACTCGCAGGATTCTCACCGACCAGAACCACCGCAAGGGTTACGGAAATTCCCTGGTTTCCAAGAGCTGCAACCTTCTCCTTCAGCTCCGCCCGTACGTTTGCCGCAATTTCCTTCCCGTCTATGATCTTTGCTGACATCTCATTCTCCTGTTGTTTTCTGGAACTCTCACATGCCGTTATCGCTGCAGTATTCTTCAAACTGCGCCGGCGTCATCAGAATTGCCCGGGACTTAGTCCCCTCGGAATCTCCGACAACACCTGCCTCACAGAGCTGATCCATGATCCGTGCAGCCCGGTTGAAGCCGATCCGGTACCGCCTCTGCAAAAGGCCTATGGATGCGTTGTTTTTCTCAATAATAAACTGACCTGCGGAAGAAAACAGCTCGTCCACATCCGACTCATGCGAAGCTGCTTCGTCTGTACCTGTGACTCCGGCATCGCCCACGCCGCTTCCGGATTCGATCGCATCAATTTCTCTCTGATGACGCTTTGTTTCTTCCTCAGACACCGGATCATTGACCGCAAGGAAATTGACAACATCGGTTACCTCGTCATCGGATACAAAGCAGCCCTGAACACGATTGGGCTTCGGCAGTCCCTGCGGGAAAAAGAGCATGTCACCCTTTCCGAGAAGCTTCTCCGCTCCGTTCATATCCAGAATGGTTCTGGAATCCACGCCGGATGACACACGGAAGGCAATACGGCTTGGCATATTCGCCTTAATCAGACCGGTGATGACATCTACCGACGGCCGCTGCGTTGCAATAATCAGATGAATTCCCGCCGCTCTTGCAAGCTGCGCAAGCCGGCAGATCGCAGTTTCCACGTCGTTCTTCGCAACCATCATAAGATCGGCAAGCTCGTCCACAACAATCACGATCTGCGGCATAAAGTGCATCACAGCTTCCTTTTCCGAGCCCCCGGCCTTCTGATGCTGCAGAACAAGAGCGTTGTATCCCTTGATGTCACGAACCCTTGCATCCGCAAAGGCACGATACCTTGCTTCCATCTCCGCAACGCCCCAGTTGAGAGCCGCTGCCGCCTTCTGCGGATTGGTCACCACCGGAATCAGAAGATGCGGAATGCTGTTATAGACAGAAAGCTCCACCACCTTCGGGTCAATCATGATGAGTTTGACCTCGTCCGGCTTGGCATGAAACAGAATGCTCATGATGATGGTATTGATGCAGACCGACTTACCGGAGCCGGTGGCGCCGGCAATCAGAACATGCGGCATCTTTGCGATGTCTCCGTAGACAGGCTTTCCGGCAATGTCCTTACCGACGGCAAATGCAAGCCTTGACTTCTGACTGCGGAACTCCTCCGTGTCCACGATATCCCTTAGCGCAACCGGCTGTGCTTCCTTATTCGGAACCTCAATACCGATTGCCGATTTCCCCGGAATCGGAGCTTCAATACGAATATCCGTTGCAGCAAGTGCCAGCTTGATGTCATCGGCAAGAGAAACGATCTTACTGACCTTGACGCCCATCTCCGGAAGCATCTCATACCGGGTGACCGAAGGGCCTTGGGAAATGTCTGTGATGGTGACGTTCACGCCGAAATTGCGAAGCGTTGTCTGGAGCGTCTGTGCTGTGCTGCGAAGCTCATCATCGGAATCAGCCCTGGAGCCGGCTCCTGGACGAAGCAACGAAACCGGCGGAAACTGATATTCTCTTTTCTTTGCGGGCTCTTCCGACTGTTCTTTTGTCTGTTCTTTTGTCTGTTCTTCCGTCCGTTCTTCCGGCTCATCCTCCTGCGCTGCGTTCAGTTCAGAGGTTGTGTTCTCGCGCTCGGTATGAACCGGCACATCCTGCATGGGCGGCTGAGCCGGTGCCTGCGCCGGCTCAGGATCGGATACAGGCTCGTTATCTTCGTTGTCCGTTTCCGGTGCTCCCGCTGCTTCCGGTGTTTCTTCCTCCAGCTCATTCCGAACCACGCGGATCTCCGGAACCTCTTCGTATCGGAAGAAATCAGCGTTCTCCGAATGATTCGAATCGAAAGCATCGGATTCTGAAATCCCAGAATCCGGGCCTTCTGCATCCGCTTCCCCGGAAATCGGAACATCCGCCTCTGCAGCAGACCCATGGGAAGCCTCCGCATCCGGATCCTCACCGTCCCGGTAGATAGTTGCGCGAAGGACCTCTCCTCCCGCAGCTGTATTCTGCGCATAAGGACTGCGCGGAAGCTCATGAACAGGGAGCTCTCCTTCTTCCGAAAACGACTCTTCCCGGGACAAAATTTCCTCATCCCAGTAATCCTCCGGCCGGATCTCGTGAAGCTCCTCCGAATCACGCCTTGCCCGAATCTCTTCCTTTCGTTTTTCTTCTTCCAGAAGTGCAGGATCCCTGATTTCCTCTTCGGAAGGCGAAGAAATCGTCTCTTCTTCCGAAGAAGCGGAAGGAATGCGAGCTGCTGATGCTTCCTGATGGATGTCCTGTCCGGATTTTTGCTCCGGAATATCCGGCATTGTGTCCTGCATGCCGACATCGTTCATTTCTTTCCGGGTCGCAGTGTCCCCGGCCGCATGCCCGTCCATTCCGGAAAACGCTTCATCTTCCGACAGATCGGTGTTCCACATGTTCTGCGGCGCTTTCCGTCTTCGTTCCTCATCCTGAAGACGCTTTCGCTCTCTGCGCTCCCGCTGAAGGTCCTGATACCTTGCGCGGCTCTCATCATAGTGAGAACGCGGAGCTTCCTCATAGGAATCCTCTTCCAGATAGTTGTCCTCTTCGAACTCTTCCGGATGCTCCTCGCGGTACCGCTCTTCCTCTTCCATTCGCTCCAGACGGTGAAGGCGCGCATCCATTGCCTTGTCCCTGGCAAGCTCCAGAATGGATCTCTGCGCAAGAACATAGACACATCCCACTGCTCCCACCAGAAGGACCAGAATGGTTCCAAAGGTCTTCAGAAGCCGGTACAGGACAAAGGCAATGGTTCCGCCGATGATTCCGCCTCCCGATCGTCCCTCCAGACATCTCGAATAGATTCCTGCCGGATCATATCCGGTCACAGCAGAAAGATCGGTTCCGATCAGTTCGGAAAGAACACCGATGATCAGGAAAAGGCCCAGAATTGCCAGAATCTTTGCCGCAATCTTGGAGTCCCGCTGACTCATCAGCACATAATAAAGATACAGGCCAAACCCCAAAACCGGAAGAACATAGGCCATCACTCCGGTCAGGCCGAACATCAGTCCGGAGAAAAAGCTCCCTACGATTCCAAGATTCATGAAATTGCACAGGAAAAGAAAAATCATCAGCGCAAAAAGCGCGATTAAGGTAACATCGCGCTGCACGACAGAAGGCTGATTTCTGCGTCTTGAATTTCTTCCCGTCCCGGAGCCGTTTCTTTTCTTCGAAGCAGATGAGGAATGTGCGGAAGAGCTTCGGGAAGATACCGCGCTCCTCGCAGAAGATGAGCTTCCTCTCCTTGTCGGATTTCCGGTACCCCTGGCGGTTCCTGCACGTCCCGCTGATGAAGAACGGCTCCCGCCTCGGGATGCTGTTCTGGATGAAGTTGTTCTCTTTCCGGTATTTGCTGCCATGAATGAATTCTATGCTTCTTCTAAAATCAATCCTGCAGATGCGCCAAGGATCTCAGAGGTCAAAATCGTCTTCCTCTGAGATCCGCACATCAAAATCATCTTCTCTTGCATTTTTCAGATCTTCCGGGTCCGGAAAATCCATGGTATCTGCAAGCTTATCCCAATCTCCCTCTTCCACGTTCTGAATCGGGAATTCCAGCTCCTGCCTCCGGCCCTGCACAGGGTCCGGAAGCGGATTGTCAATTTTATGATTTTCAGTCATCGCTGTCCTGATTCTCCCAGTTGTGATATACATTCTGAACATCATCGCTCTCGTCAAGCTTGCTCAGAATGATATTCAGCCCCTTGACTGCATCGGCATCGGTCACCGTCACATAATTCTGCGGAATCATCGAGATTTCAGCCGAAACCGTAGGAATCCCTGCTTCCGTAACTGCCTTCGAAACCGCATCAAAATCCTCCGGAGCGGTCAGGATCACCAGAGAATCCTCATCCTCCTGAATGTCCTCTGCACCTGCATCCAGAACAATCATCATCAGATCGTCCGCAGATCCGTCATACTCCTCACGGTCTACTACAATCTGTCCCTTCTGATCAAACATAAAGGAGACACTGCCCTTGGTTCCCATGGAACCATTTCCCTTGGAGAAAGCAGCGCGTACATCCGAAGCGGTACGATTTACGTTGTCGGTCAGAGTCTCTACGATAATCGCAACTCCGCCGGGGCCATAGCCCTCATAGGTGTTCTGCTGATAATTGACGTTGTCGACATCGCCGGCAGCCTTCTTGATTCCGCGCTCAATGGTGTCATTCGGCATGTTGGCTGCCTTTGCCTTTGCAACGACCTGTGCAAGCTTGAAGTTGTTGGCCGGATCCGGGCCGCCTTCCTTTACGGCAACGGCGATCTCACGGCCGATGATGGTAAATACCTTACCCTTAGCCGCATCGTTTGCTTCCTTCTTATGCTTGATGTTTGCGAATTTGGAATGTCCTGACATGATTTTTCTCCTTCAAATATGTAAAATATATTCCTTCTGAAAACTAATTCTGACCCTTTGCAGACGGAGGCAGTCTGGTCAAAGCAACCCTCTGCACCTGCCGGTCCGCAACCGACAGAACGTGAAAACGGAACCCTCCGTAATCCGTTGTGAAATGCTCATTGGCATCGGGAACCTTATCCATTTCTTCCATCAGAAAACCATTCACGGTTTCATAATGGTCATCCTCGAATTCAATGCCGAAGCGTTTCGTCAGATCCTCCAGAGGCGTTCTTCCATCGATGATAAATTCATTCTTGTTCCCGGTCGGCGTGATATGATTCTCATCCACGTCATACTCATCCATGATGTTGCCGACAATCTCTTCGAGTATGTCCTCCATGGCAATAAGGCCTGCCGTCTGGCCATACTCGTCGATGACAATAACCATCTGGGTCTTCCTGCTCTGCATCTGGCGGAACAGGTCATCGATGTCCTTGGTTTCCGGAACAAAATCCGCCTCCCGGATCAGACCCTCGCAGGAAGCAAGCGGCTTGTCCTCTTCCTCCTGATGTTCTTCCCGGAAACGTACCGCATCCCGAAAATGCACGATGCCCAGAATGTCATCGATGTTCTCATGGTAGACCGGAAAACGGGAATTATGCTGCCTCAGCATAAACGCCAGCGCATCCGAAAGCTTCATGGAATCCTCAAGAATGATCATGTCATTCCGGTGCGTCATAATATCAGCAGCTTCCTTGTCCGAGAATTCGAAGATATTCGTAATCATCTCCGCCTCAGACTGATCGATCACGCCCTGCTCATGGCCTTCATTCAGCATCGAGCGGATCTCTTCCTCCGTCACATCTCCCTGAACCGGCGTTTTCCGAATGCCGAACAGAAACAAAATTCCCCTTGCCGTTCCGCTGACGATTCTTGTCAAAGGAAGAACAGCGATCATCAGCACATGAAATACACCGCCGCATCGAAGAACCCACCTCTCCGGATGCGCACCTCCAAGGCGCTTGGGGATCTGGACGCCAAAGACAAGAAGAACATAGAGCACGATCAGCCAGGAAAGAATCAGAGAAAGCGCGTAAGCCCAGCCTTCCTGAAGCCCGGAAGGAAAGAACTGCTCCATGCGGACCAGCAAAAATCTGGAAACCGCAATTCCGTAGACCGCACCGACAACCATGTTGACACAGGCCGTCACCAGCTGAATGGTATCCGCATAATCCGCCTGATTCCTCATCACGGAAGAGAGAATTTTCTGCCTCCTCGCACGAAGCTTCTGCTCACGTTCTCTGGACGCACCCTGTTCAGAGCCTTCCTCGTTCTCATCCTCCTCCGCCTGCGGACGGAGCATGCGGACAGCAGTGCCAAAACCATATACAATTGCATCAAGAATCAGCAAAACAGCCAGAATCAGAATCAGACTGACAGCCGACAGATCATCCATAAAAAAGCCTTCACCTCCCGAAGTCTCACACGATAAACAGCAACGCCCTGTATGAAAGCGTATTGCTAAACCAAAATTTTAGCATAAAATACCATCGCTTAGCAAATCGCCTCTTCATATTACATCTCTCCCAGCTTCCGAATGAGATCGGTTGCCATAATGGACCTTCTGCTTCTCTCTTTGGCGAGTGCATCTGCCGCAGCACCATGAATGTATACCGCAGCCGTTGCCGCCGCAAAGCCTTCCATTCCAAGGCCAAGACAGGCCGCCGCAATTCCCGTAAGGACATCTCCGGAGCCAGCCGTGGCAAGGCCATCGTTTCCCGAGGTATTCAGATACCGTTCCGTATGTCCGAACGAAGCCACGAGGGTTCTTGCATCTTTGCCTGCAATGGTGCAGTGGAACCGGTCTGCAAATTCCGGAAGCCACGCAAAGCGATTGGCAAGAACCTCCGAAACCGTCTTATGAAAAAGTGCCGCGCATTCTGCAGGGTGCGGCGTCAGAATCACGGGAATCCTGGAGCCAGCAGACAAAAGCTCCCCGTATAGTCCATCCCCCTCTGCAAGGAGCCGTATGGCATCCGCATCAATGACAAGGCCCCGCGGCAAAGCGTCTGCATGCTTCAAAACAAAGGCAAGAAGCTGTCTGCATCCCTCTGATCTTCCAAGACCAGGTCCTATGACTGCAGCATCTGCCCATGACAGACAGGTCCAAAGCTCCTGTTCCACGGATGAATCCAGCTCCGCGAAGGCATCCCCGGAAGAAGTCCGTTCCCGGCCTGCATTCCGGATGGGTCCTTCCTCAGAGAGGAATAGGTACTGCACATGGCTTCCGGAATCGTCTCCTGCAAAATCACGCGGTTGTCCTCATGCGTAAATACACGCACCATTCCGGCGCCCATCCGGAGAGCCGCCTGCGCACTCATCGTGCAGGCACCGGAGACGCCGCGGGAGCCGGCAATGACAAGTATTTTCCCAAAGGTTCCCTTGTTGCCGTCCGCTCTTCTCTTCGGAAGCAGAGACATCGGAGCTTCCTTCCGGTAAGTAAAAACCTCCGGTACCCCGGTTTCCGCAAAAGCCCGCTTTGTAATTCCGATCTCCTCCCGAATCAGCCTTCCGCACAGATCGCTGCCGGGAAAAAGGAAATGTCCTCTCTTATAAAAGGAAAACGTAACCGTCACATCTGCCTGTACCGCAGCTCCGAGACACTCTCCCGTCGTCGCAGAAACGCCGGACGGGATGTCCACGGAATAGATCCGGGCTCCCCGCTCTCTCAGACAATTGACCATACGAATGGCTTCCTCTGCTTTGCCGGAAACCGCTCTCGAAAGCCCGGTTCCGAAGATGCCGTCAATGACCGCATTCGGATGTTCATTTCGCGGAAGCCCGAAGAACACCCGGCAGCCGTAAGCCTCCAGAATTCCGCGCTGAATGTCCATCGAGGATTCTTTCACAGATTCTTTCACGGATTCTTTCCGGAAATCTTCCGTGGATTCTCCGGAAAGAGCCACCTTCTGATCACGTCCGTCATCCAGACCGTAAAAGGTCACGCCATATCCGGCGTCCAGAAGAATTCTCCCTGCTGCGAGAGCATCTGCACCATTGTTTCCCTTTCCCGCAATGACCAGGATTTCGGTATCGGAAGCATCGGGAAAATCTTCCTGTACGGCCTTTGCGACTGCAAGAGCCGCCCTCTCCATAAGAACAAGGGACGGAATTCCGATCTTTTCGCTGGTCGTTCTGTCAGCAGCAGCCATCTCAGCTGCTGTCAGTAAATATTCCATGGATCCTGATTCCTCCTTTTCCTGCCGCCTGTCGAACCAAGCGCCGTTTCGCCCGCCGTTCTCAGATCGAAAAGGGCCTCCCGAAAGGGAGGCCCTGCATCACTTTTATCCCTCGCTGAAAGTGACATATCGTTTTCACCTTCAAACCTTTTTCTCCGGCTCATGCCGCTTGATGTTGTAGGAAAGCCGCATCAGAGAATCTGAC
>ERZ1031114.290-NODE-290-length-15809-cov-5.106513_pt1 | contig 15809 bp, 13 predicted proteins | sample MGYA00518740_ERZ1031114 | MGnify/ENA primary metagenome ERZ1031114 (study PRJEB33719, sample SAMN04261276) | wastewater metagenome | biome: rural village; feature: human; material: feces | host: Homo sapiens | place: El Salvador | collected 2013-01-14 ... | reverse complement strand
CATATCATCGACAACGCCCGCAGCCGCGCCATGAAAGCAGTCAATGCAGAGCTTATTCAGATGTACTGGGAAATCGGCTCTTATGTCAGCGGTAGAGTGAAGGATGGCGGCTGGGGAAAAAGCGTGGTTGCAGATTTTTCCGAATTTCTGCAAGCGCATTATCCGGGGACAAGGGGATTTTCTGCGCAAAACATCTGGCGCATGAAGCAGTTTTATGAGACTTATTGTGACAACGAAAAACTCTCACCACTGGTGAGAGAAATTCCATGGACAAGCAATCTGCTGATTATGACTGGCTGCAAGACCGACGAAGCGCGTGAGTTTTACCTTCGCCTATGCATTGCAAATCGTTACACGAAACGAGAATTGGATCGTCAGATCGGCAGTATGCTGTATGAGCGGACAATGATCTCTCACGAAAAACATAAGGATTTGCTTGCTGGGAACGGCGGACTTGCGGCTTTGCGCGATTCCTATGTGTTTGAATTTCTCGACCTTGAGGAACCGTACAAGGAAAAGGATTTGCGGCATCAGATTGTCTCTCATCTGAAAGACTTCATTTTAGAGTTTGGACATGATTTCACTTTTGTTGGCGAAGAATACCGCGTTCAGGTCGGCAACACGGATTTCTTCATTGATTTGCTGTTCTATAACCGTGCATTGTCCTGCCTTGTTGCAATCGAATTGAAAATTGATACCTTCCGACCTGAGCATTTGGGACAGCTCAATTTTTATTTGGAAGCACTTGATCGTGATGTAAAGAAGCCAAATGAAAAGCCGAGCGTTGGCTTAGTCCTCTGCACCGGCAAAGACGATACCGTGGTCGAATATGCACTCAGCCGGTCCATGTCCCCGACCATGGTGGCAGATTACACGCTGCATTTGCCTGATAAATCCATTCTGCAAAACAAGCTGCGTGAATTGACCGAGCTTGCGTTGGAAAACGGCGAAAGTGACGAGGGTGAGGAAAAATGAACGCCGTCATCTACGCCCGCTATTCCTCCAACAGCCAGCGTGAGGAATCCATTGAAGGTCAACTCCGTGAGTGCCGGGAATATGCCGAGTTCTATTCTGCCGAGTTATCAGAGAAAATCCATCGCAGACAGAAAGAAAACGCCCTGAGAGGACACAACAACACCCGCACTGCGGTCACAGCTTGCAGAAACCGAGTCCGCCATCGGAAATATCCTGAAAGCAATCGAGCAGGGCATTTTTACACCGTCTACCAAACAACGGCTTGATGAACTGGAATTCTGCCTGTGTCAGGCACCGCTGGGGGCATCTGCAGCCACACAGCTTCTGGATTTTCTGATTGCCTGCGGATGCAGAAAAATTATTTCAGCCGGTTCCTGCGGGGTACTGACGGTTTTTTCCGGGAAGCACGAGATATGGTAACATATCGCAAATCCGAGGGCTGTTCCACCGTTGAAATGGAGTGTGCGGCGTTGGCTGCCTGTGCCCGGAAACGTGGTGCAGTCTTTGGCCAGATTCTCTACACTGCCGATTCCCTTGCAAATATCTGTGCTCATGATGAACGGGATTGGGGAAAGGGTTCTTTGCGGAAAGCGCTGGAGCTATGCATCAACGTCCTCCGGTATATCCAGGCAGATTCATATGGCGACGAATGCGCTTTTGGGGTACAATAAGCAGAAAAGGCCCTGTGGGGGGAATTATATTTTCATAACGTTCGCTTTTGAGAATCAGACAGGAGTATCATGAAGAAGAGAGTACTTGCAGTAATATTGACAGTGATGACCGCGATGTCCGTGATGGCATGCGGGGACAGTGCATCGGAAGGAATTTCGGCGCATGGATTTGAGTCGATTCCGGACGGAGCACATCCGGATGATCTCGGACAGAGCCAGCAGGAAGAGGAGCCGGCCGAGGAAGAGAAGGAAGCCTATGTTCTTCCGGATGATATGTATTACAGTGAGCTGACCGGAGAGCCGATCAGCAAGGATATTGAGGATCAGCGGCCGGTTGCCATCATGGTGGACAATGACCAGAGAGCGCTTCCTCATTTCGGCATTTCAGACTGTGACGTTATGTATGAGCTGATGAACTCTACGGCGAACAACCGCATCACACGTCTGATGTGCCTGTTCAAGGACTGGGGCTCCATTGAGAAGGTGGGAAGCATTCGTTCCATCCGCCCGACGAACATCCTGCTTGGTCAGGAATGGGACGCGGTTCTGTGCCATGACGGCGGTCCTTTCTATATTGATCCTTATATGGGACGGTATCCGTATCATTTTTCCGGAACCTTCTCCCGTGTAAAGAACGGAAAACCTACGGAGTTTACGGAGTTCTGCCTTTCCGGCGATCTGGACAAGAACTTCTCCAACTCCAGCTATTCCAGAAACTACGATGACAGGAAACAGAGCGGAGATCATTTCCAGTTTGCTCCTTATCAGGGCGAAGAGGTTACGCTGGACGACGCTGAGAATTCGGTGGACGCAGCAAACATCAGCCTCCCGTTCCACAACACGAGCTCACAGCTGAAATACAATCCGGATACGAATACCTATGATTATTACGAATTCGGTTCGGTTTGTAAGGATGGCGGAAATGATAAGACCGTTACCTTTAAGAATGTACTGATTCAGGACTGCACCTTTACGCAGTATGACGAGCACGGGTATCTGATTTACAACTGCATTGCAGAAGTACAGCCCGGCTATTACTGCACGAACGGAAAGGCGATCCCGATTACCTGGTCGAAGACCAGTGAGGGCGGAATCACGAAGTACTATGACGGAAACGGCAAGGAGATTACGCTGAATCCCGGCAAGACTTATATTACCCTGATTCCGAGCGATACCTGGGACTCGGTTACTTTGAACTGAGCCGCAGCAAAAGCCTGACGAAAGCATGTCCCTGACAGTAGTGTTTCATATACTGCCAGGGACATATTGTTTCTATCGTCATACGCAGCAGCTGTTTATCCCGACATGTACGGCATGAGGGCGAAGGCTCGGAGGGAGAAAGATCGGATGAAAAAGAAGGCCAGATTTATTTTACTTATCGTCATTCTTGCGCTGACGGCAGGAATTACCGTGTATCTGGTGAGTTTTCTGTTTCTCCCCATGCGGGATTACAGAAAAGCGGAGGCTCTTGCAAGGGAGAATCAGTTCGATGAGGCGGCGGAGGGCTTTGCCGCAATCTCGAGGAAATATGATCTGGGAGGCAGGCTGGCGGTTCTCGGCGGATTTGCGGATGCAGCAGAGCGGGTGCCGGAAATGAGATACGAAAAAGGCTCTTACTTAAGAGAGCAGGGCGACTATGAAGGAGCTGTTGCGGCTTACGAGGAGCTTGGCGATTACAAGGACAGCCCGGACCAGGTAAAGAACACACGACTTGCGGAGGCAGATGCCCGGATTTCGGAAAATGATTTTGAAACCGCCATTTCTCTTCTGACAGAGCTTGGAGAGTATGACGGAGGGAGCTTCGGAAAGGCAGAGGAGCTTCTGGATAAGGCCTGTTACATAAGGGCGGTCAGGCTGGAAGCTATCGGGAAGCTGGAGGATGCAGAGACCGGCTTTGCGCAGACAGAGGAATATCAGGATTCCTACGAAAGACTGCGGGAGGTCCGCTACAACATGGCGAGGAATGCACTCCTGATTTATGATTTTGAGACAGCGAAGACGCTCTTTGCAAAGGTCGGGGACTACAAGGATGCGAAGGAGCTTCTTGCGATTCTGGACACCGCAGTGGACCGCGTGTACCGATCTCCCTATACGGACATTACCGGGAAAAAGACGAATGCAGTGGTGAGCTATCTCTGGATGCACTCGGTGATTGTGCCCGGACGCCTGGATGAGGGAATTTCAGTGAAGCTGCAGGAGGATCGCTGTGTGGGAGATCTGAATCCGGCCTGGTTTGGAGCAGCTTCCTATGATTACAGTCTGGAGCAGGTGCGTGATGCCGACACATGGTATTTTACCTACTATGGATCCGAAACGGAGAATGAGGACGGAGCGGTTCTTCTGGAAGCTCAGTTTTCTCCGGACTACAGCAATCTGACCACACGCAAGGTTTACAAAACAACCCGCGATGAGGAGATGATCCGGGATGCGCAGCGTGCGGAGGAGGAAGCTGCAAAGGTTGCAGAGGCAGAGGATGACGCCTCGGATCAGGAGTTCAGCCAGGAAGAAGAGGGAGACGAGGAGAAGGACGACCAGGAAGAGGAAGTCGCTCTTCCCAAACCGGCACTGGAGGGAACCCGGCATTGGACGAGCGTCGGCGATGAGGAGAAGCTTGCAGCCATCAAGGAGGGCTTTCGAAGACGCCTTCGCGTGCAGCTTGCCGAAAAGGGAAACATGGCCTTCTACAATGACACCGACGACGAACGGCTTCCGCATTACTGCAGCGTTTCCAACTGTCTGAACAAGGGGACAAAGGTTGCTTCCGATTCGAACGGAAGAAGATATTACTGTGAGGAACATGAGAACGAATATGAAAAAGATCCGGCCTGTGAGGCAGACAACAATTCGCAGTGAACAGAACTTTCCGACAAGAAGCGGGATGGTGTGGCATTTTCTGCAGGGAAGCAAGCGGTGGTTTGTACTCAGCATTGTCTTCGCCTGTCTGACGTCTGTCCTCGATCTTCTGAACCCGAAGATCATCAGCTACACCGTAGATTCGGTGATTGACAGCAAGCCGCCTGCGCTGACGGAACCTGCCAGGGCACTGATCGAGTCTTGCGGCGGTGCTGAAGGTCTGCGGAATCACCTGTGGCTCGTTGCAGCGGCGGTCTGCGCGGTGGCGCTTCTTGCCAACGCATGCCGGTATGCGAACCGGCTGATGAATTCACTCGGCGCGGAGTGTCTGGTCAAGAGAATGCGCGATCAGCTGTTTGATCACATTGAGCATCTTCCTTTTGCGTGGCACAGCGAGAATCACACAGGAGACATCATTCAGCGGTGTACATCGGACGTGGAGACCATCAAGAATTTTGTCTCGGAGCAGCTTACCAGCCTGTTCCGAATCGTGATTCTGATGTCCTTTGCGCTGTACTATATGGACCGGATTCATCCGGTCCTGACGGCGGTTTCTGCCGCCTTTTTCCCGATTATCATTCTGTATTCGCTTTTCTTTCACCGGAGAATCGGAAATGCCTTTCAGCATGCGGACGAGGAGGAGGGAAAGCTTTCTGCCATTGCGCAGGAGAATCTGACCGGAGTCCGTGTCGTGCGGGCGTTTGGGCGCGAGATCTATGAAAGGGAGCGCTTCGAGAAGCAGAACCGGAGCTACACGGCGATGTGGATCCGGCTGATGAAGCTGCTTTCCGCGTTCTGGTGCTCGAGTGATCTGATTTCCGGTCTGCAGGTGATGCTGGTCACCGTGATCGGCGCGGTTTTCTGTGTCCGCGGACAGATTACATCGGGACAGTACATTGCATTTATCTATTACAATTCCATGCTGACGTGGCCGGTCCGCTCACTTGGCCGCGTGGTGGCGGATATGTCCAAGGCGGGAATCTCCATCGACCGTCTGCGCTACATCATGAATTCAGAAACGGAGCAGGATAAAAAGGATGCCAAGATGCCGCCCATGGACCGTGATATTTCGTTTCAGCATGTGTCCTATCAGTATGAAAACGGCTCCTCGGAGGTACTGAAGGACGTCACCTTCACCATTCCGGCGGGGAGCACGGTCGGAATTCTGGGAGGAACCGGATCCGGAAAATCTACCCTGATGTATCTCCTTGACCGTCTGTATCCGCTCTCTCCGGAAAACGGACGGATCGAGATTGGCGGTGTGGACATCGCGGACATTTCTTCGGACTGGCTTCGAAGAAATATCGGCATGGTCCTGCAGGAGCCCTTCCTGTTCTCCAGAACGCTGGAGGAAAATATCGCAATTGCGAGCGGCCAGGAGCCGGAAGACGGGAAGGACGGCGAGCACTCCCGCCTTGCAAGGGTGCGATCCGCAGCGAGGATTGCCAGACTGGATGAAACCATCACACATTTTGCCAAGGGCTATGACACCTTTGTCGGAGAGAGGGGCGTGACCCTTTCCGGCGGACAGAAGCAGAGGACGGCGATTGCCCAGATGCTGATTCGAAAGCCGCCTATCATGGTGTTTGACGATTCCCTGTCGGCCGTGGATGCGGAAACGGATGCGGAAATCCGCAGGGCACTCCGGGAGAATGTCGGCTCTGCGACGGTGATTCTGATTGCGCACAGACTGACCACGCTGATGCACGCGGATCAGATTCTTGTGATGGATCAGGGACGGCTTGTGCAGCGGGGAACACATGAGGAGCTTCTGGCACAGGATGGAATTTACCGGCAGATTTATGATCTGCAGGTTCGTCAGAGCGGCAGCAGGTAATGGAGGAGGTCTGCGATGCAGGCAGAAGAGAATAAGAAGATTTCACTGCCCTTCTTCGGAATTCCGAGATTGTGGCCTTTTATCCGGCCTTACCGCCGGATTCTTATCATCAATATCATTCTGGGAATTCTCAGCTCGCTGATCGATTCCCTGTATCCGTTGTTCAACAGCTATGCACTGAATCATTTTGTGGCAGAGGAGACGCTGAAGGGCATCCTTCCGTTTGCAGCGGCCTATGCGGTGATTCTGGTTCTTCAGGTGATCGACAATTTCGTCAGCACGTATCAGTGCGGCAAGGTCGAGATGTCGGTAGACCGGGACCTGCGGAATGCCTCGTTCAATCATCTGCAGACGCTGTCCTTCTCCTATTTTAACCAGAACAATGTCGGCTACATTCATGCGAGAGTCATGAGCGACACCGGAAAAATCGGTGAGCTGGTGGCCTGGAGAATGATGGATATGGTCTGGAACGGCTCCTATATCGTGTGCGTGATTGCGGTGATGCTCGCCGTGAATGCAAGGCTTGCGATGTATGTCCTGGCACTGGTCCCTGTTGCGGTGGTTCTGATTGCTTTTTTCCAGAGGAAGCTGGTGAAGCTGAACCGGAGAATCCGCGAGATCAACTCAACCATTACGGGCAATTTTAACGAGGGCATCACGGGGGCAAGATCGGTCAAGACGCTGGTGATTGAGGACCGTATCCGGAAGGATTTTGAGAAGGATACGGAAGAAATGCGCGAGGCGTCCGTGAAGGCAACTCATTATTCGGCATTGTTTACCTCGCTTGTGACCTTTATGTGCGCGACGGCACTGGCGCTTGTCCTCTGGAAGGGCGGCCGTATCACGATGGAGGGGGTCCTTCAGATCGGAACACTGTCGGTATTTTTTTCCTACGCGCTGAATATGATGGATCCGATCCAGAATATCGTTCAGACCATTTCTGCGTTTATTGCCATTCAGGTAAACATTGAGAGACTGACGCGGCTTCTTCATACAGAGTCGGATGTGGCAGACCGGAGTGAGGTCACAGAGCGTTACGGGGACACCTTCCATCCGAAGAAGGAAAACTGGGAGCCCTTGTACGGAGATGTAGAGTTCCGGGATGTTTCCTTCCGCTATCCGGATGGAGAAGAGTATGTTCTGGAGCATTTTAATCTGAAGGTGCCGAAGGGAACCAATGTGGCAATTGTGGGAGAAACGGGGGCCGGAAAATCCACACTGGTGAACCTGGTCTGCCGCTTTTTCGAACCTACGGAGGGTGCCGTTCTGATTGATGGAAGGGATGCAAGAGACCGTTCCCAGCTCTGGCTCCACAGTAATATCGGCTATGTTCTGCAGACACCGCACCTGTTTTCTGGCTCGGTGAGAGACAATCTGCGCTACGGGAAACCGGATGCCACGGATGAGGAGATTATGCAGGCGCTTGGGCTTGTGCATGCGGACTTTGTCGTGGAGAAGATGGAAAAGGGGCTGGACTCCGAGGTAGGAGAGGGCGGAGACCTTCTTTCCACCGGAGAAAAGCAGCTTCTTTCCTTTGCCAGAGCGATTCTGGCGGATCCGAGAATTCTGGTTCTGGATGAGGCAACGGCATCGATCGACACACTGACGGAGAAGTTGATCCAGGATGCGATCGAGACCGTGATCCGGGGAAGAACCTCCTTCGTGATAGCACATCGCCTGTCCACCATTGTGGATGCGGATGTCATTCTGGTTGTCCGGAACGGGAAAATCATTGAACAGGGGACACACAAAAGCCTCATGCAGCAGAACGGATATTATCACGAGCTGTACATGAGGCAGTACGAAGAGATGGCAGCAGATGCTGTTTACCGCGCGTAGGCGGAATAGATTTTCTGATGATCCTGCACGGCATTCATGGAGGAAGAAGCCATTCCGGTCACACAGATGTAAGGTACATTTCCGGAAGAAACGAAGTAGCTGACGGCACAGTAGCGTGACTGGTTGACGTAGCCGGTCTTGGCACCAAGAACAATCCCCGGTTTATTCAGAGGACTGATTCGGGAAAGAAACAGGTTGCGCACGGTAATTCCCTGCGGGTGTACTGCGGTCGGAATCGTTGTGTACTGCGGCGTCACCAGAACGGTGAAGGCGAGCTGGCTGGCGGCTGCCGCATTCATGATAACCGCGATGTCATTGCAGGTGGAGTAATGGCCGGGATCAAAAAGACCGATGCAGTTGGTAAAGTGTGTATTCTTCAGCCCAAGCGCAGCTGCCTTGTCATTCATCATCGTGACAAAGGCCGCATCCGAGCCTGCCACATATCGACCGAGGGCCATTGCGGCATCGGCGCCGGAGGGAAGAATGGTGCCCCATAAAAGATCCATGACAGTTACTTTCTCTCCCGCTGCGAAGCCGACGGTGCTGCAGTCATGCTCCATGCAGTAATCCAGAATATCCTGCGTGATGGTGACGGTATCGGTGAGGTTCTTTACGTGTTCCGATGCGACAAGAAGTGTCATGACCTTGGTCATGGAGGCCGGGTACATGTAGGCGTCACCGTTCTTCTGCGCGGTTATCTTGCCGGTTTTGGCGTTTACCAGAATGGCGAAGGTACTCCCTGCAGTCTGATCGGAGATCAGCTTTGTGGAAGAATCGGAAGGAAAGACGGATTCTGCCGCGTATGCGGAAAGCGTAATTTTGCCGGAAAGAGCAGTCTTTTCTGTGAGAGGAGAGCTTCCGGGCACAGGAGAAACGGCAAGAACGAGAGCGGCTGCGAGTGCGGAGGAGACGGCAATAAGTCCTCGCCGGATGGAAGATACAGATCGATACATGAATACCTCCTGAAAATCAAAATGGAAATCACGGACATTTCTATGGTAGCATTGTAACAGAAGAACCGCCACAAAAAGTGCGGAAACACGGCAGCGAAAACGTATGAAATGCTGCCGCGGAGCAGAAGAAAGAGAGGGGAAGCTATGGTTTTTACAGCAGAAAAGGGCGTTCTGACAGCGAGAAATCTGGGAGAAATTCTCCGTATTGAGGCCTGGGGAAAGGATTCCCTGCGCGTTCGTGCAACGCGGCATGCGGCTCTCAACGATGAGAACTGGGCACTGACCGAGGAGCCGGGGGACTCCAGGGCCATTGTGAAAATCACGGAGGAGGATCACTGGGTCGGTGATGGCACGATGGATCAGAAGGAGCTTGCGAGGATCACCAACGGACGGATTTCGGCCACGGTCAATTTTGCCGGCGTCATTACCTTTTATAAGGATGGAAAGCAGCTCCTTCGTGAATATTTCAGCTTCTATGACGGGTCTCTTTGGAAGGAGAGCCGCTGCCTTAAAATCCGAAGCCGCGAGTGGAAGGGAATCCCGGGCGGAGATTTTTCTCTGAACGTCCGATTTGAGAGCATCGATGGGGAAAAAATTTACGGAATGGGTCAATATCAGCAGCCCTACCTGGATTTGAAGGGCTGTGTTCTGAGTCTGGAGCAGAGAAACTCCCAGGTCACGGTGCCCTTCGAGGTTTCTTCCATGGGCTATGGGTTCCTCTGGAATAACCCCGCTGTCGGTCGTGTCTCCTTTGGAAAGAACTTCACGGAGTGGCAGGCAGCGGCAACCCGGCAAATGGATTACTGGATTACGGCAGGAGATACGCCGAAGGAAATTCTGGAAAAATATACGGCGGTGACCGGACGTGCGCCCATGTTCCCGGAAAATCTCATGGGACTGTGGCAGTGCAAGCTTCGCTACCGCACGCAGGAGGAGGTGCTGTCTGTCGCAAGAAAATACAAGGCAGAGGGCCTTCCGATCGATATGATTGTCATCGATTTCTTCCACTGGACGCTTCAGGGAGACTGGAAGTTTGACAAAACCTATTGGCCGGATCCGAAGGCGATGGTGGATGAGCTTCATTCGATGGGGATTAAGGTCATTGTCTCCATCTGGCCGTCCGTGGACCGCAAGAGCGAGAACTTCGCGGAGATGATGGACCGGGGACTGCTGATTTCGACGGAGCGCGGTGCGCAGCAGACCTATGACTACCAGGGGGACTGCGTGGAGATTGATGTTTTCAATCCGGAAACCAGAAAATATGTCTGGGAGAAATGCAAAAAGAACTATTATGACCTTGGCATCGATGCGTTCTGGCTGGACAACTCGGAACCGGATTACTGTGCTTATGATTTTGACAATTACCGCTACATCAATGGATCGGCGCTGGAGTGCAGCTGTCAGTATCCGCAGTGGTACAGCCGGATTTTCTATGATCCGATGACGGAGCTTCAAAAGGAGCCGGTCGTCAATCTGCTTCGAAGCGGTTGGGCGGGAAGCCAGAAATACGGAAATGTTCTCTGGTCCGGTGACGTACCGAGCACCTTTGAGTCACTGCAGGATCAGCTGCAGGCAGGCCTGAACATCGGACTTGCGGGGATTCCGTGGTGGACGACGGACATCGGGGGCTTTATGACGGATGACGTGAACGATCCGGATTTCCAGCAGCTTCTGATTCGCTGGTACGAGTTTGCCGTATTTTCGGCAGTCTTCCGGATGCATGGAGACCGCGGCCCCTACAACATTCCGCCGTTGGATAACCGTGACTTTGGAGGCGGCTATCTTCATACCGGGCAGGACAATGAGCTGTGGAGCTATGGAGAAGAAAACTACCGGATTATGAGAAAGTATTATGACATCCGAATGGAGCTGAAGCCCTACATTGCAAAGCTCTATGAGGAGGCTCACACAAACGGCTCACCGCTGATCCGTACGATGTTCTATGAATTTCCGGCAGATTCGAAGTGCTGGGAGGTGACGGATCAGTATATGTTCGGTTCGGAATATCTGGTGGCTCCGATTCTGCACCTGAATGAATTCGAGCGTGACGTGTATCTTCCGGAAGGAAGCTGGACGGATATTCGTGACGGAAAGGTCTATGAAGGCGGGCAGACCGTGCATGTGGATGCGCCTCTGGATGGGCTTCCGGTCTTTCACCGCTGCTGCTGAAAAGCTCAGCTTCTGAAAAGAATCCGCGTCTGAAAGATTCAGTTGCGGCTCCGGGGCAGGAGCAGGCAGAAGAGCTTTATAAAATAGAAGAGAATGCCGCACCAGCCTGCAGATGCAAATAAGATCGCATTGACAGCGGGCTGCAGTCCGAGTACCTCCTGCATGACCAGCACGATCATGGCGCCGAGGATAAAGCCTGCGGCAAATCCGAGAAGCAATGTGTAAAACAGTCTGGAACGTATTTCCTGTGTCTTCATAAATAATATCACCCGGTTCTTTCTGATTCCGGCGGGGATTCCTGATGGAAATCCCTGCCGGAATCTTTTTTTCTGGTAATTTTCAAAATCTTCTTAAAATAACAACTCTCTTAATCTGCTCTTAATGTAATGCTCCGCAAAAAACAGCTCTATCGCAGAAACGTAAGGCTTATGTAAGAAACAGGTAAAGCAGCGGGCGAAAAGATCGGAGGTCTTTCGGGGCATCTGACACCGGGAACAACTTTACATAGCTTTAACATTTCGCGGGTTATGGATTTAACACGCCCTCTTTATGATGGGCACTGTCGGATAAGAAAACGATTCCTGACAGAGGAGGATATTATTATGAAACGGAAGAAACTTACCGGAACAATTGCAGCAGCAACACTGGTTATGGGAATGCTTGCAGGATGCGGCGCTTCTGATACGGCAGCAGCAGACACTGCAGCAGCCGCAGCAGAGACCGCAGCAGCAGATACAGCCGCAGCGGCTGAGACCACTGCAGCAGAGACGACAGCAGAGGATGCAGTGGCTGTTACCGGAGAGGTTACCGCAGCAGGCTCTTCCGCCCTGCTCCCTCTTGCACAGGCAGCAGCAGAGAAGTTTATGGATGCAAATCCTGACTGCTCGGTCACGGTAAACGGCGGCGGATCCGGTGAAGGCCTGAAGCAGGTTGCAGACGGAGCCATTGATATCGGAAACTCGGATGTTTTCGCAGAAGAGAAGCTGGATGCTTCTGTCGCAGCAGGCCTTGTAGATCATGAGGTATGTGTCATTACCATGGCGCCTGTTGTCAATGCAGACCTTGGCGTAGATGATCTGACCACGGATCAGCTGATTGACATCTTTACCGGAAAGATCACCAACTGGAAGGAAGTCGGCGGACCGGATGAGGAGATCCTTCTGGTTACCAGACCGAGCTCTTCCGGAACCAGAGCACTGTTTAAGAACTGGGCACTGAACGGAGAAGAGGAGGCTTCCAACGAAGCACTTGAGACCGATGATTCCGGCACTCTTCTTCAGACCGTTGAGCAGAACAAGGGAGCAATCGGATATGTTGCACTGTCCTATCTTGTCAATGACGATACCGTCAAGACGGTTTCCATCGATGGTGTAGCACCTACTCTTGAGAACACCTACAACGGAACCTACAAGGTATGGGGCTTCGAGCACATGTACACCAACGGCGAGGGCAGCGATGCCGCACAGGCCTTCATCAACTACATGATGGGCGATGAGTTCGGCGAATCCATCGAGACGATGGGCTACGGCGTATCCTCCAGAATGAGCGATGAGGCGGTAAAGTCTCACGAAGCACAGTAAAAAGCATTCGGAAAACTCCGACAGAGGAACAGTTATGAGCGAAGCAGTTACAAACCTTACGGGTGGAAAGAATTGCACAGAAACGTCGGAGCGCAGAATTCAGGGAATGAGAACCGGCAAAATGGATCGTTTCCGGAAAGAATACCTGGGGCGGGGGATTGTTACCGCCTCGGGCTTCTTTATTATCGCGCTGACGCTTGCAATTGGTGTTTTCCTGATTGTGCAGGGGACCGGAACCTTTACCAAATATCATCATTCCATTCTGGAATTCCTGTTTTCCAGTGAATGGGCACCGGTGGATTCTGTGGCCGGAGACACCGGAAAGGTGGGCTGTGCCATTTACATTGCGGGCTCTCTGATGACCTGCGGACTTGCACTTCTTATGGTGACACCGTTTGCGGTGGGCGCTGCGGTATTTATGACAGAGATCGCTCCGAAGGCAGGAACGAAAATCTTTCAGCCGGCCATTGAGATGTTCGTGGGAATCCCTTCCGTTGTATATGGCTGGATCGGACTTACGGTACTGGTTCCGTTCATCCGCGACACCTTCCATGCAAGAATGGGCGGATATTCCGTGCTTGCAGCCAGCATCGTGCTTGCCATCATGATCTTTCCGACCATCACGACGGTTGCGGCAGACGCCATCCGGAGCATTCCGCAGTATTACCGGAAAGCCGCATACGGACTTGGTTCTACCAGATGGCAGGTGATCTACCGGATCGTTCTTCCGGCAGCCAAATCCGGCATTCTGACCGGGATTATTCTGGGACTTGCGAGAGCGTTCGGAGAGGCACTTGCGGTTGCAATGGTCATCGGAAAAACAAGAGCGTTCCCGAAGAACATCCTTTCTCCGACCAATAACCTGACGGCGGCCATCGCTGCGGATATGGGAAACTCGGCAAGCGGCGGTGAGCAGAATATGGCGCTTTGGACCATGGCGCTGCTTCTGTTCCTGATTTCCATGCTGTTTATTTTCATCATCCATCGCATTGATGCGGCAGGGAAAAAGAAAGAAAAAGCGTAAGAAGGCAAAAGGCCTTGCTGCGATACAGATACAAAAGAGGATTGGTGCGATATGAATGAAAAAATGAAACGCCGCATTAGAAATGCGGAGAGGACGGACCATTTGATGACGGGCGTATTCTGCGCCGTCGGAGGGTCGTTCCTTCTGCTGATTCTGGTTCTTGCGGGATACATTATCATCAAGGGAATCATGAGTTATTTTCCCGGGATTCTGGCGGCAGATTCCGGTGGAATCGGAAAACAGCTGTTCAATACCGTCTATCTGGTTGTGCTTTCTCTTCTGATCAGTGTTCCGCTGGGAGTCCTTGCAGGAATTTACATGGCGGAGTATGCGGGAGATACCAAAGCAACCCATTTCATCCGGATCTGCATAGAATCGCTTTCTTCGCTTCCTTCGATCGTGGTAGGCCTGTTCGGCTATCTGGTTTTCATCCTGATGACAGGAGCAAAATGGAATCTGATGGCAGGTGCGCTTGCGGTTTCCATCTTAAGTCTTCCTTCCATTGCGACGACGACCGAGGATGCCATGCGCAGCCTTCCGAAGAGCTACAAGGCGGGCTCCATGGCACTTGGTGCAACGCACTGGGTCAGTATCGTGAAGGTTCTGCTTCCTGCGTGTCTTCCGCGCATCATTACCGGCGTGATTCTGGCAGCAGGAAGAGGCTTTGGTGAGGCGGCAGCTCTTCTGTATACGGCGGGGCAGAGCACAAGACTTAACTGGAGCAACTGGAATCTGGCCTCCAAAACGTGTCCTCTCAATCCGTTCCGTCCGGGTGAGACACTGGCTCTTCATATCTGGGTCATGCGCACAGAAGGAGCATTGAATCCTCAGTCGGAGGAGATTGCAAACTTCTCGGCGATGGTGCTGGTGGTGATGGTACTTATTTTCTCCATGATTGCGAGAATCATGACGCGGAGAATCAACGAGAAGCAGTCGGGTGCAAAGGCATAGAGCAGACCTTGAGAGAAAGGGAAACAGAATGGAAGAACAGTATAAATTTGAAATCAAAGACCTGGATCTGTTCTACGGACAGTATCAGGCACTGCATAAAATTTCAATGAACATCCGTGCCAATGAGATTACGGCACTGATCGGCCCCTCCGGCTGCGGAAAATCAACGTTTCTGAAGACACTGAACCGGATGAATGATCTGGAAGAGGGCGTTCGCATTGAGGGTGATGTGAAACTGGACGGCGTGGATCTTTATAAGGAAATGGATGCCATCGAGCTGCGAAAGAGAGTTGGAATGGTATTCCAGCAGCCGAATCCGTTCCCGAAGAGTGTTTATGAGAACGTAGCTTACGGTCCGAGAATCAACGGAGTCCGCCGCAAATCGGAGCTGGACGAGATCGTGGAGCGAAGCCTTCGTCAGGCAGCCATCTGGGATGAGCTGAAGGACAGACTTCACAAAAGTGCTCTGGGACTTTCCGGCGGACAGCAGCAGAGACTGTGCATTGCAAGGACCCTTGCGGTGGAGCCGGAGGTGATTCTGATGGATGAGCCGACGTCTGCACTGGATCCGATTTCCACTTCCAAGATCGAGGATCTCGCCATCGAGCTGAAAAGCCAATATACCATCGTCATCGTGACACACAACATGCAGCAGGCAAGCCGTATCTCAGACAATACCGCATTCTTCCTGTTGGGCGAGCTGATTGAGTACAATCGCACGCAGAAGCTCTTCTCGATTCCGGCGGACAAGCGAACCGAGGATTATATTACCGGACGCTTCGGCTGATGGAAAAAAGCGGAAAAATGTTCCTTATATACAGGAGGTAAAACAGTGAGAAACCGGTTTGATGCGCAGCTTCTGCAGCTGAACAGGATGCTGATTCATATGGGAGATCTGTGCGGAATTGCAATTGAAAATGCGACAAAAGCCCTGCAGGATGGTAATATACAGATGGC
>ERZ1031114.287-NODE-287-length-15969-cov-7.563906_pt1 | contig 15969 bp, 10 predicted proteins | sample MGYA00518740_ERZ1031114 | MGnify/ENA primary metagenome ERZ1031114 (study PRJEB33719, sample SAMN04261276) | wastewater metagenome | biome: rural village; feature: human; material: feces | host: Homo sapiens | place: El Salvador | collected 2013-01-14 ... | reverse complement strand
GACCACAATGATTTGAAGTCAATTTCTTGTGTATCAAAGAATGTTCTATATGCGGACTCTTTATCCACCAATTTTTGGTACTTCACACGGTATTCAGTATAGTCTTTCTTTGCGTAATTATCTAAAAGAAATAGACCAACGGTGATAAACGCATCAAGAAAAGTCATACTCTCTTCGGGCATTTTTCCAGTTAAAAAATCCATTTCCTGAACTTCTGCCATTCTATCAATAATTCTGCTTTGAATTGGCAGTTTTGCAGGGGCAGAAAAACCTGCCCCTGCAATAATGACTCGCTTAATTCGTTTATTTGCCATAAATCTCACACCATTTATTTATATGACCAACAAGTTTGGGTTGATATTGGGCATAGCAACTTTTCAAGTTATCTAAAACTGTTGATAAATTTTCATTCTCAATATAGTTCCATTCAAAAACTTTACAGTTCAAGAAATGAATTGCAGCAATGAGAGTTGCATCAGTAGTTGGTCGGTTTTTAGTTAGAATCCCATTCCTTGTTTTTACTGTGTAAGGGATAGAATCGTTATACGTAGAAAAACCATTTATATCATCTCTTATAATTTCATGACAAATACCACAATTGCAAATATCCCTGTAATAGTCAAGTGCATGTTCTTTTTCGCTTTTGCTTGCGCTAAAATAACCGTGCTCTGACAAAATACGAGCAACATCATCAAACCGCATTCGGCAATGTGTCGGAAGAAAATAGTATTTGTTTACAGGCATACCACCACCCACAGGTGTGATTGCACGATATTCACCATACCCTACAGACTGAGCAACACCGTACAAACGAGCAGGGCTGTTTGTATTGCATAGAATTATAGATTCATAACCACCATATGCCATGATAGGCTTTTTCCCAATATTATTCAATGCTTTGAGTAGCTTGGAAAACAATTCGTTATACATTACCTTAGCTTCAAAGGCATTGAAATCATCAAGCCAAATAAAGATATATTCGTAGCCTGCAAGATCATATGTGGACGCAACCATTTCAATAAATTCTTCAGAAAGTACATCCTTTTCAAGGACTAATTGAGCAGCAATTTCTTCCTCTTTTTGTTGCTCGTTGAGGGCAATTGTCTTCTCTAAGCAGACTCTGTTATAATGTAACCACATTTGCTTTTCTGAATAAGAATCTTCGGATTTTATCATAAAATATGGAGCAATGACAAGTTTGGGACGAGGACCCATATTAGCGAATTTCAAATACTTATCATACTCTTTTTGCACAATAAATGTGTTTACAAATTCTGTTTGAAAAGCATACACGCACTCTACTAATGCATCAAGGTTTTGGGCAATGAGTTCAGGCTCGGGCTTTTGGTGTAATTTAAGAATCTTGTCAGCGAGAGCAGCAGGCATTTTTTCTAAATATTTTGTTACCGATTTTTTTATTGCCGGAATGTGAGTTTTTTTATTTTCGGTAGTATACGCAGACAACTCTTGTTGAAAAATATGAGTCTGCGGATCAATAATATATCTCCGGCTATGCATTGAAATCAAATCGGCGACTGAGGCGCCGCTATAGGCAACTATTGTTGCGTTAAAAATTGCCGCGTCAAAGAAATCTTTGAACTGTACGAAAGCCTTTTTATCAGTGCCCGTATTATATCTAAGAATTTTTAGATGTTGTTGCTTCATCTCTCTTAGCCTCCAAATAGTTGACAATACGGCAACGTTCTTTTTCCCAAACATCAGCAGTCTTTGAAGCTTCGACTTCTATGAAGAATTCATTGAGTTCTGTATCATAGAAAATAAGTCCCACGCCATTCGATATACATGTATCACTAATTTTGCTTGCTGAAGAATTTGTCTTTGGCTTGGGTAAACAAATATATAGATAATCAAAGCAAAGTCCTACGCTTTGAGCCTGTTGTATTGCTCGCTTCCAATCATGCAATTTAAATTCTATTGCAAAAATTTCCGCATTTTGTTTTTCTTGTATTACTAAATCAACAGAACGACAAAAAACAGGTACTTCTATATAGACGTCGATATCATCTCTATTACCTATATTTTTTATAAAGCGAGATCTCAATTCAGCTTCTGAAAAAGTATATATACTCATTTCCCCAATACCTCATCTTTAATAAGAGAGTTTTCTGTCATCTCAGGGTATTTAGTGTACACATACCTTAAAATCATTTTTGGAGATGTATGAACTATCCTTTGCTTGTAGGTCGTTAAAACAGCTAACTGATCATTTGTTAGTTGCGGTATTATTTCACTCTCAACATACTTTTTTCCGAGATTCAAAAGCTTATATTGCATAAACTTTCCGTCCTGATTACTTGAATACTGACACGAACCTTCAGAAAATTCAGTTTCAAATGCACTTTCTTCCCAATCATCAACTTCAGACATTTCTTCAGTTGCATATAGATTTTTGACCTTGATAAATCCTATGCTTTGAAATAGTTCTACCTGCTCATAAACATCCTTGGAAAATGGACCGTAATTGTATGCCGAAAACTCAGGAAGATCTTCATCGCGAATGGAAACCCCTTTCTTTTTAAGGACGGGAGCAATTTCCATATTAAATAAAAACATCATTTTTGTAATTCTGATTGCGCCATTAATTGCGCTACAATTATCTAAATATAGCAATAGGAGAAGATAATCTGCACCAGTCATTTTGCTCTGCTTCGACATGAAGCTACGCCTCCCTTCGCCGGCCACTTTTTATATAAATATATGTTGTCTACAACATAATAAAGCCGTGTGAAGTTACACGGCAATCTCATAGACAAGACATTTAAGACTTGCCGTTAGTATATTATACGCTCTTTTTGCAAGGTTTTCAACATAGCTCTGCAAAATATAAAGGCAAAAGTAATTAACTGCCCTTTTAAGAAGCTTGAAATATATAGGAGATCAACCGTAAGTTTTATAATTCCTATCAAATTTTACGCCGCAATAGACAAAGAATAAGAAAAACCCCTCTGAAATCAACGATTTCAGAGGGGTTTTGGTCCGAGTAGTGCGGCTCGAACGCACGGTCTCCTGGTCCCAAACCAGGCGCGATACCAACTTCGCTATACCCGGATATTCATTTTTCTGCCATGATACCACGGCGAGCGGAAAAAATAAAGATTTTTCTGTCTGTGGTCATTTATGTGGTCAAAACCGTTTTTATGCCGCTTTCGGCAATCGCGAAAAGTCCCGCAAACGCAGGTGTCACGAGGCTTTCCGGCGTTTCGCCTTGCCCCGTCCCGGATACAGCCACGGCACACCCAAACCACCCGCGCTACCAACTGCGCCACACCCGGTTGTATTATTTTATTTTATTTTATATTACTGCACTTATTGACTTTCTGCTTTCAATCCGCGCGCTTCCCTCAGAAACATAGTCGCGGTTCTTCGCTTGACAGAGGGACAGCCTCCGCAAAAGCCGTTCAAATTTACTCGTGATATTTTACCTTTTTTAGCCCGATTTGTCAACCTGAAAGCCATGCGCTTGCGCTCTTTTCGGCAGGTTTTGCGTTTCATTCCCCTAAAAATACTTTTCGTACCGTTTTTAATATTTTTTCTGATAAGTGTGCTATAATTCAATCAACATGAAAGGAGAAGCAAAATGAACGGAAAAATCATCAGAAGGCTTTTTGCCGTCGTTACCGCACTCACAATGCTCGCCATGACCGCCTGCAGTTCTTCGAACGGCCATGCTCAGCCGGGAAACACCCGGAGCTCGGAGCACGGCGGCACAAGCGACACCAACTCATCGGATACCGCGGATGCCCCCGAAACCGCCGAAGCGCCCACCAAAAAAGTCGTGCTCACAACCGAAAAAAGCTACTCGGACGACCGCGCGCTGTATGAAGCTTTTTTGAAAACGAAATCGTGGCGCGACTCAGTCGCCATGCGCGTCGAGACTGCAAGCGAATACACCTATAATTACGATGACTTCAACTGCGGGAAGTTCTACTACGACCTCGACGGCGACGGCAGGCTTGAGCTGTTCATATGCCTGAGCTATCAGCGCGAAAATCTTCAATACAGCTTTCCCTACATTCTCGACATAAAAGGCGACACCGTATTCAGCGCATACGAATTTCAGCCCACCTGCCCGACAAGATTTTCAAACCACATAACGCTTCTTCAGGGCACGGACAAAAACTACTATTTCGTCATCGACTCGAACGACGGAGGGATATATACCGCGGCGGGCAAATATCTCTATCTCGACAAAAAGCTCGTTCACGTTGACAGCGTCCACGCATATAACACTACCGGCTCTCTCGATTCAAGCAGCCCGGGTATGTACTATGTCAGCGACGGAGCCGATCTGTATTTGAACAACGTCATAAAGGATTGGAAAGCCGGTGCGGTCAACGGGGTCAAATGCGTTGACGAGAGAACCTTTGACTCTCGCAAAGACGCTCTTTACAAGGGCACTCAAATAGTATATTACTTCAGCTGACAGCATATTTCCGTAACCTGACAAGCGGACGGTGAATACTCTGTAATATGACTTTTCGGGAGGCGTATTATGGGTAACATCGGCTATTTTCTCGGGTGCAGCTCGCCCGAGGGCTTTCATTCGTTTTTCGGCGAGCTGTGCCCCGCTCATTCGGGCGGGTACACATATATAATAAAGGGCGGTCCGGGCACGGGGAAATCGAGCCTGATGAAAAAGATAAACGCCGCCCTGACCGACGCGGGAATCGGGACGGAGCTAATATACTGCTCCTCCGACCCCGCCTCGCTCGACGGCGTGTATGCGCCCGCTCTCAACTGCTTAGTAGTTGACGGCACTCCCCCGCACACGCTCGAACCGAAATATCCGGGCGCCGCGCAGGAAATAATCGACCTGGGCAAATTCTGGGATAAAAACATTCTGCGCTCGCGGCGTGACGAAATCATCTCTCTCAGCGACGAAAACGCGGCATATCACCGCAGATGCAGACGTTTTCTCGAGGCCTCGGCTCTTTTGCGCGAGGATATTCTGCGCCTGACGCTCGCCTGCGCCGACACGGCAAAAATAAAGCGCACGGCATCGCGTATAGCGGCGCGCGAGTTCGGCGCTCCTGCGGGGCGTATCGGCGAGGAGCGGCACATAAATTTGTCCGCCGTCACGCCGGACGGGATAACCTTTTTTAATAAAACCGTTGAGGCGATGTGCGAGAAAGTCTATGTCATAGAGGACGAAAACGCGGCGTGCTCATCGGCGCTGCTCTCCCTGCTGCGCGGATATGCGCTGTCGGGCGGGCACGATATAATCGTAAGCCCCTGCCCGCTCGACCCGAGCGGCGAGCCGGAGCATCTGCTCATTCCCGCGCTGTCGCTCGGCTTCGTGACCTCAAACAGGCTGCATGAGGCGGAGCTTGACGGAGCCGTGAAAATAAACTGCGCGCGCTTCACCGACCGCGCCGCGCTTCGCCGCCGTCTGCCGCGGCTGAACTTCACCAAGAAGGCCTACGGCGAGTTTATCGCCGAGGCGGCGGACTCGCTCAAGAGCGCAAAGAAAATTCACGACAAATTGGAGAGCATATATATCTCCGCCATGGACTTCTCGCACATGGATGAGCTTGCAAAGAGAATTGCCAAAGATATGCTTTCGAGAAGAAATAATAATGATTGATTTACTTTCTGCTGTTACCGAACAGCAGAAAAACAGGCGTCAAGGCAGCTGAGCTCCGACGCCTGTTTTATTACAAATCATCATTGAAAAAATCGTAGTCAACTCTTTTGACTACATAGGTTTCGACCACCGAAACACCCAAATTATATTCAATCATCAGTTCCGTCAGTTGATTCCCGTCAACCAAAACAATTTTTTGGTGCAGCTGCTTTTCCGCAAAAGCTGTTGCTTCTTTTGAAAAGTGTGCCGTCGTGATAAAAATCCCCTTTGTTGCACCCTGTCCCGCCAACGCACCTAAAAATCTTTGTATCTCGGGTCTCCCGACCGTGGTATCCGACCTCCACTTTTTCGCCTGTATATAAATCGAATCGAAACCGAACTTATCTGCCGACACAATTCCGTCAATACCTTCATCTCCGGATTTTTGAGTAACTGCCGATTCGTTTTGTTTTAATGTTCCGTAACCCATTTTTATAAGCAGTCTTACGATTAAGTTTTCAAAATCATACGGAGTCATTTTCAACAACTCGCTCATCAAACTGTCGGCAAGCGACAAATTGATTTCTCGTATGGAGATTTCAAGCTGTTCCTGCGGACTTTCCTCTTTTTTGTTTATGCCGCTCTTCTCCGTTTGGGCATTTTTAGGATTGGAAAACTCGTTGAAAGAATCAAATTTACGCAGATAATCAAGGTCAACTTTGCTGCTTCCTTTTTCAACTGCTTCTTTCCCGAGCTCCGTTATCACATATACCGATCTTGAAGCCCTGTCTATCAATCCGGCTTTTTTCAGATAGGTTCTTGCCCAGCCGACGCGGTTTAGATATGTCGGCTGCCCGCTCGGCAGCATTTCTCTTTTGTCCTCATCGGTAAGCTTAAATTTATCGGCACAATATTCCGCAATCTCTTTTAAATTATGTTCCTCTCCGTCCGCGAGGCAGTCAAGAACATATGGAAAAAACTGATAATACTTCGGAACCGACATCGTCGCACATCCCTTCTTCACTGTATGCATATCTGTTCTATATTGAATTATATCACAATATTATATCAAAAACAACTCTGCCCGTGGCAATGCATTTCGCTTTACCGATAATTATTAGAGCTTAAAACAAAAAATCGGGAAAAAATAAAGGCCATAATCCACGCTTTGTGAATTATGACCTTTGTCATTTTGCTCTGCGGTCAGCGGAAACGCGGCCGTCTTATCAACTGCGGGAAAAATTATTCGCCGACAACGTTGACAGCTCTGAGCTTGCTGGAATCCTTGGGATCCGGCTCGACCTCAAAGGTGACCTTCTGACCCTCGGTAAGAGTTCTGTATCCGTCTGCAACGATAGCGGAGAAATGTACGAAAACATCGTCGCCGCCCTCATCGTTAGCGATGAAGCCAAAACCTTTTTCTGCGTTGAACCATTTGACTGTACCCTTCATTGCGGTACCTCCGTGAAAAAATTTGCATTCTATATTATATGTTGTGCAATGGACCCGCACATTTTCTCGAACCATCAAACGCAAACGGTCAATGGCTTACAAAAAACATGCGAGTCCACAGAAACATTTGTCAGAATACGCAAATAATTATATAATCCCGTTTCGCCTTTGTCAATAGCAATTTTGTCGAATAATCACGAAAGCCCGATAAAAATTTACAAATTGTTAATTGACAAAATATGTCCTTTAGGATATGATAAATGTAATCCATTGGGGAGTAGCTATGGGCAAAAGCCCATCTTGCTGTCACCAACCGTCGTGCAGGCCGCAACAACCGACCGAGCCCGGCTGGCAGCAGACATATGCGTTCAGGCGCGTTTGAGGCAAGACCTTTGGCAGACATAGTCTGTCGAAGGTCTTTTTTGTTTAACCGAAAGGGAGGCATAAAAATTGAAGTACTATCTTGAAGACGTCCGCGAGGTGTTTAAGCGGACGGAGAGCTCGGAAAACGGACTTTCGCAGTCCGAGGCCGAACGCCGTCTTGAGAAATACGGCAAAAACAAATTGGCACAGGCAAAGCAGAAATCGCTCGTCAGGCGGTTTTTTGAGCAGCTTGCCGACCCGATGATAATCATCCTTATCGTCGCCGCGGTCATATCCGCCGTGACGACAGTCTACGAGGGCAAGGTCTCCGGCTCGCCGTCCTTCCCTACGGACACCGTGATAATCCTCGCCGTTGTGCTCATAAACGCCGTGCTCGGCGTCTTGCAGGAGAGCAAGGCGGAAAAGGCTATCGAGGCGCTTCAGGAGATGAGCGCGGCGACCTCCAAGGTCATACGCGAGGGCAAAATCATGACCGTCAAGAGCGAGGAGCTGACCGTCGGCGACGTTGTTGTGCTTGAGGCGGGCGACGCTGTTCCCGCAGACTGCCGCATATTCGAGAGCGCCAGCCTTAAAATAGAGGAGGCTGCGCTGACGGGCGAGAGCGTGCCCGTGAGCAAAATTATCTCCGTTCTCGGCGCGGGCGACGGCGGCGATATTCCGCTGGGCGACAGAAAGAACATGGCGTATATGGGCAGCGCCGTTGTCTACGGACGCGGCAAGGCCGTTGTCACCGACACGGGCATGAATACCGAGATGGGCAAGATAGCCGACGCCATAACAAAGGCGGAGGACGGACAGACCCCGCTACAGAAAAAGCTTGCGGGACTCTCTAAGACTCTCACCTTCCTTGTGCTTGGAATCTGCGTTTTCATCTTCGCGTTCTCGCTGTTCATGGAGCGCTCCACTCTCGCGGGCGGCGATCCCGCGCTGATATTCAAGAGCGTTATCGACGTGTTTATGGTAGCCGTCAGCCTCGCCGTTGCCGCCGTTCCCGAGGGACTTGCGGCGGTGGTCACTATCGTGCTGTCGATAGGCGTTACGAATATGTCGAAGAAAAATGCGGTTATCCGCAAGCTCACCGCTGTTGAGACGCTCGGCTGCGCGCAGATAATCTGCTCCGACAAGACGGGCACTCTCACGCAGAACAAGATGACCGTCGTCGATCATTACGGCGACGAAAAGCTGCTCGCAAGAGCCATGTCCCTCTGCTCCGACGCGCAGGAGGATTCCGACGGACTCGTGATCGGCGAGCCCACGGAGGCGGCTCTCGTCAGCTACGCGATAAGCCTCGGACTTCATAAGGGCGAGCTGAAAAGCGACAGCCCGAGAATCGGCGAAGCTCCGTTCGACTCCGGCAGAAAGATGATGTCCACCGTCCACAAGACATCGGACGGCATTGTTCAATACACAAAGGGTGCTCCCGATGTTGTCGTCGACCTCTGCACCCACGCCTTTATCGACGGAAAAATCGTTCCGATGACCGACGAGATAAGGGTGACAATAGCCTCGGAAAACAAGAGGATGGCGGATAAGGCTCTGCGCGTGCTCGCGGCGGCGATGAGAAAATACGACTCCGCGCCCGACGATTTTTCGCCCGAGGCGCTCGAGCATGATCTGATATTCATCGGCCTTACCGGCATGATAGACCCCGTTCGCCCGGAGGTCAAGGCGGCTATAGAGGAGTGCCGCGGCGCGGGCATAACCCCCGTTATGATAACCGGCGACCATAGGGACACCGCCGTTGCCATCGCCTCAGAGCTCGGCATACTCACCGACCCCTCGCAGGCCATAACCGGCGCGGAGCTCTCCGCGATGAGCGACGAGGAGTTCGCGGACAGAGTCGAGAATATATATGTATACGCGCGCGTGCAGCCCGAGCATAAGACGAGAATAGTCAACGCCTGGCGCTCAAAGGGCAAGATAACCGCCATGACGGGCGACGGAGTCAACGACGCGCCGTCGATAAAGAGCGCGGATATCGGAATAGGCATGGGCATAACCGGCACGGACGTCACGAAGAACGTCGCCGACATGGTGCTCACGGACGACAACTTCGCGACCATTGTCAACGCCGTCGAGGAGGGGCGCAGGATATATGACAATATCCGAAAGGCCATTCAGTTCCTGCTCGGCTCGAACCTTGCGGAGGTGCTCGCGATATTCACCGCAACGCTTCTCGGCTTCACCATTCTCGAAGCGCCGCATCTGCTGTTCATAAACCTCGTCACCGACTGCTTCCCGGCGCTCGCGCTCGGACTCGAAAAGGCGGAGAGCGATATCATGCGCCGCCGCCCGCGCGACCCGTCGGACGGAATATTTGCAGGCGGGCTCGGCTTTGATGTGCTCTATCAGGGCGTGCTCGTTACCGCGCTGACCCTCGCGGCGTTCTTCATAGGCGAACGCTTTGAGACGGGGCACTGGGCGTTTATGAACATCGCACAGTGCGAGCAGGGCATGACCATGGCCTTCCTCACCATGTCGATGTGCGAGATATTCCACTCGTTCAATATGCGTTCGCAGCGCGGCTCGGTCATAAAGATGAGCCTTCGCGGCAGCCACAACCTGCCCCTGTTCGGTGCTATGGTGGCGTCGCTCGTGCTGACTACGGCGGTTATTGAGATACCGTTCCTCGCGAACGCCTTCGGCTTCACTCCGATAGGCTTCGCCGAATATGCAACATCGCTCGCCCTCGCGTTTTCGATAATCCCGATAGTCGAGATAATCAAGGCCGTTCAGCGTGCCGCAGCGAAAAGAAAAGCCTCCAGATAATATAATAATTTGACATTTTTTTCGACAAAAAGATAATTTTTTATTGAATACGCCTTGACTTTTCCCCCGAATATGATATCATTTATTGATGTACCAATGGGGAGTAGCTATGGGGATTATCCTATCTGTTTGCCAACAATCTCGCTTCGGCTGGCAGCAGACAGACGGCCTTCAGGCGTTTGATGCAAGACCTTTGGCAGTAATACTGTTGAAGGTCTTTTTCAATCTTTTCCTGCGCTCTCTGCCATTCAAATTAAAAAGAAAGGTCTTGAAAGCGCATGAAATTCTATCTTGAGCCGACAGAGAAGGTTTTCTCGGCGGTCGAGAGCTCCGAAAAAGGCTTGACCTCGGCCGAAGCGGAGCAGCGCCTTGCCAAATACGGCAAGAACAAGCTTAAAGAGGCGGAAAAAGACAGCCTCTTTAAGAAGTTTATCAACTCCCTCGCAGACCCCATGATCATCATGCTCCTCGTCGCAGCCGCAATTCAGGCCGTTGTGACGGTCGTGGAGAGCGGCGCAAACTTCTCGTTCAGAGATTTTGCGGACGTGCTGGTCATTCTCGTAGTTGTTATCATCAACACCGTCATGAGCCTCGTTCAGGACAGCAAGGCGGAGGCCGCCATGGACGCTCTTATGGAGATGACCGCGGCGACGAGCCACGTTCTGCGTGACGGAGAAGTCGTCACAATAAAGAGCGAGGATGTTGTGATAGGCGACATTGTGGTGCTTGAGGCGGGCGACGCCGTTCCGGCAGACTGCCGCATAATCGAAAGCCACAGCATGAAGGTCGAGGAGGCGGCTCTGACGGGCGAAAGCGTCCCCGTGACGAAGCTTATCGACGCGCTCAACTGCACGGCGGGCAGCGATGATATCGCCCTGGGCGACAGAAAAAATATGCTCTACAGCGGCTCGACTATAGTCTACGGCCGCGGCAAGGCAGTTGTTACGGCGGTCGGCATGGACACCGAGATGGGCAAGATAGCCGACGCCCTTTCGGACGCCGAGCAGGAGCAGACTCCCCTTCAGAAGAAGATGGCGGAGCTTTCAAAGTTCCTCACGAAGCTCGTTATCGCAATATGCGTAGTTGTGTTCGCGGTCGGTCTCGTCGAGTCCCTGGTGCTCAGCAATGAGCCCTTCTCATGGGAGCTGCTCGGAAACACCGCGCTGAGCACGTTCATTTCCGCAATCGCTCTTGCGGTCGCCGCCATACCCGAGGGACTGCCGGCAGTCGTCACGATAATCCTTTCCATAGGCGTTACCGCGATGAGCAAGAGGCAGGCTCTTATCCGTAAGCTTACCGCAGTTGAGACTCTCGGCTGCACTCAGATAATCTGCTCCGACAAGACGGGCACTCTGACCCAGAACAAGATGACCGTCGTCGATCATTTCGGCGACAATGAGAAGCTCATAGCCGAGGCTATGGCTCTTTGCACCGACGCTCAGATAGACGACGCCGGCAAGGTCACGGGCGAGCCCACCGAGGCCGCTCTCGTCGGATACGCCTATGCCCTGGGCATGAGCAAGAATGACCTCGTCAAGTCGAGCCCCAGAATCGGCGAAGCTCCGTTCGACTCCGGAAGAAAGATGATGTCCACCGTCCATAAGACGGCTTCCGGCATAGTTCAGTACACAAAGGGTGCGCCCGACGTTGTTATCAACCTTTGCAAAACCGCGCTTATAGACGGCAGGATAGTTCCCATGGACGACGAGTTCCGGGCAAAAATCGCCGCGGACAACAAGAGAATGGCGGACAAGGCCCTGCGCGTTCTCTCCGTTGCGCTTAGAAATTACGATTCCGTCCCCGCGTCCTTTGAGCCCGAGGCGCTTGAAAGCGACCTCGTGTTCGTCGGACTTACCGGCATGATAGACCCCGTCCGCCCCGAAGTCAAGGCGGCTATCGAGGAGTGCCGCGGTGCGGGCATAACCCCGATAATGATAACCGGCGACCACAAGGATACCGCAGTCGCCATAGGCCGCGAGCTCGGCATAATCTCCGACGCGTCGCAGGCTATTCTCGGCGCGGAGCTTGACAAGTTCAGCGACGAAGAGCTTATTGAAGAGGTTACCAAATACTCCGTCTATGCGCGAGTTCAGCCCGAGCATAAGACGAGGATAGTCAAGGCCTGGAAGGCACGCGGTATGGTCACCGCAATGACCGGAGACGGCGTCAACGATGCGCCCTCCATAAAGGCCGCCGATATCGGCATCGGCATGGGCATCACCGGCACGGACGTCACAAAGGGCGTCGCCGACATGGTTCTCGCGGACGACAACTTCGCCACTATCGTCAACGCGGTCGAAGAGGGCAGAAAGATCTACGACAACGTCTGCAAGGTGCTTCAGTTCCAGCTTTCAACGAATATGTCCGAGGTTATAATCATGTTCGTTGCCTCTATTCTCAACTTCCAGCTTCTCGAGCCCGTTCACCTGCTTTGGATAAACATGGTCACCGACTCCCTGCCCGGCCTTGCGCTCGGTATGGAGAAAGCCGAGGGCAACCTGATGAAGAGAAAGCCCAGAGCGACTACGGACGGCATATTCTCCCACGGCGCGGGCTTTGACATGGCATGGCAGGGTATCTACCTCGCAATAGTAGAGCTTGCCGCCTATGTCATCGGTTATCGCCTCGAGGTGGGTAGTTTCGGGAATATGTTCTTCGGCGGTGCCGACGGCTACTGCATAAACGCTATGTCCATGGCGTTCCTGACGGTCAACTTCGCCGAGATGATGTGCGCTATCAATATGCGCTCGCGCACAGGCTCCATCTTCTCTAAGAGTATGTTCAAGAACATGAACTGGTGGCTCGTCGGTTCGTTTGTCGTGACAACGGCGCTGACCCTCACTGCCGTATACCTCCCCGGTCTCTCCGACGAAGTCTTTGATATCGAGCGCGGCACTTTCCAGACCAATGAGCTGCTTATTTCCGCCGGTCTCGCAGCCTCCACTATCCCGGTATTCGAGATAGGAAAAGCTATCAGACGTGCGGTTGAGCGCAAAAAAGAGAGAAACGCTGCATAAATATTAATTTAATCCGAGTATCCCCTGCGTCGAGCGGCGCGGGGGATATTTTATTGTGGGCGATATTTTCGTCAGGGACTGCGGCGAATCTGCGGTCCTTATTTTTATATCCGAAACAAATATTATTCGGAAAGCACTTTGATGTGACAAAGCATAGTATTTTTCTATTCTTTTGCGTCCCTGCGTCCCGTCTAATCTGTTTATATAACATTAATGAATATATTTTCAATTTTTTATTGAAATCTATAGTTATGTATGCTATAATTTCCTCAAAACTGTGGTTATTTTTTATGCAGTAAATCTAAACGCGCGGCGGCGCTTTGATAAGGAGGACTTTTTTTGAAAGCCTATAACGCGAAAGACATCAGAAATATCGCCATTGCAGGCCATGGCGGAAGAGGAAAAACTACCCTTGCGGAGGCCATGCTCTACACCGCGAAGGCTACAGACAGACTCGGCAGAGTCGCCGACGGCACCACCGTGCTCGACTTTGACGCCGAGGAGAAAAAGAGAAAGGCCACGGTATCAACCGCTGTTGCCGCTATAGAGTGGAACGGCGCGAAGATAAATATAATTGACACTCCCGGTCTTTTTGACTTTGCGGGCGGCATGAGCGAAGGCATCCGCGCGGCGGACAGCGTGCTCATAGTCACCGCGGCGGGCTCCGGCTTCGACGTCGGCGCGGAGAAGGCTCTCAAGGCCGCGAACGCCAGAGGTATCTCGAGAATGTTCGCAATCACCCGCTGCGACGCGGATAACACCGATTTCTACAAGACCTTTGCAGCCATAAAGGAGGAGGTCGGCGCCGCTATCTGCCCCGTTATCGTCCCCCATATGGAGAACGGCAAGGTCGCATCGTATGTAAATCTCGCATCCCGCAAGGCTTTTGACTACAGCGGCGGCACTAAAAAGGAAGTCGATATGCCCTCCGACGCGCAGCTTGACGAGATGCTCGATATACTCACCGAGGCCGTCGCCTCGAGCGACGACGAGCTTATGGAGAAGTTCTTCGCCGGCGAGACCTTCACCCGCGAAGAGATAATCAAGGCTCTCAACTCCGGAGTCAGCGACGGCTCCGTTATCCCCGTATACGCCTGCGCGGGTTACACCTGCGAAGCTATCGATATGCTCCTTGACGAGATAGTATATTCCGCTCCCTCCGCAGCCGACAAGGCGGGCGAGAACGGTCTTCCCTGCGACGAGAACGGCCCTCTTGCGGCTATATGCTTCAAGACCATCGCCGACCCGTTCGTCGGCAAGATGTCCTTCTTCAAGGTCGTATCCGGCAAGATAACCGCGGACACTCCCGCATATAACTCCCGCACCGAAGAGAGCGAGAGAATGGGCAAGATAATCACCCTCAAGGGCAGCAAGCAGGAGGACGCAGCCTGCATCCCCGCCGGCGATATCGGCGTTGTGACGAAGCTTGCGGGCATAAAGACGGGCGACACTATCTGCTCGCCCAAGAACCCGATAACCCTCGAGGGCATCAAGTTCCCGACCCCCTGCCTGTCCATGGCAGTCAAGGTCCGCAAGAAGGGCGACGAAGAGAAGGTCGCGGCGAGCCTGCTCAGACTTCTCGAAGAGGATCCCACGATTTCGTTCGTCATCAACAAGGAGACCCGCGAGCAGGTGCTCTCCGGTCTGGGCGAACAGCACCTTGACGTTATCGTATCCAAGCTCAAGAACAAGTTCGGAGTTGAGGTTGACCTCAGCGTGCCGAAGGTTGCATACAGAGAGTCCATCCGCAAGAAGGTCGAGGTTCAGGGCAGACACAAGAAGCAGTCCGGCGGACACGGCCAGTTCGGCGACGTCTTTATCCGCTTCGAGCCCTGCGAGAGCGACGATCTCGTTTTCGCCGAGGAGGTTGTCGGCGGCTCCGTGCCGAAGAACTTCTTCCCCGCAGTCGAAAAGGGTCTGCGCGACAGCGTCAAGAAGGGCGTGCTTGCAGGCTATCCGATGGTCGGCTTAAAGGCTACTCTCTATGACGGCTCTTATCATCCGGTCGACTCGTCCGAAATGGCGTTCAAGACCGCTGCCAACATAGCCTACAAGAACGGTATTCCGCAGGCTAACCCCGTTATCCTCGAGCCCATCGGCACTCTGAAGGCCTATATGCCCGATGAAAATCTCGGCGACATCATGGGCGACGTCACCAAGCGCCGCGGCCGCGTGCTCGGCATGGGCCCGTCCGACGAGCCGAAGATTCAGGAGCTCATCGCGGAGGTTCCCATGGGCGAGATGGGCGACTTCTCAACAGTCCTGCGCTCCGTGACCGCCGGCAGAGGCTGGTTCTCCCTCGAATTCACCCGCTACGAGGACGCACCGCCCGTAGTCGCGCAGAAGGTCATCGACGAAGCCAAGGCTGCCGAGGCCGAGTCCGACAAATAAACATAAAAAAACAGAGAGAGCTGTCTTTTGACAGCTCTCTCTGACTGTCTAAAAACTATAAATTCTGCCTCATTTTGATGGGTAAACCAAGGACATGAGCACTGTGGCGTGCAGGGCAAGACGAATCGACTTACGACAACCGGCTCCGTAACGCCGATTGTCGGATGTAGTTGGGAAAGAAAGCGTTACTTTTCCAAGGAGTTATCAACTTAATTGTCACCTGTTTGTACTGTAAAATTGTTGTATTTATGTAGAGAGCAACATCGAGGAAATTCTTCACGGTGTTCTATATAAAAACTAATTTAGATATTTTAAAAGCAGCTTGAGGCAAGGAAAGAAGAACTCCATGAAAAGAGCGCGCATTGCGGCGCA
>ERZ1031114.285-NODE-285-length-15983-cov-6.320442_pt1 | contig 15983 bp, 14 predicted proteins | sample MGYA00518740_ERZ1031114 | MGnify/ENA primary metagenome ERZ1031114 (study PRJEB33719, sample SAMN04261276) | wastewater metagenome | biome: rural village; feature: human; material: feces | host: Homo sapiens | place: El Salvador | collected 2013-01-14 ... | reverse complement strand
TGCTGTTCTGGCTCTATTTATCCTGTCTTTTACCTCGAATGCTGCCTGGGGATTGATTCGCGGGCTTTCTACTTCGCTGGCTGCGCATCTCGGACTTCAATTCTCTTTTAAAACCATGTTTCTTGTTTTTCTGAATTTAGCTGTGTTCGCCTGGGTTGGATACTCGGAAACCGAACTGGGAAACCGGGAGTTTAACGACGTGGACCAGATGAAGGTGTTCTTTCTTCCGATCTTGTTCATATTGGTTGTGGTCTGCACCAATGGTTACACGAAGGTCATTTTTGATATCGATGTGCATGGAAAATATCATATGGAGGATCTGTTTCAGGCGCAGATGGGAATTTATGTATTTTACACGGGAATTACAGGCATCCGCATGCTGGTGAAGGCAATGTATGAATCGGATCCGACCAAGAAAAGTCAGATGCTGCAGATGGGATCCTTCCCGCTGAGCTTTCTTCTTTCCTGGCTTTTAAAGATTTTGATCGGAGATGAATTCCCGGTAATCTGCGTGTTTGTCACACTGTGGCTGCTGTTCGTTTTTGTCGGCTCCACCAGTGAGCAGGTCTCAACGGACAAGCTGACGCAGATTCATAACCGACAGAATCTTCTGACCCATATCAATATGAAAATCCGTACGCATGAGGATCGGCTGTTCCTGATCATGATGGATATTGATTACTTTAAGCGGATTAATGATACCTACGGCCATCAGGAAGGAGATCAGGCACTGATCCGCACAGCCAATGCGCTGAAGAGCGCCGCACAGAACATGACCAGAAGACCATACCTGGCCCGCTACGGCGGCGATGAATTTATGGTGGTCGCAGAGGCGGAGAATATAGAGGAAATCCAGGCGCTCTGCGAGGAAATTCAGAATCAGCTTGATTATTTCGGCACCTGGTCGGAGAAGAAATATCAAATGTCCCTTTCCATCGGCATTGCGGAATGGCAGGAGGGAATGAAGCAGAAGGACCTGATTGAGGCGGCGGATCAGACACTGTACCGGGTGAAGGAGGAACATCATAAGAAGCTGGATGCGGCAGGAGCGTAGGATCCGGCCAAAATCCGTGGAAAACAGCATACGCAATCAGAAAAATGCAGGAAGCTTCAAAAATGATTTGACACACCAACGCGTCTGCGCTTTAATGTAATAAATCAATCCGGACGGATTGAAACGCGAAGGGAGATCAATTATGAAAAAGAAGCTTCTTGCATTTGTTCTTGCAGGCACAATGCTTGCAATGGCCGGCTGCGGCAGCCAGGCAGCAGACACACAGAATACCGCAGCAGAGACAACCACGGACGCGGCAGCAGAAACCACAGACGCAGCGGCAGAGACAACTGCTGATGCAGCCGGGGAGAGCTCAGATCAGAAGTTTACCGTCGGCATCTGCCAGCTCGTTCAGCACGATGCGCTGGACGCGGCTACGCAGGGCTTTGAGGATGCGCTGAAGGAGAAGTACGGCGACAACGTCACCATTGATTATCAGAATGCTCAGGGTGATTCCGCTACCTGCTCTACCATTGTGACGGGCTTTGTGAACAATGACTATGATCTGATTCTTGCCAATGCAACTCCTGCTCTGCAGGCTGCAGTAGCGGCAACGACCGATATCCCGATTCTCGGAACCTCCGTGACGGACTATGGCGCAGCACTGAATCTTACGGATTTCACAGGCGCCACAGGAATGAACGTATCCGGTACCTCGGATCTGGCTCCTCTGGATCAGCAGGAGAAGATGATTGTCGAGCTGGTTCCGGATGTGAAAAAGGTTGCAATTCTCTATTGCTCGGCAGAGGCAAACTCCAAGTTCCAGGCTACCGAGATTGAGAAATATCTTGACGAAGATGGAATTGCTTACCAGGAGTACACCTTCGCAGATTCCAACGATCTGCAGTCGGTTGTAAACAGCGCGGTTTCTGACTGCGATGCGATGTACATCCCGACGGACAACACCGCAGCCTCCAATATGACGATTGTTTCCAACGTCACAGAGCCTGCAGGAATTCCGATCATCTGCGGCGAAGAGAATATGTGCAAGGCAGGCGGACTGGCAACGCTCTCCATCAGCTACTATGATCTTGGATATACGACCGGTCAGCAGGCGATCCGGATCCTTTCCGAGGGAGAAGATATTTCCGCGATGGCAATCGAGAAGGCAGCGGCAACGACCAAGGAGTACAATGCTTCTTATGCAGAGGCTCTTGGCATGACCATGCCGGAGGATTACGTGGCAATTCCGGACGGCGAATAATTTACTTTGCCGGGTTAATGTAATGAAATCTTTCAAGGATTGCGATATAATCGAATAACGGGCAGCGCAGGCGCGACGAAGTGCCTGCGCTGTTTTTCGATATCAGAAAGCTACAGATGGAGGGAGTATTCAAATGGCAGCATATTTTGCATCACTGAATCCTACGGCATTGTGGAATGCTGCACCGGGAGGTCTGGCACAGGGACTGATCTGGGGCATCATGGCGCTTGGCGTGTATCTGACGTTCCGCGTGCTGAATTTTGCAGATCTTTCGGTGGATGGATCCTTTGCAACAGGCGGCGCGGTGGCCGTCATGCTGATTCTGAACGGATGGAGCCCGGAAGCGGTTCTTCCGATCGCATTTCTGGCAGGTGTTGCGGCAGGTCTGATTACGGGAGTCCTTCATGTTTGTCTCGGAATTCCGGACATTCTGGCCGGAATCCTGACACAGATTTCCCTGTATTCCATCAACCTGAACATCATGGGAAAGGCAAATCAGGCGGTCCCCGCCGGCAGCGTGACCGTTCATTTTACCTCGAATATCCGCTATCTGGGACAGACCATTGCACTGACCATGATCGTGGATGTCGTGATTATCGGCGTTTTCTACTGGTTCCTCGGAACCGAAATGGGAAGTGCCATCCGTGCGACGGGCATTAACCCGCACATGAGCCGGGCACAGGGCATCAACACGGGGCGCATGAAGATTGTTGCTCTTGCGGTTTCCAACGGACTGGTTGCACTCTCCGGAGGTATTCTTTCCGAGTATCAGGGCTTTGCGGATGTCAAAATGGGACAGGGCTCCATCGTCATCGGACTTGCGGCCGTGATCATCGGAGAAGTGATCGGCGAAGCAATCCTCGGGAAGCGCCTTGGCTTTATTCTGCGGCTCACCTTCGTTGTGATTGGTGCGGTCATCTATTATTTTGTCTATGTATTCGTTCTCTGGCTGAAGTTCCCGGCGGACGATATGAAGCTTCTGACGGCAATTGTGGTAGCGATCTTCCTTGCTGTTCCGTATCTGAAGGAAATGCGCAAGAGCTCCTTCCATGCACTTGCGAAGCGCAACAGCAGAGCAAACGGTTCTGCCGGAGAAGGAAAGGAGAACTGATCATGCTGGAGCTGAGAAGTATTTCGAAAACATTCAATGCCGGTACCATCAATGAGAAGAAGGCGCTGGTTAACGTGAGCCTGAAGCTGAACGACGGGGATTTCTGTACGGTCATCGGAGGAAACGGAGCCGGCAAGTCGACCGTTATGAATGCGGTCGCCGGTGTCTGGCCGGTGGACTCCGGACAGATTCTGATTGGCGGTGAGGACGTATCTGCACTGCCAGAATTCAGGAGAGCGGCTTACTTCGGAAGAGTGTTCCAGGATCCGATGACGGGAACTGCCGGAGACATGCAGATTGACGAGAATATGGCGCTGGCTGCACGGCGCGGACAGAGAAGAACGCTTCGCTGGGGTGTCGGGAAAAAGGAAGAGGGCGAGTACCGGGAGCTTCTGAAGAAGCTGGATCTGGGACTGGAGGATCGCATGAGCTCCAAGGTCGGACTTCTTTCCGGAGGACAGAGACAGGCCCTGACTCTTCTGATGGCGACCATGAAGAAGCCGAAGGTTCTGCTTCTGGACGAGCATACGGCGGCGCTTGACCCGAAGACGGCGGCGAAGGTTCTGGAAGCAACCGACCGGATCGTCGGAGAGAACAGACTGACAACGCTGATGGTTACGCATAACATGCACGATGCCATTGAGCACGGAAACCGTCTGATCATGATGTCAAACGGAAAGATCATCTATGATGTTTCCGGCGAGGAGAAGAAGAAGCTGCAGGTGCAGGATCTTCTTCAGAAATTTGAGGAAGCAGGCGGAGAGGTTTCGGACCGGATGGCGTTGTCCTGACTTTGAAAAACGCACAGAAGGAAGATGGGGGATTAGAGAATTATGAAGTCAAAGCTGACATCACTGGAAAAGAAGTGGATCCTGTATGACGTGGCCAATTCGGCTTTCACGATGATGGTTTCCACCATCATACCGATTTACTTCAATCAGCTGGGCAAACAGGCGGGGCTTTCTGAGGTCAATTATCTGGCCTACTGGGGCTATGTCATTTCCATTTCCACTTTGATTGTTGCCTTCCTCGGACCGCTCCTCGGTGCTGCGGCGGACAAGGGGAAGAAAAAGAAAGCCATCTTTGCGGCAACCATTGTCCTGGGAGCAATCGGGTGTGCGGCGCTTGGCTTTGTGAAGGAATGGCTGATGTTCCTGATCGTCTTCTGCATTGTAAAATCCGTATACTCCCTGAGTCTTGTTGTCTATGATTCGACGCTTGGCGATATTACCACGGAAGAGCGGATGGACAATGTTTCCTCTCAGGGCTATGCTTGGGGCTACATTGGAAGCTGCGTTCCGTTCATTGCCTGCCTTCTGCTGGTTCTGAACAGCGACAAAATCGGCCTTTCGCAGATGACGGCACTTTCTCTTGCACTCGTCATTACAGCGGTATGGTGGATGGGAGTGTCGGTTCCGATTCTTCGCAGCTATCAGCAGAAGTATTTCCTTACAGGCGAAGAGGAAAAGAAGAATATTCTGCAGCAGCTCGGCGTCAGCCTCCGGGACATTGCGAAGAATAAAAAAGTTTTCTTTTTCCTGCTGGCGTTCTTTTTCTATATCGATGGCGTTTACACCATTATTGATATGTCGACGGCCTACGGCTCTGCACTCGGGCTGGGATCGACCGATATGCTGCTTGCGCTTCTTGTGACGCAGTTTGTTGCCTTCCCGTTTGCGATCCTGTTTGGAAAGCTTTCGCAGAAGGGCATGTCGGAGAAGCTGATCATGATTGCCATTGCAGCTTACACGGGCATCGCGATTTTTGCTTACTTTATGAGTGCAAGCTGGCAGTTCTGGGTACTGGCAATTTTTGTCGGAATGTTCCAGGGCGGAATTCAGGCGCTGTCCCGTTCTTATTTTGCCAAGATCATTCCGGCAGAACGTTCCGGAGAATTTTTCGGCTTCTATGACATCTGCGGAAAGGGTGCTTCGGTGATCGGCACGACGCTGATGGGACTGGTGTCGCAGATGACAGGAAGCGTCAACAACGGTGTCGGCGTCATTGCGGTTTTCTTTGTGATTGGTCTGATCCTGTTTGCGGTTAGCACCAGACAGGAAGCGGCAAATAATTAAGCGAATAATGGAAGGAGACCGTTTTCGGAACGGTCCGAAGGAGCAGAGATGAGAACATTGGTATGGGCACATCGCGGAGCTTCCGCGTATGCGCCGGAGAATACGCTTCCCGCGTTTGAAAAGGCGGCAGAAATGCACGCAGATGGGGTCGAGCTGGATGTGCAGCTGACATCGGACGGTGAGCTTGTTGTGACACATGACGAGTCGATCGAGCGGGTCAGCGACGGAACCGGCTATGTGAAGGATCATACCTTTGCCGAGCTTCGGCAGATGAATTTCAATCGGGTACATCCCGAGTATACAAAGGTGCAGATTCCGACACTGGAGGAGGTCTATGAGCTTCTGAAGCCAACGGGCCTTACGATCAATGTGGAATTCAAGACAGGCGTCTTCCGTTACAGCGGAATTGAGGAGAAGGTTCTGGACCTGACAGCCAGAATGGGCATGGAAGAGAAGGTGATGTATTCCTCCTTCAATCATGAGACACTGGTTCATCTTCGGAATCTGAAGCCGGATGTCAATACAGGACTTCTGTACTCGGACGGATGGCTTGATGTGGCTCCCTATGCGAAGGAAAAGGCAAAGGTCAATGCGCTGCATCCGGCACTTTATTTTCTTCAGGATCCGGAATATGTGAAGACAGCTCATGAATACGGGCTGGAAACACATGTCTGGACGGTAAACGACGAGGTGTACATGAAGCTGTGCAGAGACATGGGCGTCGAGGCAATCATCACCAACAAGCCCGATGTATGCCGGAAGATTGTAATGGAATAAGAGAATATGGCGTTTTCGGACAGGTCTGATGGAAGACCTGTCCGTTTTTTGTATCTGTTAGTCCGAATCCAGTCTCCAGGCGGCCAGAAGGCGGGAGGGACCTTCCGGATTCCAGAGGTATGGACGGTCCGGATCCCAGCCGGTGATAACGGGGATGGCTGCATCCGGGGCAGGCGGATTCTTCCCGGAATCCGGAATGGCAAGCACCCAGTGCCAGTCAAGGGGAGCCGCTGCAAGGAGAAGTACATGGTATTCCGCACGACAGCCGGGAAATTGGGATCGGGGCATTCGGATCAGCCGGCCCGGAAGCTGCGTTTTCCGAAGAAAACGGTTTGCCCGGCGAAGAGACAGAACCGGTCCGTTTCCGATTTCTCCATGGATTTCTTTGAAAAGCTCACTGCGGGGAAAGCCCGCGCAATATGCAGGAAATCTCAGAAGAAGCAGATTCAATACCATGACCGCGCAGCAGTGATTCCTCGCCGCAGCAGAGAATTCGGCGGTTGTTGCAAACGGCTCCTCCGGATCAGAAAATTCGGCCGCCGCAGCAAACGGTCTTTCTGCAGAAGAAAGACCGTGCGGAAGAGGCGTGAAACCGTAGGCGGCATTCAGTTCAGATACAGTTCTTGTTTTCATGTGGATGATTATAGAACAGGATTGCAGTGAATCGTAGACCGGGATTTTGGGAAAATCGTGTTGACAAAGCCGGAAAATATGTAAAATAGTGAAGGATTGTGAAGAATCCATGCGGAAGGGCTCTTGACAGGATCCGCTGACATCATAAATAATGTAACAAACTTGTAACAATTGGCACTTCTGGTGCGTACATCCGCTGCGGTGGATGAAGGGGACAACGGGAATTTTGATCACAGGAAAAATGAAAAGAATACATAGAAGATTTGCGGCCGGGCTGTGTGCACTGGCGCTTGGCGGAGCAATGATCGGAGCGGGCATGCCGCAGCAGGTTCTGGCAGCGCAGACGGAAATGGCTTCGGAGGAAGAAGAGCACGCTCCTGTCATGCTGCCGGGAGCAGGCTTTTCCTATGCGTTTGCGGCGAAGAAGGTATCTCTTCGAAATGTGGAGGATAACCTGTATGACAACGGACTGATCTCCGTGATTCGAAAAGATGAGAAGAACGGACTTACGATCCAGGCATCGGCGGCAGAGAATGCGTCGGCGGGGGAAGGGTCGGATGAGGCAGAAGATGCCTCTGAAGATACCACGGATGAGGAAGACAACCGCTCCATCGCAGAGACACAGCTGACTCCGGTACAGGCCCGTGAACAGGCAGTGGTCAATGCGGTTTCGGAGACGCAGGGAATCCAAATCGACAGTGCGACCGCAACGATTCTGTCTGCAACAGCGGTGACGGTGGTATCGGATGCGAACATTGCGGTTCAGCTTGCACAAATGGTGGACCGAAGAGAAGCGCAGATGAAGCTGGATCAGGGGGTGATCAGCGCGGGAGAAGCGGAAGCGCTGCTTGCTTCCTCGCAGGAGGGAAACAATTCTGCGGAGGGTGCTTCGGAAGATACTTCCGAAAATGCTTCCGGAGAGGATGGCACGGCTGCATCGGATACGGATCCGGAGGCCTCCGGTAAAGAGGAAGCGGAGAGTGGAACGGATTCAGAGGCTTCCGGCGAGACCGGCATGGCGACGGATTCGAACGGCAATGAGATCGTCGTGGCCCAGGTCAATGATTATATCAATGTCCGCGCCGATGCCGATGAGGAATCTGATATCGTGGGCAAGCTCTATAACGGTTCTGTGGCCAAGGTTCTTGGGCGCACCGGAAACGGCTGGGCACGTGTCCGGTCCGGAGATGTCACCGGATATATTCGCGAGGAATATGTTGCGACCGGAGATACGGCACAGCAGCTTGCGGATTCCGTGACGACGAAGAAGGCGGTTGTTACGACGGAGACCCTTCGCGTGCGTGCGGCTGCTCAGGCGGATTCCGACGTTATTACATTGATCGGACAGGGCCAGACGCTGGATATTCTGGAAGAAACAGACGGCTGGTACAAGGTCAATACAGAAGATGGAGAAGGCTACATTTCCGCGGACTTTGCGGACGTGGAGGATGTTTATCCGGAGGCGGTCTCCAGAGCACAGGAGGAGGCTGAGGAAGCAGCAGCTGAGGCGTCCAGAAAGGCAGAAGAGGAAGCGGCGAAGGCTGCCTCGAAGGCAGCGGCCGGCACGGCGGGCACTTCGGGAAGCAAGAAGAAATCCGGCGGCTCGGGAGCTTTGAATACATATACGGGAGGCAGCGGCTCCGGCAGTGCATCCGGACAGGCAGTTGCAAATTATGCTCTGCAGTTTGTCGGCAATCCCTATGTGTGGGGCGGCTCCAGCCTGACAAACGGAACGGACTGCTCCGGCTTTACCATGGCGGTGTACGCAAACTTCGGTGTAAGTCTTCCGCATTACACGGGCTCTCAGGAGCACAGCGGAACAGCTGTGAATTCCCTGGCAGAGGCACAGCCGGGCGATCTGATTCTGTACTCCGGTCATGTCGCGATCTACCTTGGCAACAACCAGATTGTACACGCATCGAACCCCAGGTACGGCATTACAACCGGAACGGCAACCTACCGCAACATTGTTGCCATCCGAAGAATATTCAATTGATATCCGAAACATCGGAACAGAAGGACGTCGGGCGAAGGCCCGGCGTCTTTTTGCATTCGGGACCTGCCTTTGGTCTTAGGGGGTGTTTGAAAATTATTTGTCGGAATTGCACAGAAGAGGAGCGCTATCGGTAAACCGGTATGGTAAAATAATGGAATCATACAGCCGGGGGAAGAATACCGGACATTATGATCCATCCCGGCGGAAAGGAAACTGCGTATGAAGTACACCATTGTCGGAAAGAACATTGAGGTTACATCGGGGCTGGACACTGCGATTCGAGGCAAGCTGGACAAACTGGATCGTTTCTTTGCTCCGGACACAGAGGTGCGCGTCACACTGAGCGTAGAAAAGGACCGTCAGAAGATTGAGGTGACGATACCTGTTCAGGGAGGAATCATCCGGTCCGAGCAGTCGAGCAACGATATGTACATCAGCATTGATCTGGTGGAGGAGGTGATTGAACGTCAGCTCAAGAAGTACAAGAATAAGATTGTGGACCGCCATCAGGACAGTGACAATGACTTCCGGAGAGAGTTTCTGGATCGTGAATATATGGCGGAGGAGGAGATTCAGATCTGCCGCCGCAAGCAGTTTGACATGAAGCCGATGTATCCGGAGGATGCCTGCGTACAGATGGAGCTTCTCGGACACAGCTTCTATATGTTCTGCAACGCCGAGACGGAACAGCTGAACGTTGTTTATAAGAGAAAGGGCGGCACCTACGGACTGATCGAGCCGGACCTTTGATCGGCCGGGCAGTCAAAACATACAGTTTTTCACCATCAATTTCAGAACTATTCAGAATTGAAAAAAACAGGGTGCTATGCTATAATTTCTGATGGTGTGATAAAAAATTAACAATCTGATGGCCGCGCACAAAAGGCTGCGGCGGAAAGGATGAATATGGCAGACAGAGTTGTTATTGCAAGCGCTTGCCGCACTGCGGTAGGCAAGATGGGCGGCGCACTTTCCACGACCCCCGCAGCAGAGCTGGGTGCAATCGTCATTAAGGAAGCCGTAAAGCGTGCAGGAATCAAGCCGGAGGATGTGGATCAGGTATTTATGGGCTGCGTCATTCAGGCAGCACAGGGACAGAACGTTGCAAGACAGTGCTCTCTCAAGGCAGGACTGCCGGTAGAGACTCCTGCAGTGACTCTGAACGTTGTATGCGGATCCGGACTGTATGCAGTAAATCTTGCTGCAGATCTGATCAAGGCCGGCGAGGCTGACATCGTCGTAGCAGGCGGTACCGAGAATATGTCGATGGCTCCCTACGCACTTACGAAGGCTCGTTTCGGATATCGTATGAATAACGGAACGGTTGTTGACTGCATGGTCAACGATGCTCTGTGGGATGCATTCAACAACTATCACATGATTCAGACTGCTGATAACGTAGCAAAGCAGTGGGGACTTACCAGAGAAGAGCTGGATGAGTTCGCAGCATGCTCTCAGACGAAGACCGCTGAGGCACAGGAAGCTGGCAAGTTCAAGGAAGAGATCGTCCCTGTTGAAATCAAGCAGAAGAAGCAGACGATTGTTTTCGATACGGATGAAGGCCCTCGCGGCAGACAGACCGCAGCAGACATTGCGAAGCTTCGTGCAATCAATCCTGACGGTGTAACCACGGCAGGAAACGCATCCGGAATCAACGACGGCGCTGCAGCAATCGTTGTGATGAGCGAGTCCAAGGCGAAGGAGCTCGGCGTAACTCCCATGGCAGTCTGGACAGCAGGCGCTCTTGGCGGCGTAGATCCCTCCATCATGGGTGTAGGCCCTGTCGCAGCAACCAGAAAGGTTCTGAAGAAGACCGGCCTGACCATTGATGATTTCGATCTTTATGAAGCAAACGAGGCTTTTGCCGCACAGTCTGTTGCAGTCGGCAAGGATCTTGGCTTTGATATGAACAAGCTGAATGTCAACGGCGGTGCAATCGCAATCGGACATCCGGTAGGCGCATCCGGCGCACGTATCCTGACCACACTCCTGTATGCAATGAAGGACCGCGATGCGAAGCGCGGACTTGCAACCCTCTGCATCGGCGGCGGAATGGGCTGTGCAACGGTTGTTGAGAAGTACGAGGCATAAACAGCAGCTGACAGCAACTGTTTAATAGTGAAAGGAAGGCTTCCAATGGGTTTTGTAAATTATGAAGTAGAGGGCGCGGTAGGTGTGATCACCATCAATCGTCCGCAGGCTCTGAACGCACTGAATTCTCAGGTTCTGGATGATCTTGCTGCAGTCATTGACGGCGTGGATCTGAACGCAGTCCGCTGCCTGATTCTCACCGGCGCAGGCGACAAGTCCTTCGTTGCAGGAGCAGACATCGGAGAGATGTCCACTCTGACCAAGGAAGAGGGCGAGGCATTCGGCAAGAAGGGAAATGATCTGTTCCGCAGAATCGAGACGCTTCCGATTCCGGTCATTGCAGCCATCAACGGCTTTGCTCTCGGCGGCGGCAATGAGATCGCAATGAGCTGCGATTTCCGCATCTGTGCAGAGAACGCAGTATTTGGTCAGCCTGAGGTTGGCCTTGGCATCACTCCGGGCTTTGGCGGCACACAGAGACTGGCTCGCCTGATCGGACCCGGAATGGCGAAGCAGCTGATCTACACAGCCCGCAACATCAAGGCAGATGAGGCATTCCGCATCGGACTTGTAAACCAGGTTGTTCCGCAGGAAGAGCTCCTTCCCACTGCGAAGAAGCTGGCTTCGGTGATCGCAGGAAATGCTCCGATTGCAGTTCGTGCATGCAAGGAAGCCATCAACACCGGCATTCAGCAGGAGATGGATGATGCTCTTGTGACCGAGGAGAAGCTGTTCGGCTCCTGCTTCGAGTCCGAGGATCAGAAGGAAGGCATGGCGAACTTCCTCCGCAAGAAGGACGATCCTGCCAAGGTGAAGCACGTCGCATTCCAGAACAAATAAAGAAGACACCAGGTGCCCGGGATTACACCGGGCATCTTGTCATGATAAAACTCAGTTGAGGAGGAAATTCAAATGAAAGTAGCAGTCATTGGTGCAGGTACCATGGGATCCGGCATTGCGCAGGCTTTTGCTCAGAGCGATGCAGTTGAGAAGGTTTATCTTTGCGACATCAAGCAGGAGTTCGCAGATGGCGGCAAGGCCAAGATCAAGAAGGCTCTGGATAAGAGAGTAGCAAAGGGCAAGATGGAGCAGGCTGCAGAGGATGCTCTTCTGGGCAAGATCGTAACCGGCCTTTCTGACATCGCCGTAGATCCTGATCTGGTTGTTGAGGCAGTTCTTGAGAAGATGGATCTGAAGCATGAGACCTTTAAGAAGCTTCAGGACGAGATCGTTAAGAATCCGGACTGCATCTTCGCTTCCAACACCTCTTCCCTGTCCATCACCGAGATCGGCGCAGGCCTTTCCAAGCCCGTCGTTGGTATGCACTTCTTCAATCCGGCTCCTGTTATGAAGCTGATCGAGGTCATCAAGGGCGCCAACACTCCGGACGACGTTGTGGCAAAGGTTAAGGAGATCTCCGAGAAGCTTGGCAAGACCCCTGTTGAGGTCAATGAGGCTGCAGGTTTCGTTGTAAACCGTATCCTGGTTCCGATGATCAACGAAGGCATCTGCGTATACGCAGCAGGCGTTTCCGATATCGAGGGCATTGATACCGCTATGAAGCTTGGCTGCAATCACCCGATGGGACCGCTTGAACTCGGCGACTATATCGGACTGGACATTGTTCTTGCAATCATGGATGTTATCTACAGCGAGACTCATGATTCCAAGTACGCAGCAAGCCCGCTCCTTCGCAAGATGGTTCGCGCAAAGAAGCTTGGCTGCAAGACCGGCATCGGCTTCTACGATTACAGCGATGGCCAGAAGGTTCCTACGGACAGAAAGTAATCCGAAGGGTTTCCGGAACGTTATTTCTGCCCCTGCCTGACTGCGGCGGACGGATTCCTCCATCTGCCGCACAGGGCGGGGATTGAAACATATTAATGTGTAAAAGGAGAGTACAACATGGACTTTCAGTTAAGCAAAGAACATGAAATGGCAAGATCTCTGTTCAAGGATTTTGCTGAGAAGGAAGTAAAGCCCCTTGCAATCGAGGTCGACGATACCCACGAGTTCCCTCGTGAGACCGTTTCCAAGATGCAGAAGCTTGGCTTCATGGGCATCCCGATTCCGAAGGAATACGGCGGACAGGGCTGCGACCCTCTGACCTATGTAATGTGTGTCGAGGAGCTCGCCAAGGTATGCGGAACCACCTCTGTTATCGTATCCGCGCACACCTCTCTGTGCTGCGATCCGATCATGACCTTTGGTACCGAAGAGCAGAAGCAGAAGTATCTGATTCCGCTTGCACAGGGCAAGCTCCTTGGTGCATTCGGTCTGACGGAGCCCGGCGCCGGCACAGACGCACAGGGTGTTCAGACCAAGGCAGTTCTTTCCGAAGACGGAAAGGAATGGATCCTGAACGGTTCCAAGTGCTTCATCACCAACGGTAAGGAAGCAGACATCTACATCATCATTGCTTATACCGACATTGTCGAGGACAAGAGAGGCAGAAAGCAGAAGAAGTTCTCCGCGTTTATCGTTGAGAAGAACACACCTGGATTCACCTTCGGAACCAAGGAGAACAAGATGGGTATCCATGGCTCTTCCACCTATGAGCTGATTTTCCAAGATATGCACATTCCGGCTGAGAACCTTCTCGGCGCAAGAGGAAAGGGCTTCCCGATCGCCATGCACACTCTGGACGGCGGCCGTATCGGAATCGCTGCACAGGCACTCGGACTTGCTGAGGGCGCTCTTGATCGCACCATCGCTTATGTCAAGGAGAGAAAGCAGTTCGGAAGATCCATCGCACAGTTCCAGAATACACAGTTCCAGCTTGCCAATATGGCTACTCAGATTGAGGCTGCAAAGCTTCTCGTATACCAGGCTGCTGATGCGAAGAAGAACAAAGACCGCTACTCCGTAGAGGCTGCAAAGGCGAAGCTCTTTGCTGCAGAGACGGCAATGGAAGTTACAACCAAGTGCGTACAGCTCTTCGGCGGCTACGGCTACATCAAGGAGTACGAAGTTGAGCGTATGATGCGTGATGCGAAGATCACTGAGATCTACGAAGGAACATCTGAAGTTCAGCGCATGGTTATTTCCGGAGATCTTCTGAAGTAATTCGATTCTGACTATAAGGAGAAAACATATGAAAGTAGTAGTTTGCGTAAAGCAGGTTCCCGATACAAAGGGTGGCGTTAAGTTCAAACCCGATGGAACGCTGGACAGAGCAGCTATGCTTGCCATCATGAACCCGGATGACAAGGCAGGCCTGGAAGCAGCGCTTCGTTTAAAGGATCAGTACGGCGCAGAGGTTACCGTTCTGACCATGGGCCTTCCGAAGGCAGATGCAGTTCTTCGCGAAGCCTTCGCAATGGGCGCAGACAAGGGTGTTCTGGTTACTGACCGTGTTCTCGGCGGCGCAGATACCTGGGCTACCTCCCAGACCATCGCAGGAGCACTCAGAAATCTGGATTACGATCTGATCATCACCGGCCGTCAGGCTATCGATGGTGATACCGCACAGGTTGGCCCTCAGATCTCCGAGCACCTTCATCTGCCGCTGATCTCCTACGCAGAGGAGCTCTCTGTGGATGAGGCGGAGAAGACCGTTACCGTTAAGCGTCAGTATGATGACGGATATCACATTGTCAAGGCAAAGATGCCCTGCCTGGTTACCTGCCTGGCAGAGCTGAATGAGCCCCGTTATATGACTCCCGGCGGAGTATTTGATGCATTCCAGAAGGAAGTTACTGTATGGGGAAGAAAAGACCTGAAGGATGTGGAAGATTCCAACATCGGTAAGGTTGGTTCCCCGACTGTGATCGCCAAGGCTTCTGATAAGGTTGCCAAGGGCAAGGGTGTGAAGGTTGTTCCGGATTCACCTGAAGAGGCAGCTGATTATATCGTAAACGTACTGAACGAGAAGCACGTGATCTAACAGGAGGAAGAAACAATGGCATTAGAGGATTACAAAGGAGTATTTATCTTTGCTCAGCAGGTTGATAACAAGATCAGCCCCATTGCTTTGGAGCTTCTGGGCAAAGCCAATGATCTGGCAAAGGATCTGGATGACAAGACCGTTACGGCAGTTCTGATCGGATCCGGCGTAAAGGATCTTGCAGACGAGCTGGCAGCTTACGGCGCAGATCGTGTTATCGTTGTGGATGATCCTGAGCTGAAGGATTATCGCACAGAGCCCTATGCACACGCTCTGGCATCGGTTGTGAATGAGTTCAAGCCGGAGATCCTTCTGGTTGGTGCTACGGCAATCGGCCGTGACCTTGGCCCTCGCGTATCGGCAAGAGTTCACACCGGACTTACTGCTGACTGCACACAGCTTGAAATCGGTGATTTCCCGCTGATCGCTGTTCCCGGACAGGAGCAGAAGCATAAGCAGCTGCTGATGACCCGTCCTGCATTCGGCGGCAACACCATCGCTACGATTGCCTGCCCGGACTATCGTCCTCAGATGGCAACCGTTCGCCCCGGCGTTATGCAGAAGCTGACTCCCGACAACAGCCGCAAGGCAGAGGTTGTCGAGTTCAACCCTGGATTTGTTCCGGACAACTGCTACACCGAGATTCTCAAGATCGTTAAGGAAGTATCTTCTGTTGCTGACATTCAGGCAGCAAAGATCCTTGTCTCCGGTGGCCGCGGAGTTGGCAGCCCTGAGAACTTCAAGCTTCTGGATGATCTTGCAGAGGTTCTGCACGGAACCGTTTCCTGCTCCCGCGCAGTTGTAGATTCCGGCTGGAAGCCGAAGGATCTTCAGGTTGGACAGACCGGCAAGACGGTTCGCCCTCACGTATATTTTGCAATCGGTATTTCCGGTGCAATCCAGCATGTTGCAGGTATGGAAGAGTCTGATATCATCATCGCGATCAACAAGGATGAGAACGCTCCGATCTTCGACGTTGCAGATTACGGCATTGTCGGCGATCTGAACAAGGTTGTTCCGCTTCTGACTGAGAAGCTGAAGGCTGCTATTGCTGCAAAAGCAGGTGCATAATTCAGTAAGAATATGACCAAACGAGGCGGGCTGCATCTGCAGCCCGCTTTTACATTTCACGCAAAAGGAACAGAACGAATCCATG
>ERZ1031114.283-NODE-283-length-16073-cov-264.550194_pt1 | contig 16073 bp, 19 predicted proteins | sample MGYA00518740_ERZ1031114 | MGnify/ENA primary metagenome ERZ1031114 (study PRJEB33719, sample SAMN04261276) | wastewater metagenome | biome: rural village; feature: human; material: feces | host: Homo sapiens | place: El Salvador | collected 2013-01-14 ... | reverse complement strand
AAGGGCGCCCGTCCGCCCCTTGCCACTGTGATTGGCGGCGTACGGAATCCTCCGTGACCAGCGAGCCGCCTCCCGCGGAAAGAGATTCAAGCCGGCCGGCAGCGCGAAGCGCGCTGACCCGTCGTTCGCTCACTCCGAGTCGGCGGGCGGCTTCCCGCCGTGTGAGCAGCGTCCGATTCGTTCTGATAGCCATATTCCTATTGTATACAGAACTATTCCGGATTGGGAATAGTTCTGTATACACCGGGCAACAGGGCACCTCAATCCGTATTCGTCCATATGTGGTCATTGCGCTGCTTTGATGAAGTCTTCGGCGAGTTGGTTGACGATCTGGTTGCGGTGTCGGGCGACGATGCGCTGGTAGTGCTTGATGGCGACCTTCTCGCTGACGTGGCCGAGTTCGTCCATGACCTCCCGCAAGGTGCCGCCCTTGAGCATGAGCAAGGTCGCGTGACTCGCCCTCAGGGATTGGAAGGTCAGGTCGGGGCGGCCGGCTTTCTCCCTGGCTTTGCGGAACTGGGCTTCCAGGGTGGTCTGGCTCATCACCGAGGCTCGTCTGGGGCGGAAGACCATGGCTTCCGGGTCCGTCCATTCGCAGTGCCTGAGCAGATGGTCGTGAATCAGGGGAACGAGCCCGTCGGGGATGGGCACGGTGCGCCGGCTGGAGTCGGTCTTGGTCCTGGCGATGCGTGTCGAACCACGATCCGCATAGCCCCTGTTGACGGAATGGCGCACGGTCAGGCGTTTGGTCTTCAGGTCGATGTCCTTGATCTGTAGGCCGCACAGCTCGCCGCAACGGAGGCCTCCGACGAGCGTGGCGAGTATCACCGCCAGTCTCGTGTAGTCGGGCATGCTCTCCGCGATCAGCTTGAGTTCCAGCGGCGTGACCGGTGGAACGTCCTCCCTGGCGGATCGTGGTGCTGGCGGTATGGGCAGGATGAACGGGTTGTCGCGGATCAACGGTGGGGAGCCGTCCATGCCCATCTTCGTGGCGCTGGCGAACGCCGCCTTCAGACGCATGCATGAGCGACGGAACGCCCATTGCCCCTCGGGGTGCGGTGCGTCATACCAGCGTTTGATGTCCGTCGGCGTGATCTCGGTCAGGAGCTTGCCCTTGAAGCCCGGCATGAAGTGTGCGATGTCGAGATACAGGTTCCGGCGCGTGCCGCCGGCTATCCTCTCGCCGTTCGGCAGCCGGTATCCTTCCGCCCACCGGGTCACGTAATCCTCGAACGAGATAAGGCTCGCGCGCTTCCTGCGGCGGCGTTCTGACGGGTGAACCCATTCCTGGATGTTCTTGCGGTCCAGTTCCACCAGATGCCGTTCCTCTTCGAGCCACTGGTGCGCCTCGTGCTCCATGTCCGGCTTGAACTGACGCTGGACCTTCTTGCCCGGGCGTTTCGGGTCCGGGTAGCGCACCTGCCAGGCGATGAGATTGCCCGCAGCGTCATAACGCGGCGTCACGGTGCCGAACCTGCTCCGCCGCTCCGACGACGGCCCCGTACTGTCCTTCTTCGTCCTTGCGGACATGATGATGCTCCTTGCTGAATCCAGGATCGATGGCACGCATAACGGCCTCGAAAAAATGCCACCAAAAATGCCACCAAGTGGCCGAATGGGCTCTCGGCGAGCCATTGCACCTAAAAATGCACCTACGGCACCTTAGGTATTGCAATCATTGGGGTTTAGGATGATTCGATCACTCGTCACAGGTAGTTTCGGCCATCAGCCGCATGAAGATGACGCTAAGGAGCAACACCGCTCGCGTGTCTACTGGAAGGAGGCGGGAATCGTTGCTATACCTAAAATTCAGATTGATAATAAGTAAATATACATTTGAAGGATTTGCCGTTTGCTCTTGAGGCAATTGCCTTTCGTATCCCCCTCTCTGGGGGTACTCACCGGCTCCGGGTTCCACGAGGTATCGTGGCCCTGAGCCTTTTGTTTTCAACGGTTTCAGGCCGTCAGTAATGCGCGCCGTCACGGACGCCGCGGAGGGGCATCCGGGCATGCCGTCCGACGAGGAGGTGAACGCGGCGGCGAAGGTGTTCTGCGGCGGCGTGTGGAACGGGTTCGATCCCGCCAGCATGATGCCGACCGACCAGTTCGACCGGTTCTGGGGCGACGGCGAGGGCCACCAGCTCTATCTGGAAATCGCGCGCCACGCGCTCACCGCGGCCATCGCCGCCAGCGGAGTCGCCGCCGAAGCCGAAGCCTTGGCCAACCGGCAGGCCGACATGGCGGCCAAGGAACGGCGTGAAACCAGACTCACCATCCTCGCCGCTATCTCCATAATCGGCATCATCGTGGCTCATGTTGTCATTCATCGTTGACGCCGCATGTGCTCTACGCAAATCAACATACGCTGGTTAGGATTGTCGGACCGTATCGGTTATCATGCATGGCAACAAGCTTAATGAGGCCTTCCCCAACCGACTTGCCGTCCGGTCGGGTTGGCGGAGTTGGCTTGCTAGGTCACTGCCGGATACCTTCACGGGCGCAAGCCTTGAACCGTTAGGAAGGTGTAGTCTACTGGCCAGGCGAAACCGCTGGAATGCGGAAGGCCGTGTCACCATCACGTGAAGACGGGATGGATTGCCTTGCAGATGGCATGAGACCCTGGGAGGGGATGGAAGCCAGCTTCCATCCCCTCCTCTCTGTATCAGAGGAGACCATGGTGGTAAATCTAAGCGCCGAGAAACGCGAATGGATTCGGTCCATAGCTGGTGATGCCCGTACCGCTTATGGGCGTCTCATGCGTTCCGGCGTCCTCGTTGTCTCCTGCGACAATCGCGACGATATCGAAATCATCTTCCCTAAAGCAAAGTTCGCGCACTTGTGTGGGTTCGACTACTACTGGGATGCCGGTAAACATCGTCTTGCGCCGCAAGAACTGTTCTACGACGATGTCGTTTCCGGTGATTTTACCTATGCACGCGCCGATTACTCTCATCGTTACAGCGACCGGAACGTCACCATACAGAAACGCCGTGAACGAACGAGAACAAAAGTCACGATCGCCGCTGAGGTGTTTAGCGGATTAGATACGGCGACTCATGTGGTCGAATCCGCCAAGAGCGACATCATCATTTTCATGGGACAGACGATGTGGTCGTTGGGGCTTGGCCATCAAAGGATGCACGATGGTGAGGAAACCGGCCGGTATATCCCCTCGTCATTGATCAACGACAGTATCTTATCCACCCGCGTCCATAGAGGAGGTACCTCAGTCTCTGCGATTACCAGCCTGCATTGGAAATAAACCCTGAGGAGAACATGCGCAGACCTTTGACAAGGTGAAGATGGTCTATCTTCTCGCGATTTCTACACAAAAGCGGGCGATACTTCAATAGGGCAGGCTCATGCGACAGCGTGGTTCCAATGACGCTAAAATGCGGGATGATACGAAAATCGTTCTCTCATGAAGGGCGGCACATGGTTGCAACATCTGTGAAGTATTTATACGAACGGTTTGGAGCCGAGACCTTTCAACAACTAGTGTCCGCGTTGCTCTCTTCTCAATTCCCGCGATTCCAAGCGATGCCTCTCGGCCAGGCCGATGGAGGCCGGGATGGGTTGGCGCAAGTTGGTAGCAAAACGTTAATCTATCAGGTCAAGTTTTCGGTTGCTGGTCATGAAAAGGATCCAGTAGCATGGTTATCTTCAATCCTCGGCATCAGGATCAGTCCAGTCACAGTGCTGACGCAGATGATCACCGATCACGGGGATGAGCCCGTCCGGAATGGGCACACTGCGTATGCTGGAACGCGTCTTGGTATCGGCGATTCGCACGTGACCACGATCTGTTCGGCCTCGGTTGACGGAATGCCGGACGCGCAGCGTTCTCGACATAAGATCGATATCCCCAACCTGCAGTCCGCGCAATTCTCCGCATCGCAAACCTCCGACAAGAGCCCCCGGGTTCTAAATAGAAGTGCAACACCTTGTCTAGGGTTGGAAGTGTTCGAAGTTTCTAACTTAAGAAGGTGTTGCACTCATGGGTCAACGATATTCGCACCTGTCGTCCGAGGAGAGGATCCTGATCGAGAAGCTGCATTGCGAACAGCATCTGAGCATTCGGCGGACCGCGGAGAGGATCGGCCGGGACAAGTCCACGGTGTCACGCGAGCTGAGGCGCGGCCTGTGGTTCGCGTCCAACGAGAACGGGTCGTACCGCCCCTACCGGCCGAAACGGCTGAAGACCGGGCCGTGGACCTCGGGTCCGTTCTATTCGGCGCTGGCCGCGCAGAGGAAGGCGGACCTGCGCCGGCGCGGATCCCGCAAGCCGCGCCGCATGGATTCGGGCCCGTTGCGCGCCTGGGTGCTGGACGCGCTGCGCAGGGGGTGGAGCCCGGAACTGATCGAGGGACGGTTGAAGGCCCAGTGCGCCGGCGACCCGTCGATGCGGATCAGCCACGAGTGCCTTTACCAGTGGATCTACGCCAAGCCGCAGCGGGCGCTGGACCTGCGCCAGTACCTGGCGCGCGGCAGGAAACGCCGGACGAGGAGAAAGGGCAGGAAGGCGAAAGGGCCGCGCATCCCGATGCGCGTGCCCATCGCGGACCGGCCCGAGGCGGTCGGATCCAGGAAGGGGTTCGGCCATTTCGAGTCGGACACGGTGGTCGGCGCCGCGCCGTCGAGGCGCTGCATGAACACGCAGGTGGAGCGCAGGAGCCGCAGGCTGTTCGCCCGGCTCGTCGACGACAAGAGCGCGTCCGCCACGGCCAGGGCCGAATACGAGATCTTCAAGGACATGCCGCCGGCCGCGCGCGTCGACCGCACGTGGGACAACGGCACGGAGGCGTCCCTGCACGTGCTGGTGGACGAGGCGCTGGGCATGCTCACGTACTTCGCCGACCCGTACAGCTCCTGGCAGCGCGGCAGCAACGAGAACAGGAACGGCAGGATCCGCCGCTACCTGCCCAAGGGAACCAGTTTCGAGGATCTCACGCAGGACGAGCTCGACGCGATCGTCGGGGAGATCAACGACACCCCCATGAAGCTCCTCGGCTACAAAACGCCCAACGAGGTATGGGACGAGGAGATGGCCAAGCTACAATCAAAACAAGCCGACCCGAAACCAGCCGTTGCACTTACAAGTTGAATCCGGGGTTTATGCACAGCCTCATGCTCCAGCCCATCATCCCGATCAAGTGAATAGTAGGCTTTATGGCGGTATGTACGCAGCCGGTAGTCAGCCTCCTTGCGGTCAAATTCTTTGAACATTTCAGCAACTTCGTCCGATACTTCCATAAAGCAATCCGACGTATAAAACGGATAAAAGTCCCGCAGATTGATAATAGCCATATTGACCTCCGTTTCGGTTGGTGGTTGACGAGCGACCGAAACGAAGGCGGCGGGGAGCGGCACCGGGGGAATGACTTCGGGCCAACATGACCCGAAGCTACCCCATAAGAACGCAGAAGCGCCCGGGCGGCACAAGGCCACTCGGAGGCATGAAATGACATAATAGTTAAGGTTCCAACAAATTCCGCATACATAGCCGGAATAACCCGGAGGCGGAGCTATGCTTTTTTAACTGGTGCAGGCTATGCGGACTACAAAAAAATAAAACTGGCATGGCGGCATCCTCCTATTGCTGCCATGCCAATTTGCAAGGGGTAGGGTCTTCGTGAACCTTCGGACAAAAAGAAGCGGCGGCTCTAAAAAGCCGCCGCAGGGTGAACAAGCGTTTCAGAGTGCTGCTGTACGACGGCTTTTTCTTTTGCCGTCGTCCGGCAGATCAAAATATGAAACTATAATTCATTGATGGTTGCAGTAATTGACATATTGCGAATTCGCTTTGCCGGAGTATATACAGCTGCGATTGCCGCAATCGAGACAAACAGAAGAATAACGCCCAAAGAGGTAGTTGGGAACTGCCATACAGCAGATGGAAAATGCTCCGCAATAAGGAAATCATACATCGATTTGCTAAGCGGCAAGCCAATAGCACAACCAACAACACACCCCAGAACAGCATAAGTGAATGCTTCACAAGCAATCATTTTTGCCATCTGCCGTTCATCCATTCCCACTGCCCGCATAGCCCCGTACTGCTTCATTCTGGCAGACACACTCATGGAAATGCTATTGACAATGTTCATTACTGTTACCAGTGCAATTATTGCCAGAAATGCATAAACACAGAAAACAAAAGCCATATAAGTTCCCGTAGTGCGTTCGTCGCGTTTATCTCGGAAGCTATATGTTTGATCTACGGAATTCTGGATTGCCTGAACATTCTCGTCCGTAACATCTCCCGTTGTCTGTATCTGCACAAGAGAATAACCTTCCTCTCCTGTCAGACGAACAAATGTCTCATCAGAGGTAATCAATGTGAGCTTCCCATTTGTCAATCCATTCTCACTGAATGGGTCGTTCTTTAACAGTCCGGCTATGGTAAGGGTTTTATCCCCAATCTGAATAGTGTCACCGATTTTCCATGTGCTGCCCTGATCGGATGTTGCCAAAACAAAATTGCTGTCCCCAGAAACTTTGGACAGGTCACTTCCCCTTTTCAAAGCACTGTCTTCTTTCAGACATTGTAAATCAAAATCGTCATAAGAAATCAGATCGACCGTGCCAGAGAAGTTGGCGTCGTCGTTTAGTTTGGCAGAAACATCAGACACATTACGCCGCCCGTAAACTTCCTTCACTCCATCCATTCCGCGGATGGATGTAAGCAGTTCCCGAGGGATCGTATTACCGCCAGCACTTGCAATATCTATATCTGATGTGGCAGCCGACTGAGGAATCAGGCAATCCACAAAATTGACCATAACAGAGAAGCTCAGAAACAGGATGATGCTAAGTGCAAAAGAACCTGTCATCAGGAATAAATTTTTCTTCCCGGAGATTGCATGCCTGACACCAAGAAGGAATTCAATCTTTCCGAAGCCTGCATGCGGCGAATGACATATTGTCTTTTCGTGACCTGCATTTCCAGACACCGCCGTGATGGGAGATACCTTAGCAGCATGTTTTGCCGGAGCATTTGCGGCAATCAGTACAGTAATCAGCCCCACAAAGATACCGCCAGCAATGCCAAAGATACTAATGCCAAAGAGGGGAATATCAGAAAATTCTTCTTTGACTACAAAACGCAGTACCGCGCAGAGTCCCCATGTAGCAACAACCCCTGAAACAAGACCGATAGGGATAGCTGTCTTGCACCAGTTCAATGCCTCCAAGCGGACAAAGCGGATGATCTGCTGCTTACTCATACCAATGCAGCGCATCATTCCGAAAAATTGGATTCTCTGTGCAACGCTGCTGTTCATACTGCTGGAAATCATCAGAACGCCCGCAATCAAAATCAGCAGGAACAGAACAACCGCGACAGAAAGAAGGGTTTGCCCCATGGAACTGCCGAGCAAGTCGCCAATAGAGAAACTTCCATGCTTACCAACCAATCGGGCCTGTTCCATCCGGAAACCCATTTCTGCCATACTGAATACTGCTGTTACCATAAACACAGCAAACACAATGCAAAGCAGCGTCATACGATTTTGACGGCGGTGAACTTTAGCGGAGATGGGAATGAGACTAAGATAGCTTTTCATTCACGACACCCCCCGAAATCCGTCAGTACACCATCGGATACCCTTAAAACACGGTCTGCGGTCTGGGCGATGCTTCTGCTATGTGTAATCATAACAATGGTCTGCTCATATTTTCTGGATGCTTCTTTCAGCAGCGCAATGACTTCGCTTGTGTTCTGCGTATCCAGATTGCCGGTCGGCTCGTCTGCCAAGATCAGAGAGGGACGTGTAATCAAGGCGCGTCCAATAGCGACACGCTGCTGCTGGCCGCCAGAAAGTTGGCTGGGAAGATGGTTCCTCCGTGCGGTCAGGTTCAGTACCGCCAGCAATTCTTCCAGATACTTTTTATTGGGTTCTTGGTAATCCAGCAGCACCGGGAAAATGATATTCTGTTCTACCGTCAGCTCCGGGATCAGGTTGAAGCTCTGAAAAATGAAGCCAATATTTCTACGGCGAAATACCGTCAAGTTACGGTCTTTCATAGAGAAAATGTCTTTGCCGTCAATAAATACCTTGCCGGAAGTCGGAGTATCCAATGCACCGATCATGTTCAGCAACGTGCTCTTGCCGGAACCAGATTCACCAACTATGGCAACAAATTCACCTTTCGGAACAGAAAAGGTTGCACCTTTTAAGGCATGGACAGTGGCCTCGCCGTTTCCGTAGGTTTTTGATAGGTTTTGCACCTCTAATAAGTTCATTGTTCTAATACCTCTTTCTATTTTGGCATAGAAAAAGTACCATACGAATCCTACTGCAAGATGACACTCACCCTACAATTTTGTAGGAATCAGAAAATTGATCGTGAACGTCGTTCCTACGCCCAATTCGCTGTCTACTTCTATTGTTCCGCTGTGGGCTTCAATAATCGCTTCTGCAAGCGGAAGCCCCAAGCCAACACCCTGTGTGTCTTTTGAAAAACGGCTGCGGTAAAACCGCTTGAAGATATGGGGAAGATCTTCCGGGTGGATACCACTTCCATCATCTTTTACTACAACCTGCACCATTGATGTAAACTCACGCCACGAAACTTGAATGGTACTTCCTGCTTTCGTATGATCCAGAGCATTTTTTATGATGTTGCCGATTGCCTCCATAAACCAATGCGCGTCACAGATCAGCATGACAGTATCTTGTCCAGCAAAATTCAAATTTATTTCCCGCTGCTGCGCCTGAAATGCAAATCGCCTTTGGATTTGCGCCATCATATCATCAACATAGTGTTCGCTTTTTCTCAGAACAATCGTCCCGGCATCCAACTTCGTAATCGTGAGAAGATTTTGGACAAGGACTTCTATTCGGTCAAGTTCTTGTTCAGAAAGATCAGTAAATTCCTTAATCGCCGGAGAACTAGCAGTTTCTTCTTGCAGAAGTCCATTGTATATATTCAGAGCCGCAAGAGGCATCTTTAATTGGTGGGATATGTTCGATATGGTGTCTTTCAAGAAAATCTTTGCGTTTCCCTCATTCTCTGCATGAGCATTTAAGATCGCGACCAAAGCATTTACTTCATGGAACAACCGATATAATTCGCCCTCGTCATTACAGTCGATCCGTGCATCGTGATTGCCGGAAATATATCTCCGTATCTGTGTCACAGCGTTTTCCATGATCTGCTCCTGCTTTCTACAATAGAAATACAAAGAGATAAAGATCAAAGCTCCCATGCAAATTGCAGACACCAATACATACAGTGCTGCAAACTTCCATTGCAGACTGACCGCAGCAACGGAGAATGACGAGAAACCAATGACAATCAATAGGATACAGATGAAAAGCTGTTTGATTTTTCGGTTTGCCAGTATTCGCATAGCACACCTTATTCCGTCTTATTCCATTTGTAACCAAAACGCCGAACAGTGACGATCTTCTGTGGATTGCCGGGATCATCCTCAATTTTTATGCGTAATCTTCGGATATATACCGTCAGGGTGCTGTTGTCAATATAGTCTTCCTCACAATCCCAAAGCCTGCTCAAAATTTGCTCCGATGACAGGACAATGTTTGGGTTCTCCATAAACAGACACAGCAATTTATATTCACTGGCCGTCAAGTCGATCAGAACATCATCTTTGTAAACTTCATGCTCTAGTAGTTGTATTCTTATTCCATTTGAACTCAATTCTGTATCAGTCTGATTGAAGTTCTCACTTCTGCGAAGCAGAGCATTGACCTTTGACAGAAATACCGCCAATTTGAAAGGCTTTGTAATATAATCGTCGCCTCCTATGTCAAGGCCCATAATAATATCCGTCTCTTCATCTGCTGCGGTCAGAAAGATAATCGGCACCTTTGAATTCTGACGAATCTTCTTACATAAATCACAGCCGGAACCATCTGGCAGAGATACATCCAATATAACTAAATCATATTTCCCGTTCATCCACAGATTTTCCGCTTCTGAACTTGTCCGGGCAATATCAATCTCATATCCCTGTTTCTTAATTGCAAAGGATAATCCATTGATCAAGCTCAAATCATCTTCGACATAGAAGATTCGTTTCATGTATTATCACCACCCATAGATTTATCTGCTTTACATCGTTTATCCAACGGTTTTTCTGCATCTTTGGGAACCAGCCAGACGCCGGCCATCTTCACAGCGCCGGGAATACGGCCACCGGCGCAATAGTAGTTTACCCGTCGAGGCGTTACACCCCATTTCTCACTTGCCTCTTTCAAAGTCATATAATTCATAGCGCATCTCCATCTGTTCTACTGTAGTTCTTTTGCTCGAACAATATCAATCACCTGCAAACCGTACAATGTGCGTGAATCCTCCCACTGGAAAAACATCGTGATGCGCGCCAAGTCAGAGGGAAAATATCCTTCGGTATTTCCGATCAGTTGGTAATGGGCAATCCGGCCTGCTTGGGCTGCCTGATCTGCCACTCTATCCGCCATGACCGATACGTCATCGCATTCCTGCTCGGTAATCACATTGACGCGTTCGAGACAATGCTGAAGTGATACCTGATGTGAACTGTGAGCATGAACAGCTGAGCTCAATCATTACTGTCAAACCGGTCAAGTTCAGGCTCGATGTCACACTGTCTTTGACCCTGCGATGCAGTACTCGCCTTGGATACAAATCTGCAGTCCTGCCATGCTACGTCCTGAAATATCCATAGATAGCCACCTCCCGAATCCTCCAGGTTTAGGAGATGTCGTCACCTCGTTTGATTTCATGCGCCGATGGGTGAGAATACGAAGCGTGAATTCAGAACGTGGTCAGGCCACAACGTTTGATGTGCTGTTGCCACTGGTCAGGTCCGGGCAGCGTAATCAATCCCTTCAACGTCAATGCCGGCAGCGGCCTTCCCCAGATTCTCCTTACCCCTGAGCATTGTGTTGGAGGGCCCCCAAGCAGGCCTCCGCGGATGCCCAACAGCACAGCGACAACGACCAGCGCCGCGTATCCCAGTACGCCCACGTGCGCACATGCAGCAGCGGTCAGGAAGATAACGAACCCCGTGGCGCCGAAGATTGTCATGAGCCTACGCCGATCCACGCTGTCCTGGAGCAGACCGCCCGGTAGCTCCAGCGCGCCACGAACGAACCCGATGACAGAATCAATAAGTGTGGCCAGAACCGGCGATCCAGTGATCGACAGCGCGATGATCGGCAGACTGAAGTCCTGGATGCTGTTTGACAGCGATATGCATGTGTCCGCCACTAGCCATTGGCCGTAATCCGTGCCCCTCCATAACGACACTGGCTTCGTCGCAGCGCCATCCTCTGCCATCAGCGAATCCTCTCTCATGCATTTGCATGCTCTTGTGCTGTCTTATCAGCTATCTTCTTCCTCCAACCACGGAGGACGCCTTCAACTGCCCCAAACAGGAAGGAACGGCTCGCATGATCGTATCCCCTCTAAATCACAGACGTTAAAGCTCATGGTTCGACATCTGTGCAGAAGATACGGTATTCTCTAATATTGGAAGAGTTAAGGCACAGATGGCTTATCCTTCATATTGACATACTGAAAGAGATCAAGATGAATATTCGACGTATGCAGCGGGCGATTGTTATCTTGCTGATACCTCTTGCACTTGTAGGCTGCTCCTCGACTGAGAACAAGCAGTATGGAGGGCAACCTGCAAGTGCGTCAGGCGATCGGACCGCGCAAACGGTGCGGGTCGAGACCGGCGACATCGTTCCCACGCGTTCTTTGAAAGCGCAGGTCGGCGCTGGCGTTGATTTCGCCGTGCTGGCGAACAAAGTCGGCGTCTTCGTCCCGTCGGTGGAATCCGGCCAGCGGGTCGAGCAAGGGACTGTGCTGGGAAGTGTCGAAGACCGGCAATTGGTTTCCCCCGTGGGCGCGACCGTCGTGAGCGTGATCGCTGCGCGAACGACCGTCCCCGCCAACTATCCGGTCATGACCCTGCGTTTCGACGGCTTCGGCCTGACCGGGGATCTATCCAATCTCGTGGCGACCGTCGGCAACGCTCCTTTCGCCGGGAAATTCCAGGTCACGGATGGTGTCGGCCCGACGGACTGCTCGGGCGTCGTGCCATTGGCCTCGGGCGCATCCTCCGGAGTGGAGGGACAGTCCTCCACGATTTCGGTCTCCGATTCCTACGCCTGCCTCATTCCCACCGATTCCTTGGTGAGGGCGGGACAGTCGGCGATACTGGTCGTGACGGCACAGGCACGCAACGACGTCGCGTCGCTGCCGGTCACCGCCGTGGCCGGCAGACTGCAGAAGGGACAGGTCCGCCGTCCCGATGGCACGGTTGTCGACGTCGGCCTGGGCGTCACGGACGGCGCCCGCATCGAAATCACCTCGGGACTGAAGGCGGGAGACGCCGTGTCGGCCACTCCTCCCGATCTGGATCCGCAATCCAAGTAGGGCGGCACCGCATGTCTGAATCAACGAAGCCGCTCGTGGCCTTGCAGGGAGTGTCGGCCGTCGTGACCCTGGGCAACAAGGACAGGCTCACGACGGTGAACGACGTCTCCCTGGAGCTGTTCGCCGGCATGACATACTCGATAGTGGGCAAGTCGGGAGCCGGCAAGACCAGCCTGATAAGCATCATCGGGATGCTGAACACGCAGTTCAGCGGCCGTTACCTGTACAAAGGCCAAGACGTCGGCGCGTTGTCCGACAGGCGGCTCTCGTTCATGAGGGCCGGGCACATCGGCTTCGTGTTCCAGAACTATTCGTTGATCGGTCATCTATCGGCGCTTGAAAACGTCGAGCTGGCATTGTGGTACGGCCAGCATGCCCGCCGTCCCCGTGCCACGGTCGCTTCCGCCTCGGCCCGCAGGCGCAGGTGCTTTGCCGCGCTCGCTTCGGTCGGTCTCAGGGACAAGGCGGGGGAACTACCGAAAAGACTCTCGGGCGGCGAACAGCAACGGGTTGCGATCGCCCGCGCCCTGGTCAACCAGCCCGAACTTCTCATCTGCGACGAGCCGACCGGAGCACTCGACACCAAGACCAGCGGCGAGGTGCTTTCGGTGCTGCGGGACGCAGTGCGCGAGCATGCCACGACCTTGCTGCTCGTCACCCATGACGATGATCTCGCCGCCACCTGCGACATCACGTACACCATGTCCGGAGGCGAGCTCCATGCTCCGTCAATTGATTAAGGATCTACGGCTCGCCCCCTTGCGATCCGTACTCACCGGTCTGTCGATGCTCATAGGGATCGTGGCGGTCATACTCGCCGTCCTCGCGGGAACCATCGGCAAGGACTACCTGGTGGCGATCAACGAACAACTCTACGGGCGCACCCCGCTGGTCACCGTTTCCATGAACAGCCCGAGACTGAGCGACGCGGATGATTTCTCGCGCCTCGCCGACGCAATCGCGGCCAAGAACCATGAGACGGCGATCATCCTCAACCTCGATACCGACATCACGTTCTCTCCCGGAACGCAGTCAAACGGAGGCATCAGGGGAGACGTCGTGGCGACCACTCCCGGATATTCGAGCATCTACAACCTTCCGATGAAATCCGGACGCTGGTACGCCGGCGGCGAACGATCGACCGCATCGATCGTCGTCAATCTCGCCGCGGAGCAGAACCTTCCCAAGGACTCCACCGCATACGCGAAGACAAACCAAACCACGATCGCGACCCCGTTCACCGTGACCGGCGTCGTCAACGACGGACGCACGGACCCGACCATCTACGTCAACGCCCAGGCGCTGACCCAATACATGAGGATCGTTTCGCGAAGCGCTACCATCCTCTGGCTGGATCTCCCGCAACTCGGCAAGCAACGGGTCAGGACCGTTGTCGAGGACATCCTGTTCGACTCCATAGGAGGCTCCGTGTCCGGCGTTCAGACAATCGACAACGCGCAAAGCTACGAATCGGTGATCGCGGTCATGCAAATCGCGTTCGGCGTCTGCGCCATCCTGCTGCTCTTCGTCTCGGCCATCGGCATCGTCAACATCGGCCTGGCGTCATTGGAATCCAGAACACGCGAGCTCCTCGTCAGACGCGCGCTCGGCGCCACGCGGGCATCCCTCATAGGCCTGGTGATCGGAAGCCAGCTCATCATCGGTCTTTCGGTGTCGCTATTGGCCGTCGCCATATCGGCATGCGCGGTAGGCGCGCTCCCGGCGTTCCTGCCGTCATACTCGCCTCTGCAGCCCCCTGCGTTCCCCGTCGCCGCCGCCATCGCAGCCGTCTCGGCGGCGCTGGCGACCTCGATCATCGGGAGCCTCGTCCCCGCCATACGCGCGGCCAGGCTCCAACCGGCACTGGCATTGCGGTAGTCCAAACACCACACACATCACCAACAAGGAGATGCAACCAAGATGAAATCCACCCTCACAAACGCAGGCAAGAAAGCGCTGGCGACGGCATGCGTCGGCATCCTCGCCCTGAGCCTCGCCAGCTGCTCCAACGGCGACGTCTCGAATGCGGGCGACTCCAGGAAAATCGTCGGCTACGACGAGATCAACAAGGAATACCGGGAATCCATCGGCAAACTCTCCTGGCCCCAGGACTACACCCCGCCTGAATCCATGCCGTCGGATTCCGGCACGTCCTTCCAACAAGGATGGGGAGACACCCAGGCATCCAATCTCTTCCAGTGCGCGTGGGAGAAGGAATGGCTCAACACCTATTCCTCTCAACCGGAACGCAGCGAAGAAGCGCTCAAGGAACTGGAGAAAGTCCCCGAGATGGGATTCATGAGCCCTGACCGAGCCGATGACGCGACCCGACGATTCTTCAAAGACAACATCGACAAAGCCAAACTCGGCGACCCCTCCGGCATCCAACAAGACGTCACCGCAAACTGTCCAGCATCCTAAGACCCTAAAATAACTAAGAAGGCTATTCGCTGTTTGTGGTGGGTGATGGTCAAGTGGTGGTGACGGCTTTGAGGTCGAGTCTGCCGCAGGTCAGGTAGATCATGGTGGCGAAGTGGTCCATGTCGCGGAAGCCTCTCGCCCGTCGTTTGACGTTCCGGATGACGCCGTCGGCGCCCTCGAGCACGGCGTCGGCGTACGGGTGCCCGAAGCAGGCGACGATCTCGGCGAAGCGGCGTCGGACCATGCGGGCGAAGTCCTTCATCGGCTCGAGGCGGGAGTGCATCATCCACGAGCACAGGCGATGCAGGCGCACCCATGCCTCGGACGGGGTGCGGCCGTCCGTGCAGATGCCCTGCAGGACCTCGCGCATCCGGCAGGCGCGGCCGGTCCTCAACCGTCGCCCCGTCAGGCTGCGCCTGGTCTCCACCTGCAGTTCGGTCAGGCTTTCCCCGTTCCTGAGCCACAGGTACTCGGTCCGTTTGAGCAGCGGGTCGGAGCGGCCTTCCGTCTTCCCGGCCTTGTCGACGGCCTCGTCGGCGTGCCTGGCCACGTGGAACCTGTCGACGATCCGCCGCGCATGGGGCAGATGCCCACGGATGCCCTTCCGGGAAGCCCGGGCTCATGTCGCAGGCGACCAGACGCACATATTCCGGGACCCCGTTGTGGTCCATGAAATCACGCGAGAACCGTTCGACCGTGGCCGGGTCCTTGCCCGGCGTCACGTTGATGACATCGTGCTCCACGAGATCGGCGAACGTGCCGGCGGGCAGGCGGCGGGCCATCTCCACCGCCCACGCCTCGAACAGGAGCGTGAACCCGCCGCCGGGCCTGGCCCACGGGGCGGGCACCGTCCCCGCCCCATGCACGGGGCACGTGACGCGGGGCATGACGGCGTGGATGAACGCCTCGTACCGGAAGAAGTCCGGATGCCGCCACACACGCCCCCGCCTGTCATGCACCGGGCAGGCGTCTTCCCGGCAGCCCGTCTCGGGACAATGGAAGCGGGCGCCGGGCTCGAAGCCGATCATGATGCGCAGCTCCCGCCGGCCGCCGCCGGCGTCACGGAAGCCCACGGACCCACCCTTCCAAGGTGACTGCAACCGAAGCGCGGCGGTGAACAGGTGAGAGGCATCCATGCCTCCAACCTACCCGACCGGCATCACCCCGCACCCAAACCACCCACCACAAACAGCGAAAGGCCCATTTTGAGCTACATAATTCAGAATTTCATGTCCTCACATATATATATACAACTT
>ERZ1031114.273-NODE-273-length-16392-cov-7.466548_pt1 | contig 16392 bp, 14 predicted proteins | sample MGYA00518740_ERZ1031114 | MGnify/ENA primary metagenome ERZ1031114 (study PRJEB33719, sample SAMN04261276) | wastewater metagenome | biome: rural village; feature: human; material: feces | host: Homo sapiens | place: El Salvador | collected 2013-01-14 ... | reverse complement strand
GTGTTGCACTTCAAATTATAATCTGCCCACCTCCCTTTACACAAGGGAGGCTTTGGTTTTTGCACCCCAAAAACCGGGTTTATCGACACGTTGTATCCCCCGTATGATGCCATACGGGGGATTTTTTGTTGGGGCTATTTTAGGCTCCCTTGTGTAAAGGGAGCTGTCAGCCGTCAGGCTGACTGAGGGATTGTTTTACTGCGAAATCTATATAATCACAAACGCCGTCAAAATTTTCGTTGATTTCATTATTGGGGATACGAATTATTTTAACTCCGTATTTCTCTAAAAATTCTGTTCTCTCCGCATCTTTTTCCATGGCTTCACTTTCATAGTGCTGAGAACCATCAAGTTCTATAACGAGTTTGGCTTTTGCGCTGTAAAAATCCGCGATATATCTTCCAAGTACCTTTTGTCTTGAAAAACGGATAGGATAATTGCGCAAAAAATCATACCAGAGATGCCGTTCCTCTTTTGTCATCTCTTTTCGCAGCTGCTTTGCCAACGGAACAAGCTGTTTGTTATGTTTCGACTGCATTGCAATCCCTCCGTCTCATCTTCGCCGAGCCACCTCCCTTTGCACAAGGGCGGCTGATAAAAGTTGCGATTATTTTATTCAAACATCGCCTTGAAGGCTTTTATCCACTCGCGTGCTATCAGCGCGTGACCGCTCTCCGTCGGGTGGATGCCGTCCCATATCCAGTAGGCGCAGTCGCGTCCCTCTGCGGCGCTGTCGAAAACTTTTTGAAGCGGAATAAAAAATATCCTGTCATCCTTTTCGGCAATGCGGCGGCAGACCTGCGAATATCTGCTCAGCTTCCTGCGGCAAACGTCCTCCTCCGACTTGTATCTGTCCCTTGTCGGCAGGAAAAACGGCTCCATGAGGAACACCTTCAGCTCGGCGTTCGTCTCGAAGGACTGCGAAAGCATATTTTCGAGATTGCTTTCATATTCCTCCGGCTCAATATGATTTTCGCCCTCAAAAAGGAAACAGTCGTTTACTCCGATAAGTATGCTCAAAACATCCGGCTCTATATCGAGCGCATCCTCGCGCCAGCGGCGGAGCAGTCCGCGTGTCGTATCGGCGGAAATGCCGCGGTTTACGAATTGAAGTCCGGCGTCCGGATATTCCGCGCCGAGCATCCCGCTGACAATAAATGCGTAGCTGTGCCCTATCTGATGGTTTAAATCGTGGCGGCGTTCGGGCTCTTTGTATCTGTTGCCGTCCGTTATGGAATCGCCCTGAAACAATATCTTCATTTTTCTCCTCCTCAGTCTATATCCGCAAAAACCGTGTCTGTTATTTCTCCGCGGCAGGTGCCATTGCTAAGGTCAACGAGCCGCGCCTCAAACGCAGGCTCAAGCTCCTGCGGTATTCTCATTTTCACCGTCACCGCGTCCTCGAACGCCGTGTCCTCAACTATGCCGCCCTGCTCCGGGATAAGCGAGGCGAGCCGCCCGTAAAATGTGTAGTCGCAGCGGATTTTCACTATGCTGCACTCGGCACGGGTCACCGTGCCCCCCGCGTCAACTGCGAGCTTCGCCGCGTGGGAATAGGCTCTGACAAGCCCTCCGCCGCCCAGAAGTATACCGCCGAAATATCTTGTGACCACAAGCACGCAGTCGGTAAGTCCCTCCTTTTGAAGGACGTTGAGCGCCGGCATTCCCGCCGTTCCCTGCGGCTCGCCGTCGTCCGAAAAGCGGCAGATGTTGCCCTCTCTGATTATATATGCGGGGACATTGTGCGTCGCATCCCAGTGCTTCGAGCGGATAGAGTCTATAAACGCCGCCGCGTCCTCCTGAGTCGTGACGGGCGATATATAGCCGATGAACCGCGAACGCTTTTCAATGAACTCGGCACTCGCCGCCGCTCTTATGGTTCTGTACTGCATATTGCCGCCTCCCGTGCGCCTTATTCTTCCTCGCCGTCGTTCTTCTCATACGGGAATTCGTAGACAACCTCTAATTTATGCCCGCGCATCCAAAGCGACGGCGTTACGCGCAGAGTGTAGCCGCAGCCGTTGGGGGTTATCCACTCGTGCATCGGAAGCTGCGGAAGTCCGAAATTCGTGAGCAGCGCCATCATAACACCGCCGTGGGTGACTATCGCAGCGCGGTCGGTCTCGGTCTTTATCAGTCCGTCGACTATTTTTATAAAGCCCTCGCACACGCGCCTTGCGAACGTCTCGTTGCTCTCGCCGAACGGCGGCTCGACGCCCTGCTCGCCGGCAAGCCAGCGCGGGAACATAGGATAATCCTTGAGCTCCTCCGCGTCCTTGCCCTCGAACTCGCCGAAATTGCACTCTATGAGCGAGTCTATTGTTATGCACTTGTTGTCGGGATAGAGTATCGCCGCAGTGTCCGTGCAGCGCTTGAGCGGGCTTGATATAACCGCGCCGACAGGCGGATAGACGAGCTCCGAGCGCATATTTTCGAGCTGCTTTCTGCCCTCTTCGCTGAGCTCGACGTCGGTATGACCGATGTATTTTCCCTCGGTCTCCTCTCTTGTGGCGCCGCTTCTGATGATATATATAATATAGCTTTTCATATTTCCTCCAAAAATACGCCGAGTATTTTGTTGAACTGTATAATTGAAAATCGACGGATATCTGCTATAATGATTATACAGATTGTATAAATCAAAAGGGGTATCTATATGGCAACAGGTATAACTGCGCGGCTGTCCGCACTTCGAAAGGAAAAGGGCATAAGCCAGAAAGAAGCCGCAGCGGGGCTGGGCGTCTCGCAGGCTCTGCTCTCCCACTACGAAAACGGAATACGCGAATGCGGGCTTGATTTTCTCTGCCGCGCGGCCGACTACTACAATGTCACCACGGACTACCTTTTGGGTATAAGCGAATCGAAGCGCGGCTTTGAGGGCGCATTCGGCATAAACGACGACATCTACTCCGACGCGGAGCTCAGCACGCTGACAATATTCCGCGTTGCGGGCAAGCTCCGAAAGTTTCTGACCTTCCGCCAGGAGAACAGCGGCACCTCCTCGGACGTCATGCACATGATATACTGCCTGATTATGTACAGAATCATAATCGCTGAGTCCGCCAAGGGCACGCTCCCCTGCGAATGGGTTCCGAACGCCGAAGTGCTCAACGACCGAAATTACCTCAATATCATTGACCGCGTCGCAAACGAGCTGATAACCGCCGGCTCAAACGCGTCGCGTCAGATACCCAATAAGATACCTCTGTCCTTCAAAACCGTAATAGAACAGGCGCAAAGCATTATCAACTCCCGCTGCGAAAAGAGCGGGATAAAGCTCGGCGATATATACACCACCGAGTTCTGATTATATTCTCGCCACTCCGCTGTCTCGCGCAGCCTGCGCCACCGCCTCGGCGACTGTCCTTCCGACGCGCTCGTCGAACGCCGCGGGCAGGATGTAATCGGGATTCAACTCCTCATCGCTGACGAGAGAGGCTATTGCCTTCGCGGCGGCTATCTTCATCTGCTCGTTTATGTCGCTTGCGCGGACATCGAGCGCACCGCGGAAAATTCCCGGGAACGCGAGGACATTGTTAATCTGATTCGGGAAGTCGCTTCTGCCCGTACCGACTACCGCAGCGCCCGCAGCCTTGGCAAGGTCGGGCATTATCTCGGGCACGGGGTTCGCCATGGCCATGATTATGGCATTCTCGGCCATGGACTCCGCCATCTCGGAGGTCACTATTCCGGGCGCAGAGACTCCGACAAAAATATCGGCTCCTTTCATCGCGTCGGCTAAAGTGCCGGTGCGGTGATTTTTATTTGTAAATGCGGTTATCTCAGCCTTTGCGGGAGTCAAATCGTCGCCCGCGCAGATTATGCCCTTGCGGTCGCACATGATTATCTCTCCCGCGCCCATGGAGTCAAACAGCTTCGCTATCGCAACGCCCGCGGCACCCGAGCCGCTGAAAACAACGGTGCAGTCCGAGAGCTGCTTTTTAACTATTTTAAGCGCGTTCATAACGGCCGCAAGGCAGACCACCGCCGTGCCGTGCTGATCGTCGTGGAAAATCGGGATATCCGTGCGTTCCTTGAGCTTTCGCTCTATCTCGAAGCAGCGCGGGGCCGCAATGTCCTCGAGATTCACTCCGCCGAACGAGCCGGCGAGCAGAGCGACGGTGTTCACTATTTCGTCAACGTCCTTCGAGCGCACGCAAAGCGGTATCGCGTCAACATCGCCGAACGCCTTAAAGAGCACGCATTTGCCCTCCATAACGGGCATACCCGCCTCTGGGCCAATGTCGCCGAGTCCCAGCACCGCAGTGCCGTCCGTGACGACCGCGACGGTATTCCAGCGGCGCGTTAAGTCGTAGCTTTTGCTGACGTCGTCCTTTATCTCAAGGCACGCCGCCGCGACTCCGGGAGTGTAGGCAAGGGACAGCTCTTCCTTGTTGCCGACCCCTGCTCTCGGCTTTATCTCCAGCTTGCCGCGCAGTTTATAGTGAAGCTTCAGTGATTCGCTCAGATAATCCATTTCAGTTTTCCTTTCCTGTTGCTCGGTATTTTTACGGCCGCCGATCAGAAAACCGGTCGGCGGCCAGATAATATCAGTCCTTCGCCCAGTCGCGTGAACGCTCGACTGCGCGTTTCCAGCCCTTGTAGAGCTCGTCACGGTGTGACTTCTCCATCTGAGGGGTGAATATTCTCTCGATTTCGCGGTTCTGCGCTATCTCAGCTCTGTCCTTCCAATAGCCGACGGCAAGACCCGCGAGATATGCTGCGCCCAGAGCCGTCGTCTCAACGGTCTTGGGTCTGTCAACTATCGTGCGAATCATATCCGACTGTATCTGAAGCAGAATATTGCTGACGCTCGCGCCGCCGTCGACGCGCAGTTCCGTAAAGGTTATGCCCGAATCGTCCTCCATCGCTTCGAGAAGATCCGTCATCTGATAGGCTATCGCCTCAAGGACGCTTCGAGCGATATGGGCGCGGTTAACTCCGCGCGTGAGTCCGACTATGCAGCCGCGCGCATACATATCCCAATAGGGCGCGCCGAGTCCCGTGAACGCGGGGACAAAATATATGCCGTTGGCATCGGGCACGCTCTCGGCGAGCTCGTCGCAGCGTTTGGCGTTGTCTATCATATGCAGCTCATCGCGCAGCCACTTGATAACCGAGCCTGCGTTGAACGCAGAGCCCTCTATGGCATATTCGACCTTGTCGCCGATACCCCACGCGACGCCGGTGAGCAGGTTGTTCTTCGACTTGACGCGCTTCTCGCCAGTGTTCATCAGCAGGAAGCAGCCCGTGCCGTAGGTGTTCTTCGCCTGACCGGGCTCAAAGCAGGCCTGACCGAACAGAGCCGCCGGCTGATCGCCTATTGCGCCCGAAATCGGAATACCCTCGAGACCCTCAAGGCCGATTATGCCGCCCGCGACCTTGCCGTAGACCATACTTGAGGGCTTGACCTCGGGAAGGATGGACATCGGGATATTGAGATATTCGCACATCTTCTCGTCCCAGCAGAGATTATCAACGTCGAAGAGCATGGTTCTCGATGCGTTGGAGTAGTCGGTTATATGCACTCTGCCGCCGGTGAGATTCCATATGAGCCAGGTCTCAACCGTGCCGAAGAGCAGCTGATCCGCCTCGGCGAGCGCGCGTGCGCCCGGGACATTGTCAAGTATCCACTTTATCTTTGTGCCGGAGAAATATGCGTCTATGACAAGACCCGTCTTGTCCTTTATGTACTCCTCCATGCCGTCCGCCTTTATCTGCTCGCAGAGCTCTGCCGTGCGGCGGCACTGCCAGACGATGGCGTTATAGACGGGCTTTCCCGTCTCCCTGTCCCACATGATAGTGGTCTCGCGCTGATTGGTTATGCCGATAGCCGCTATATCCTCGGGCTTCACTACGCTCGAAGAAAAGACGGAGGTCAGCGCCTGAAACTGGCTGAAAAGTATCTCCATGGGGTCATGCTCAACCCAGCCCGCAGCAGGATAAATCTGATCGAACTCCTTCTGCGCTTTGGCTATAATGTTGCCCTTCTTGTCAAAAACGATAGCTCGCGAGCTGGTCGTTCCCTGGTCGAGTGCAAGGACGTATTTTGCCACTTGTATCCTTCCTTTCAATTTACAGATGTCTGTTCTCTGCCCGAGCGCCCGTTTTTCAAGCGTCACGCCGCTCGGCACATAAATTTTCATTATAAATAATAGCTCTAAACATACAAAAAGTCAATGTTATTGGCGAAACACTTCGGCACTTTAACTAAAAAAGTAAAATATTATCAGTTTGCCCCGCGATAGTTCTTTAGTGTAAATATTAAAAAGCTTTTTTGATATATAATATGCTCCGCAAGCTTAAATTAAAGGAGTGTATTTTACTAATGGGAGACAAGCTTTCAGTCGTCACGGGCGCTACGGGTCACGTCGGCTACGCACTTGTTAAGGAACTCGAGGCACGCGGCGAAAACTTCAGAATACTCATCAGAAAAGACAGCAAGATTTTTGACGGCATCAATTGCGAGCGCGTATTCGGCGACGTCACCGATCCCGCTTCTCTCGAAAAGGCTTTTGAAGGCGCGGACGTCGTCTATCACCTTGCAGGCGTTATCGAGATAAACAAGGGCAACGAGGACATGACCTGGAAGGTCAATGTCGACGGCACAAAGAACGTCGTTGAGGCGTGCAAAAAGTGCGGCGTAAAGCGCCTTGTCTACGCTTCCTCCGTTGACGCTTACCCCCCGCTCCCCGATAATCAGGTTATGCGTGAGATTTCTCACTTCAATCCCGAGATTCTTGACGGCACCTATGCAAAGACTAAGGCTACCGCCACAAACTATGTATTTGAGAATAACGACGACAAGCTTGAGACAGTTGTCTGCTATCCCGGCGCGTGCTGCGGCCCCTATGACTTCAAGGTCTCTTCCGTCGGCGAGATGGTCAGAATGTTCTTTAACGGCAAGTTCCCCGTATCGCTCGCATTCGGCGCATACAACTTCGTTGACGTGCGCGACGTTGCCAAGGGCATGATCGGCGCCGCCGAAAAGGGCAGACCCGGCGAAGGCTATATCCTCACCGACGAGGTCGTCACCGTTGACGAGCTTATACATATGCTCGCAGATATCTGCGGCACAAAGGCTCCCGGCTTCAAGCTTCCTCTCGGCCTTGCAAAGGCGTTCGCTCCTCTCATGGAGGTCTATTACAACGCCGCGAAGAAGACTCCGCTCTTCACCCGCTACTCCATCCGCAAGCTGACCTCCAACTGCAACTTCAGCTGCGATAAGGCCAAGAAAGAGCTCGGCTACGCTCCCATGGGCGCAAAGCAGTCCTTCACCGACATGGTCGCATGGATAAAGGAATATGAAGGCACCGGCAAGAAAAAATAAGCCAACCGAAAAAAGCCCCGGCGTTATCGCCGGGGTCTTTTTGTTTGCTTTTCCGTTCGGATTATTTGCCGAACAGCTTTTTGAAGAGGTTTATTATCGCTCTGAACGGAGCGGTGATGATCTTGAGCAACGTCTTGAAGAATCCATCCTTTTTCTCAACCGTGACCTTGCACTCGGCAGTGACTCCGTCGGCCGATTCGGCGGTTATTATCGCTTCGCCCTTGGCTATCGCGGTAACTGTTCCGTTTTCGTCAACAGTCGCTATCGACGGGTCGGACGAGCTCCATGTGACGGTGCGGTTAAATGCATCCTCGGGCTTCACCGTCGCGGTGATTGTGAATGTATCGCCGACAAACACCGTTTTTTCGCTCTCGGAGAGCTCGATTGCAGCCACCTTTTTCTCGACCGTGACCTTGCACTCGGCGGTGACTCCGTCGGCCGATTCGGCGGTTATTATCGCTTCGCCCTCGGCTATCGCGGTGACTGTTCCGTTTTCGTCAACGGTCGCTATCGACGGATCGGACGAGCTCCATGTGACGGTGCGGTTCCACGCGTTGTCGGGCTTCACCGTCGCAGTGATCGTGAATGTGTCGCCGACAAACACGGTTTTTTCGCTCTCGGAGAGCTCGATTGCGGACGCCCTGACGAGCTTGGGAATAGCTCTTGTTTCCTCTATATTGCAAAGCGAGCACACTCTTCTCTCGAGACCCTCTTTTTCGTAGGTTGCTTCCTCGACGACCTCCCATTCGCCCCAGACGTGGTCGCACGGCGGATCGTCAATGCAGTGTACGGTTGCACGCGTAAGCGCCTCATTCTTCGTTCCGATAACCACCGCTTTCCACTGCGCACGTGTGCCGAGATAATACACATTCTTTAAGCTGTAGCAGTTTTCGAAAGCAGAATCATCTATTTCAATAACGTTTACGGGAATAGTGAGAGACTCAATATATCTGCAGCCGTAGAAAGCCTTTTTGCCTATTTTTTCCACTCCGTCGGGAATGGTATATGAGCTGCGCTTGTTGCCTATGGGATATGCCGACAGCTCGCTCTTATCCTTGTTGAACAGCACTCCGTCAACACTCGAATATGTTTTGTTTTCGGGCGATACGGTTATGCTCTCAAGCCTTCGGCAGGACGCTATCCATTCGTTGTCTAAACGTTCGACTCCGCTGCCTATTGTTATTGACTCGAGACTTATGCAGTTGGAGAAGGCAGACCCGCCTATTGCTGTAACGCTGTCGGGTATGGTTATCTCTGCAAGGCTTGTGCAGCCGTAGAAGGCACCGCCATAATAATTGCCATCATATCCAGAGTAACACATTCCTCTTATTTCCGTCACGCTGTCAGGTATTACTATCTCTGCAAGACTTGTGCAGCCGGAGAAAGTTTCGGCTTCTATTATCGTCAGGTTGTTTGAAAGCTTGACCTCTGCAAGGCTTGTGCAGCCGTAGAAGGCAGACCCGCCTATTGATGTAACGCTGTCAGGTATTACTATCTCTGCAAGGCTTGTGCAGCCGTAGAAGGCAGACCCGCCTATTTTCGCCAGGTTATTCGAAAGTTTTACCTTAGAAAGGCTCGTACAACCAGAGAAGGCACCGTTATCGTTATAATAAGACTCCGTTCTTATTTCCGTCACGCTGTCAGGTATTACTATCTCTGTAAGGCTTCTGCAGCCGGAGAAAGTTCCGGCTTCTATTATCGTCAAGTTGTTTGAAAGCTTGACCTTTGCAAGGCTTGTGCAACCGGAGAAGGCACTGCTATGACGAACACCATGTTCATTATACCACTCTCCTCTTATTTCCGTCACGCTGTCCGGTATTACTATTTCTTTAAGGCTTGTACAGTCGCGGAAAGTACCTTCTTCTATTATCATCAAGCTGTTTGAAAGCTTCACTTTTGAGAGCGATGTGCAACCGGAGAAGGCATACTTGCCTATTTCCGTCACGCTGTCCGGTATTACTATTTCTTTAAGACTTGTACAACCGGAGAAGGCGCCGACATAATGATAATAATACCACTCTCCTCTTATTTCCGTCACGCTATCAGGTATTACTATTTCTTTAAGACTTGTGCAGTCGCTGAAAGTACCTTCTTCTATTATCATCAAGCTGTTTGAAAGCTTCACTTTTGAGAGCGATGTGCAACCGGAGAAGGCATACTTGCCTATTTCCGCCACGCTGTCCGGTATTACTATTTCTTTAAGACTTGTACAACCGGAGAAGGCACCGTTATCGTTATAATAATCCCCCTTTCCTCTTATTTCCGTCACGCTATCAGGTATTACTATCTCTGCAAGGCTTGTGCAGTCGCGGAAAGTTGCGACTTCTATTATCGTCAGGTTGTTTGAAAGCTTGACCTTTGTAAGGCTTGTGCAGCCGGAGAAGGCATCCTTGCCTATTTCCGTCACGCTGTCGGGTATTAATATCTCTGTAAGGCTTGTGCAGTCGCGGAAAGTTCCGGCTTCTATTATCGTCAGGTTGTTTGAAAGCTTGACCTTTGCAAGACTTGTACAACCGGAGAAGGCACTGCTATGATGATCATATTCATACCACTCTCCTCTTATTTCCGTCACGCTGTCAGGTATTACTATCTCTGTAAGGCTTCTGCAGCCGGAGAAAGTTCCTTCTTCTATTATCGTCAGGTTGTTTGAAAGCTGCACTTTCGAGAGTGATGTACAGCAGGAGAAGGCATGCCTGCCTATTGATGTAACGCTGTCAGGTATTACTATCTCTGCAAGGCTTGTGCAGTCGAAGAAAGCGCTTTCTTCTATTATCGTCAGGTTGTTTGAAAGCTGCACTTTCGAGAGTGATGTACAGCAGGAGAAGGCATACTCGCCTATTGATGTAACGCTGTCAGGTATTACTATCTCTGCAAGGCTTGTGCAGCCCGAGAAGGCAGAATCGCCTATTGCCGTTACACTGTCAGGTATTACTATCTCTGCAAGGCTTGTGCAGTCGTAGAAAGTTCTTTCTTCTATTATCGTCAGGTTGTTTGAAAGCTTCACTTTTGAGAGTGATGTGCAACCTTCAAAAGCAGAACTACCTATTGATGTAACGCTGTCAGGTATGTCTATCTCTGCAAGGCTTGTGCAGCCTGAGAAGGCAGACCCGCCTATTGATGTAACGCTGTCGGGTATTACTATCTCTGCAAGGCTTGTGCAGCCTGAGAAGGCAGACCCGCCTATTGATGTAACGCTGTCAGGTATTACTATCTCTGCAAGGCTTGTGCAGTCGTAGAAGGCGGAATAGCTTATCTGTGTGACACCGTCGGGGACGGTATATGCGCTGCGTCCGTTGCCTTTGAGATATACTATCAGCTTGCTTCCGTCCTTGTTAAACAGCACACCGTCAACGCTCGAATAGTTTTTATTATCCGGTGAAACGGTTATGTCTGTAAGGTTTATGCAGCCCGAGAAGGTATACTTGTCTATTGATATAACACTGTTCGGTATTACTATCTCTGCAAGGTTTGTGCAACCGAAGAAGGCAGACCCGCCTATTGATGTAACGCCGTCGGGGACGGTATATGCGCTGCGTCCGTTGCCTTTGGGATATACTATCAGCTCGCTTCCGTCCTTGTTAAACAGCACACCGTCAACGCTCGAATAATTTTTATTATCCGGTGAAACGGTTATCTCTGCAAGGTTTGTGCAGCCGGAGAAAGCAGATCTGTCTATTGATATAACACTGTCGGGAATCACTATGCTTGTAATTCTTGTGCAGCCAAAAAAAGCTCCATTGTCTATCCATTTGACCTCGAGTCCTTTTATTGTTCCGGGGACTACAACCTTACCCGGCCCCTTCTTGTTGCAGCGGGTTATTCTTACTCTATACGTATATCCGTACTCAGTCCAAATTTTCTCCACCTTATACTCAAAAAGCCCATCTTCCGTTGTCTTGGTTTGAGTTGCCGCCTCCGCTTTCAGCGAAAGCATGGGCAGGCGGATGCCGACGAAGCCGCTCAGGGGCGCGGCGCCGAATATCATTGTCAGTGCCATGGCGGCGGCAAGCAGGGATTTGAAAATACTTTTTCTTTTCATTGTCTCTCCTCCGATACATTTAATTTAATTAATATATTCCGTCGAATATCTCCTTTTCCATAATATACCTTTTATAATTTTCTGTCAAGAGATTTCATTGCAGTGGGTAATTTATCGTACAGTGCTGCCGCAAAACGGGGTTATCGCAGCAAAATAAAGTGATTTTTTTTAAATTCCAGCACTCCGTCGTCCCTGAGCGCGCAGAGCTGAGCGGACATCGCGCTGCGGTCAACGCACAGATAGTCGGCGAGCTGCTGGCGGTCAAACGGGATATCGAATTCATTTTTTCCGCTTTTCGTCGCCTGCGCTGACAGATAGGAAAGCAGCTTTTCGCGCGTCGTGCGCTTGCCCATGTGGCTGAGCTTCGAGTTGAAATTCAGATTTTTGCGCGCGAGCTCGTGTATTAAATTGCCGACGAGTGCCGAGTGCGCCGAGCACGATTTCGGGCATGATTTGAGCACATATTCGACCTTCAGCCGCATTATTTCGCAGTCGCTCTCCGCCTGCGCGCCGACGGTCAGCCTCTCGCCCGTGCACGCAAAGGACTCCGCGAATATCCCGCCGCGCGTTATCCGCGCGAGTATGTTGCGGTTGCCCCAGAAATCGTCCTGCACTATCAGCACGCTGCCGCTCAACACAAGCCCGAGCGAATCCGTTCTTTCGCCCTCGTTCAGTATTATTTCGCCCCCCGCATACCTTCGGCTTCTCGCTTCGAGTGCGCCGAGCAGCTCCGGCAGTTCGGTTTCGGCTATTCCGTCAAAGAGCGGCGCCGATTTAATTTCCGCAAAATTTTCAAACATTTTTAATCCTCCGTTGTTTTTACAACAGTATTTCTGTCTCAATTCTACTATAATTGACTTGTCAGGTCAAGAAAACAAAGCTTTAACTCGGAGGAATTTTTATGAAGCGCAGAATAATACATATTGACGAAGAAAAATGCAACGGCTGCGGAGCCTGCGCCGCCGCCTGCCACGAGGGCGCAATAGCCATGGTTGACGGCAAGGCAAGGCTCATACGCGACGACTACTGCGACGGGCTCGGCGACTGCCTGCCCGCGTGCCCCGCGGGCGCGATAACCTTTGTCGAACGCGAGGCCGCCGCCTACGACGCGGAGGCGGTCAAAGAAAACATGATGAAGAAAAGAGGCGGCGGACATCAGGGCTGCCCCGGGTCGAGGCTGATGACTATCAACCGCGACGAGAGCGCCGCTTCCCCGTCACAGCCGACGGAAATGCAGAGCAGACTGCGCCAGTGGCCCGTTCAGATAAAGCTCGTGCCGGTAAACGCTCCCTATTTTGACGGCGCAAAGCTGCTCATCGCCGCCGACTGCACCGCCTACGCCTACGCGGCATTCCACGAAAAATTCATAAGAGGGCACATAACCCTTGTCGGCTGTCCGAAGCTTGATAGCGTCGATTATTCCGAAAAGCTGACCGAGATAATCGCAAACAATAACATACAGTCCGTAACTGTCATCAGAATGGAGGTCCCCTGCTGCGGCGGTATTGAGCACGCCGCAAAAATCGCGCTGCAAAACAGCGGCAAATTTATCCCCTGGCAGGTCGTGACAATATCGACAGACGGGCGCATACTCGACTGATCGGTTGATTTATTTGCGTCTTTGCGGTATCATATACTGTGGAGGCGTTTAGAGATGAACAAGATAAATTATCAGCTCGCCCTCGACCGCGAGATCGAAGAAATAAAAAATAACGGGCGCGTGCCGACCCTGCTGCTACATAGCTGCTGCGGGCCGTGCAGCAGCTATGTGCTCGAATATCTGACGAAATATTTCGACGTCACCGTGCTCTACTTCAACCCCAACATCTACCCCGCCGAGGAATACGAACACAGGCTCGGCGAGCAGCGCAGAATAATTTCACTCCTGCCGACCGAGCACAGCGTAAAATTTCTCGAATGCGAATATGACCACGAGCAATTCATCGAAGCCGCAAAGGGCTATGAGCAGGAGCGCGAGGGCGGCTCACGGTGCGAAAAATGCTTTTATCTTCGTCTCGAGCGCACGGCTCTCGAGGCCAAAAAGCACGGCTTCGACTACTTCACCACCACCCTCTCCGTGAGCCCGCACAAGAACTCTCAGCTTCTGAACCGCATCGGCGAGGAAACAGGCGAAAAATACGGGGTGCGCCACCTGCCCGCGGATTTCAAAAAGCGTGAGGGGTATAAGCGCTCGATAGAGCTCTCGAAGCAGTACGGGCTATACAGACAGGACTACTGCGGATGCGAGTTTTCAAAGCAGGGGTAAAATTATATAAAAATGTCCGCCGCATTTATATCATACGGCGGACATTTTTATTTTATCCTCAAAACACCACAACGAGCAGCATCTTGAACTGCTCTTTGCCGTAGACCGCGTGCGGGTGTCCGGCGGGCATGACTATGCTCTCGCCCTCGTGCAGCTCGTAGTCAACGCCGTCTATCGTTATTTTTCCGACTCCCTCGAGGCAGGTGACAAATGCGTCGCCGCCGGAGGCGTGGGTGCTTATCTCCTCGTCCTTGTCGAAAGCGAAGAGCGTTATGCTCAGCGCGTCGTTCTGGGCGAGGGTCTTGCTGACCACCTGCCCCGGCTGGCAGAGCACCTGATCTCTCAGAGTCAGAACCTCGGATTTTGAAATATTTTTCATGAGCTCTTTCATTTTCTTCTCCCCTTTTTATAATTATCCGCACATAAGACTGAATTATGCCTGCACACAGTATACCACCGCCGCTTGGCAAACGCAAATATAGCTATAGAAAATCTCTTCGTCTTATGTTAAAATAGTATACGGATAATTTCAAGGGAGTGTGCCAGATGAAAGAGAACAAGAAACTTGTCAACGAAATAATCAGCGATGTCAAGCACGACATGAGCAACGAGGATATCATATCCCTGCTCGCAGACAGCAGGATATCTGCAAACCCCGACAAGGAGAAATACACATTCGGTCAGCGCGCCGCGGATAAAATTGCGAAATTTGCCGGCAGCTGGGCGTTCATATTCTCGTTCTCCGCCCTGCTGATACTCTGGATGGTCGGCAATGTTATACTCGCCAAACGCGCGTTCGACCCCTATCCGTTTATCCTGCTAAATCTTGTGCTCTCCTGCGTCGCCGCACTGCAGGCTCCGCTGATAATGATGAGCCAGAACCGCCAGGAGGAAAAAGATCGCCGCCGCGCCGAAAACGACTACAAGGTAAATCTCAAAACCGAGATAATGATCGAGGACATTCACGGCAAGATGAACCGCATCCTCGCCCGTCAGGCGATATTAATGAAGCTGATGAAGATAGACGAAAGCACGATGAAGCAGATAACGCTCGAAATGCAGGAGGAGATGTGCGCCGAGGCGTGCAAAGCCGAGAAGGAAAAGGATAACCGCGGCGAAGAAAAAGAAAAACCCGAAAGCTGATTTGCACCTTGCTTTTGGACTCCGTTTATTGTATACTGACCCTTGACAAAAGCCCTTTGGAGGAGAAGAAAAATGAAACAGCTCAGCATTATTCCCAACCCCAATAAAATCGACTACCTCGGCGGCAGCGTCAACACGGAAAGCTTCGATTCCGAGAGCTTTTCCGCCCGTCTTTCGAATACGCTGTCCGAGGAGAGCTATGTGCTCGAGGTGACGGAGAACGGCGTTGAAGCCACCGCCGGCGGCGAGCGCGGAGCGTTCTATGCAAGTCAGACATTAAGGCAGCTAAAGCAGCTCGACATCTGCCCCTGCGTGAGAATAGAGGACGCGCCCGCGTTTGAATACCGCGCGTTTATGCTCGACTGCGCACGCCACATGACTACGGTCGAAAACATCAAAAAGCTCATCGACGCCGCGGCGCTCGTCAAGATGAACACCATGCACTGGCATCTGACCGACGACCAGGGCTGGCGCGTTGAAATTGACAGCCACCCCGAGCTTGTTTCCGTCGGCTCGCACCGCCACCGCTCGGATTTCGGGCAGTACCACTTCGACGAGGAATATTCGGGACATTTCACCAAGGACGAAATACGCGAGATAGTCGCCTATGCGGACGACAAATATATTGAAGTCATCCCCGAGTTCGATCTGCCCGGACACACGCTCTCCGTGCTCGCCGCCTACCCCGAGCTCTCCTGCAAGGGAGTGCCGCTCAAGGTCGGCACAAAGCAGGGCATATACGACGACATACTCTGCGCCGGAAACGACGACGCATTGAAGCTCGTTTTCGACGTGCTCGGCGAGATGGTTGAGCTCTTCCCCGGCAGATTCTTCCATATCGGCGGCGACGAGGCACCCAAAACCCGCTGGAAGGAGTGTCCGAAGTGCCAGGCGCGCATGAGAGAAAAAGGGCTCAAAAACGAGGAGGAGCTTCAGGGCTGGTTCGTGCTCCAAGCGATAGATTTCCTCAAAAAGCACGGCAAGACGGCGATAGTTTGGAACGAGAGTCTCAACAGCGGTATGATGCCCAAGGACATCATCGTTCAGCGCTGGATGGACAAAAAGGATCGCTCGGTCGAATTTGCCAACAACGGCGGAAAGATGATAGTCTCCGAGTTTTACTATTACTACTGCGACTACCCCTACGGCATGACCTCGCTCAAGAAAACCTACAGCCTCGACCCCTATATCAAGGGCTTGACCGAGGAGGGGAAGAAGAACGTGTTCGGCGTCGAGTGCCCGATTTGGACGGAGTATGTCCGCGACTTTGACAGGCTCTCGTATATGTGCTTCCCGCGCTTCTGGGCTGTTGCCGAGGCCGGCTGGACAAAGAGAGAGAATATGAACTGCGAAAGCTTTGAGGAGCGCTTTGAAGCTCTGCGTCCGATGCTCGAAAATATCGGCATAAAGCCCGCTCCCCGCTCCGATTGGAATCCCAATCCCCTGCGCTGTCTCTCCGAGCTTCGAAAGTTCTTCAAGGGCACGGCAAATCTTCCGGATATCAAAAACATGATCCACAATAACCACGCATAAATTTTCACTAAACGGCTCCGCATAAAGGCGCGTGTCCGTAAAGCAGAAAAGCTCCGACAGTATAATTTCTGTCGGAGCTTT
>ERZ1031114.272-NODE-272-length-16398-cov-6.035795_pt1 | contig 16398 bp, 15 predicted proteins | sample MGYA00518740_ERZ1031114 | MGnify/ENA primary metagenome ERZ1031114 (study PRJEB33719, sample SAMN04261276) | wastewater metagenome | biome: rural village; feature: human; material: feces | host: Homo sapiens | place: El Salvador | collected 2013-01-14 ... | reverse complement strand
GAGGCCCTCGCGCAGATCGAGGAGAAAGGCTACGCCCGCCCGTTCGCCGACGACCGCAGAAGGATATTCAGAGTCGGCGTGAACTTCTCCACCGCAAACCGACGCATCGACGGCTGGAAGGTGATTGGATAAACTGGTAGGATAGACTTGTCTGGCCAGGCTATGGGGTTATATTCGGGAATCATTCGCATAGGGAAGGGACAGGCAAACAATCATTAACTGAGGTAAAGCGTTGATTTGACACTGAATAACATTGAAATATATTTATGAACAAAAGAATCATTGCGGCCGCGGGAGGGATCCTGTGCCTGCTTTCATCCTGTGACAACAAAATGAACCCATTGCTTACAGACTCCACGCTGCCGTATGGCGCGCCTCAGTTCGACAAGATCAAGACTGAGCATTATCTGCCTGCGTTCGAGCAGGCCATCACCGAGGCCAAGGCCGAGATTGACGCTATCGTGAACAATCCGGACGCGCCGACTTTCGAGAACACGATCGCCGCTCTGGACGAGGCAGGGGGCCGTCTGAACGATGCCGCCGGCATATTCTATAATTTGATGGAGGCCGACACGAACGATCAGATGCAGGACATCGCGGAGAAAGTCTCCCCGATGATGACTGAATATTCAATGTACGTCTCGCTGAACGAGCCGCTGTTCGCCCGTGTCAAGGCCGTGCACGAGAGCGCAGAGGGGCTGGAGCCGGATCAGGCGAGGCTTCTGGAGAAGACCTGGAAGTCGTTCGTGCGCAGCGGAGCCAACCTCGGTGCGGAGGACAAGGAGACCTACAGCAAGCTCAGCGAGCAACTCTCCCTGCTGACCCTCCAGTATGGAAAGAACGTGCTGGCCGCGACCAACTCTTTCACGCTGAACCTTACCGATGAGGCTGATCTTGAGGGGCTTCCGGATTTCGTGCGTGAGGCTGCCGTGGAGACGGCCAAGTCCAAGGAAATGGAGGGCTGGGCGTTCGACCTTTCGGCCCCGAGCTATGGTGCGTTCATGAAGTACAGCACCCGCCGCGACCTTCGTCAGAAGATATGGATGGCCTACAACACAAGGGCCACGGAAGGGGAGAACAGCAACATCGAACTCTGCCGCCAGATAGCCGAATCGCGCCTGAAGATAGCGAATATCCTTGGCTACGAGACCTATGCCGACTATGCGCTTGAGGAAAGGATGGCGAAGAATCCTCAGACTGTCAACGAGTTCATTCAGAAACTCTTGGAACCTTCGCTTCCTGCCGCAAAGGCCGAGGTCAAGGAACTTTATGAATATGCCCGTGCGAACGGCTTCGAGGACTCTGAGATCCAACCTTGGGACTTCGGATTCTGGTCGGAGAAACTCAAGGACGCCCGCTATTCCATCAACGATGAGCAGCTCAAGCCATATTTCCGTCTGGAAAGCTGCATCGACGCGGCTTTCGGTCTGGCTGGGAAACTCTATGGCCTGACGTTCGAGGAGAGGAAGGATATTCCTGTATATCACCCGGATGTGAAGGTCTATGACGTGAAGGACGCTGACGGTGTGCACAAGGCGTTGTTCTACGCTGACTTCTTTCCGCGCGCAAGCAAGAGGGGAGGGGCCTGGATGACCGAGTTCCGTGGCCAGAGCATCGTGAACGGTGTGGAGAAACGTCCGTTCATCAGTCTTGTGACCAACTTCACGAAACCGACTGCCGGGAAGCCGGCGCTCCTGACCCACGATGAGCTGACGACTTTGCTTCACGAGTTCGGGCACAGTCTGCATGGCATTCTCGCAGAGGGAAGATATTCATCGCTCACCGGGACGAATGTTTCGCGTGACTTCGTGGAGCTGCCTTCGCAGATCATGGAGAACTGGGCGTTCGAGCCGGAGTTTCTGGACACTTTCGCTCGTCATTTCGAGACGGGGGAGGCGCTGCCGGACACTCTGATAAACAAGATTGTGGAGGCGAAGAACTACAATGCCGCCTACGCACAGGTGCGTCAGCTTCAGTTCGGGATTCTGGATATGGCTTGGCACACGTTGAAGGGTGATTCTGAATCAGGTCACTTCGACAGGCTCAGTGACCTTAAAACTATGCAGGAACTGGGTACCATCGCCTTTGAGAAGGCTGCCTTGAAGAGCTCGAATGTGATTCCGTCAATCCCTGAGGCCTGCATCTCGACCTCGTTCAGCCACATATTCTCGGGTGGCTACAGCGCCGGCTACTATTCCTACAAATGGTCCGAGGTGCTGGAGGCTGATGCTTTCAGTCTGTTCAAGGAGAAAGGAATATTCAGCACCGAGGTGTCGCACTCGTTCCGTGACAACATTCTCTCGAAGGGATGCAGCGAGGACGAGGATGTGCTTTACCGTCGCTTCCGCGGGCACGATCCTGAGCCGGAGGCGCTGCTGGAGAAACTTGGAATTGTTAATGCTAAGTAGGATAGTCGCTTGTCGAAGCGACTGTGAAATAGAAATCAATATTCCGGAGTGAAATTGCGAAGGGCGGTCATCAGAGTGTTCTCGAAGACCGCTTTTTCGTGATCTGACAGGAACCCGACCTCAATCGGCACCTGGAATAGCCTGACTTTCAGTTGCTCGGGGATTCTCTTGTAGTCCAGAATCCTCTGGCAGTCCTTCTCCGTCGTCGCCACAACCGCCGTAGGATGCTCCTTCACGGCTTTCATTATCTTTTTGATGTCGAAACGGTTGTAGTTGTGGTGGTCCATGAAGCTGAACCTCTTCACGATCTTGTGCTCGTCGCTGAGATACATCCGCAGTGGCGTGTCCTTGGCTATTCCCGAAAAGAGAATCAGTTTCTGCGAGTATGCGTACCTCTTGTTCCCTTCCTCGAAGATCGGCTGGAGCGAATTGTACCAGATTGTCGTGAACAACAGGGTCTTTACGGAACCCTTTCTGTCCGTCCCCGTGCAGGTCTTGAGGTCATAGTCCTTCAGGCCGAACGACTCCGCCCACTGGATCTTCTGCCCGTCCTCAAGATAGGCCGGACACTTCGACACGATGATGATGTCGGCGTAGTGAAGCCTCTGAGGCAGATCCCTGAGCCTTCCGAAAGGAAGGAGCTGATCCTTGTAGGTCGGGCGGTTGTAGTCCACCAGAACGATGTTGAAGTACGCCCGTAGCGTCCTGTACTGGAACGCGTCGTCCAGAACGATCAGATCCGCCGGCGGGATCGACGAGCCGGAACATTTGCGGGCCCGCCTTTCGGTCTTCAGCTTCTCCGGATGGCAGAGAATGTCGCATCCCTTGATCCTCTGACGGTCCACGGCCACGGTGATGCCGGGAAACTTTCTCTTTATCTGGAGAGGTTCGTCGCCATATTCCTTGACCTTCCCGTCCTTCTCGACCAGCTGGAAGCCGCCGCTGTTGCGCTTGTGTCCCCTCGACAGGACAGCGATGTTGCGGAACGCCCAGTCGTCGCTCCGCAGCAGGGTGCGCAGGATCATCTCGGTGTGCGGAGTCTTGCCTGTGCCGCCCGCCGTGATGTTGCCGACGCAGATGGTCGGTACCTCGCAGGTGCCGACTTTGAAGATGCCGTGGTCGTAGCAAGCGTGCCTCAGCTTCAGCGTCAAATAATATGGTGCAAGAAGAATCTTGTCAAGCATAGACTGCAAAGATACAAAAAATCATAAGCCATAGACGCTGTTTGTCTCTGAAATTTCAGTGTTTCCCCATTTTTCGGCGATATATTCCAAAATTCTGAACACTTCCGCAGGATCATTCTCCGTCACGAGACGCATTCTGGTCTCCTTGAAGTCTGGCAGTCCCTTGAAGTAGCAGGACAGGTGGCGGCGCATCTCGTACACCCCCGTCGGTACCCCTTTGAGGTCCAGCGAGAGCCGCATCTGCCTTTTCGCAAGCTCGACCCGCTCCCGCACCCCAAGAGGCGGAAGTTCCTCCCCCGTGGCAAGGAAGTGCTTGATTTCCTTGAATATCCAAGGATGACCGAATGAGGCTCTGGCCACCATTATCCCGTCCACGCCGTAGCGGTCGAACGCCTCCTTCGCCTTCCGGGGCGAGTTGATGTCGCCGTTACCTATTATAGGAATATGCATCCTCGGGTTCCGCTTGACCTCCCCGATGAGTGTCCAGTCGGCCTCGCCCTTGTACATCTGGCAGCGCGTCCGACCGTGGATCGTGAGTGCCTTGATGCCCGTGTCCTGAAGCCTCTCGGCCAGTTCCACGATGATCTTGCTGCCCTCGTCCCAGCCGAGACGGGTCTTGACCGTGACCGGCTTGCCGACGGCCTCGACGATCCGTTTCGTGATCATCACCATCTTGTCCGGATCCTTCATCATTCCCGAGCCAGCTCCACGGCCAGCGATCTTGCTCACAGGGCAGCCGAAATTGATGTCGATCACGTCGCATCCGTGTCCGCCCACAAGTTCCGGGGCGTGGTCCGCCATCTTCGCGGCCTCGACCATCGCGTCAGGGTCGCTTCCGTAGATCTGGATTCCGACCGGGGCCTCGTCGTCCGAAGTCTTGAGCTTGGCGTAGGCCTTCTTGGCGTCCCGGATCAGACCCTCGGACGGAATGAACTCAGTGTAGACCATGTCCGCTCCTTGCTCCCTGCATATCCCTCTGAAGGAAGCGTCTGTCACATCCTCCATCGGAGCCAGAAGCACGGGCCTTACTCCAAGATCTATGTCGCCTATTGTCATAATGTCGTTATTCTTTGACTTTATTTCCGATTGGCATTTTCCTTGCGGAAAGATGCCAAATATCTGCAAAATTACTACTTTTGCATGATAGTATAAAGAACTAATTCAGTTAACAAGTAGGGTATTATGAAAGAGATAAAGACAATCGGAGTTTTGACGTCAGGCGGAGACGCTCCGGGAATGAATGCGGCCATCAGGGCCGTGACCCGCGCGGCGATCTACAACGGATGGAAGGTTATGGGTATCTATCGCGGCTACGAAGGTCTCATCAACGGTGATTTCAAGGAACTTACGACAGAAAGTGTCAGCAACACCATCCAGAGGGGCGGAACGATTCTGAAGACCGCCCGCAGCGAGGAGTTTATGACGGTGGAAGGACGCAAGAAGGCCTACGACAATCTCGTGAAGTTCGGAGTTGACGCGTTGATCGTTATCGGAGGCAACGGATCCCTTGCGGGGGCGCAGGATTTCGCCCGGGAATATGACATCCCGATCATCGGTCTGCCAGGCACGATTGACAATGACCTTTACGGCACGGACTCCACAATCGGTTATGACACGGCGCTTAACACCATCGTCGAGTGTGTGGACAAGATCCGTGACACGGCGACATCCCACGACCGCATATTCTTTGTCGAGGTGATGGGCCGTGACGCCGGTTTCCTCGCTCAGAACTCAGCCATCGCCGCAGGTGCCGAGGCCGCCATCATCCCTGAGGACCAGACCGACATCGACCAGCTTGAGAAGTTCATCAGCCATGGCTGCCGAAAGAGCAAGAACAGCTCCATCGTGCTCGTCTCCGAAAGCCCGAAGGACGGGGGAGCGATGCACTACGCCGAAAGGGTGAGGAAGGAGTATCCTGAATATGATGTCCGTGTCACCATCCTGGGCCATCTCCAGCGTGGAGGATGCCCTTCCGCCTACGACAGGATCCTCGCCAGCCGCCTCGGCTACGCCAGCATCGAGGCTCTGCAGGAGGGCCAGCGGAACATCATGGTCGGCGTCTCCAACAACGAGATTGTTTACGTTCCTGTCGGAAAGGCCATCAAACTGGATAAACCGATCGACAAGGAACTCATCAACGTTCTGGCCGTCCTGTCCATTTAGCCTCCTTCGCAGCGTTCCGCTCAAGGCCGGGACGCTGTTCTTTTTGTCATTGTCTCCTTTTGGGCACTCTGTGGGCTGCGTGGCGGATAAGTCATGAGCTACACGGTGGAGGCACCTTCCACGATTTTGGGCACTCTGTGGGCTGCGTGGCAGATAAGAGGTTGAATATTAATCAGATAAACATTGACCTGGTGCTGATTATGGCACAAGGTCAATGTTTTTATTGTTGACAGTCAGCTATTTAAGTGCCACGCCCCTGTATGTCACCGCATGGCACTTCATGGCAGGAGGCATTCTCTTTTTTTAGAATGAATATGTCCGGCTGTGCTTGTTTTACGAACTGTAATGGAAGTTCCGGTGACGGTGAGGCCGCGGCGGCCATTCACCCGGACAGGGCGCTCGAAGCGTGTAGGCCGCCATATTCATACATAACACACAACTATTGAGGCATCTGTGCTCCGTACCCTGGCATCGCGCCGAAGATCAGGAGGGCCTTCTCCCAGTTGTAGCGGTTGGCGTACATCGTGACCTTGGAGGTCATTGTGCCGATCTGGTTCATGCCGAGCGCCGAACGGAAGGTGTTCACCGCCGAATTCGGGTTGTGCTGCATCTCAGCCGTGTAAGATGCGTTGAGGAAACCTTTCAGGTAAGCCTCGTCAATCTTGCCCTTGAATATGTTCGCGTCCTGAACCGTCGTGTTGCCGCTCTCGGAGTCGATGTATTCAACGTCAGAGAAATCGGCGCTGCTGATGTTGATGAAACTGCCGCCGCCAGGGATAGAAAGGTCGCCCATCCTGTTGAGGAAGAACACGTTGTTCTCCACAACAGTGTTGCGGGTGGCCTCACGGTTCTTGTCGCTGTCGATGTGCGTGTAGTCAAGCGCCGTGAACATCGAGCAGCCGAAGATGTTGTTGGCCAGATAGCAATCCGTGCCAGGCTGGAAACGGAAGCCATAGCCTTGGACATCCATAGCCTCCATCCTGCAGTTCACGAATATGTTGTTGTCAATCGTCAGGCTGCCCTTGAAAAGGCCAAGGATCACATGGTTGGGAGCGTTGATGAACGCACAGTCGTGAACCGTGAGATCCACGTTCGAGTTGTTCAGGTAAAGGATGCAGGTCTCTTTCGTGAAGGTCTCCAGGTTGGAGAGATCCGCACCGCCCATTCCCTTGGATCCGATAGGATTCATCTTGGTGGTCTCGACACCGGCCGGCTGACCCTTCTGCTCCTCGTCGTTGCCGGCCACTGATCCATTGCCAGCCACGGCTCCGCCGCCTGCAGCCGAACCTTTACCGACAGTCGGAGCGTGTCCCTTCCCGGAACGTCCTCTTCCCGCGTTGGTCACTCCCTTCTCAATAGCGTTCTCCGCTTTGTCCAATGTCTTCTGGATAGCCCTGTCAGCGCCCATGGTAGCCCTGGTGTTGACCGCATTCTTGGCACGCTTGCCGATCTGGTTCAAGACGCTCTGCCCCTGGGCCGGAGCGCTCAAGGATAATGCGAGAGCAAAGGCCAGAGCCAAGCCAAACGCTTTCCTCATGTTTGCTAGAATTATCATAATTTGTTGATTTTATGCTATTTGATAATTATCATTACACGTAAGTAACCCTATCAGACCACTCACGCTGTCTGCACCTTTTTCTTTCCGCGCGCAAGGAAGATGACCAGCGCTACGGCGATCACGATCAGGGATATTCCCAGAACAGGTCTGTAGGCAAGCCAAGCGATGGCGATCACGATGAAGGACCAGGCGAAGCCGACAAGCGAGCAGACCAGACCGACACCGGCTCCGATGATGTTGGCGATGAACGGAACCACCTTGGCGAGAGTCTCGATGAAGCCGAAGATGCCCTTCAGACCTCCGATCACAAGGAATATACCCAGAATTCTGAGGATCCAGAGCCAGATCTTGTTGGCCGAGTGCTGACCCTCGTACATCTGGTCGGCGGACTTCACACCCATCTCAAGCACGCTGAAAGACTTGCCGTTCTTGGCCGTGAATGGCACGAACGTGTCGCCGCTGACCTGAGCCATAAGGGATACCTCTCCCGGAAGGACCTTTGTGAAGGTAACGCGCACATCACCGACCTGCGGAGTACCGGAATTGGAGCCGAAGCTGATCACATTGTTCTGAACCTTGACAGTAAGTGTGGTGTCTACCTGGCATTCCTCCTTGAACAGTTCGTTGGAGATCCTTTCGCTGTCCTTCTCAGAGAAGACATAAGGCTGATCGCCGGAAATGGATAGCCTCAAGAACGTATTTCACGCCCTCCGCCGGCTGCTTCGACGCAAGACAGATTCCAGCCAAAGTGTTCAATGAATATGTGATCCGCTCCTCATCCTGAAGCTCACGTCCCAGCGCAAGGGTCGCTTTCGCGTATTCCAGCGACTTATGGAAGTCTGACTTCCGGAAGTACGCTATGGAGAGGATGTTGTCGCAATCGCACTCTATTTCCTTGGCGGACACTTTACGGCTGAGGCTCAGCGCCTTGCTTGAATATTCAATGGATCTGTCATAATCCTGGATGTCATAGTACCATTCTCCCGCCCAGTACAAAGTCAGAGCCTTGACACTGTCCGCTTCGCTTCCTGGAATCAACTCGACAGTGTTCTCGGTGAATCCACTTTCGGCCAGATACCTAAAGAATGCTTCCGCTGTCCGCGCGGCTTGAGAGCCTTTTTGGTGATCGAATGCCGTTACAAGTGAGTCCACCACATTCTCCGAATATGCGGACAAGGTGAACAGAAGGAATATATTTGTCAGTACAATTCTTATTGGTGTCATTTTCAACTTTGTGGCTGAACCGGCGCCGGTGTGTCTGGCAAAATCGGCAGACATATTTGGGTAAAATATCTGAATATTCCTACTTGTGTCCGCTTTCTCTTCAGTTTTTTTCTGAAGCGACCGTCTCCGATGGTCCGGCGGATCAATCAACCTGACGGCCTCCGGTCACCAGGTTTGCCGAAGTCTGGCCGAAACCTATAAAAGAATAGGTTTGAATATTTCAGAAAAAATGCCTATATTTGCGGTCCCTATGTTGTGTAGGGATCGCAATATTTTATGTTAAACCATTAAAGATCAAGACAGTGGACACACTTAGCTACAAAACAGTCTCCTTGAACAAGGCTACTGTACAGAAAGAGTGGGTTGTCATCGATGCCACGGATCTGGCACTCGGACGTCTTGCCTCAAGGGTCGCTCTTGTCCTCCGTGGCAAGAACAAACCGGGATTCACCCCTCACGTTGACTGCGGTGACAACGTCATCGTCATCAACGCCGAGAAGGTCATCCTCAAGGGCAGCAAGATGACTGATCGTGTTTATGTTCGCTACACCGGTTATCCGGGCGGACAGCGTTTCACGACTCCGAGGGAGATCCTCGCGAAGAGACCTGCTGAACTCGTCAGGAGAGCAGTGAAGGGTATGCTCCCTAAGACCCGTCTTGGTGACAAGATCATAGGCAACCTGCACGTTTACGCAGGCCCTGAGCATCCTCACCAGGCACAGAACCCTAGAGAAATTAAGTTGAACGAAATCTAACAGAGCAAATGGAACAGAAAAACGCCCTTGGAAGACGTAAATCAGCCGTAGCTCGTGTTTATCTCGCAGCTGGACAAGGCAATGTCACAATCAACGGCCGCAGTGTTGAGGAGTACTTCAAGACTGACGCTCTCCGTTACATTGTGAACCAGCCTTTCGCGGTTACGAAGACAGAAGGTCAGTTTGACGTGAAGGTTAACGTTGTCGGCGGCGGCACAAAAGGCCAGGCCGAAGCGATCAGACTCGGAATATCCCGCGCTCTCAGCGATCTGGATAGAGAGGCTTACCGCGCGGCTCTCAAGGCTGAGGGCTTCCTGACACGTGACTCCCGCGAAGTCGAGAGAAAGAAACCTGGTCAGCCGAGCGCACGTGCACGCTTCCAGTTCAGCAAGCGTTAGTCTTGTCTGGATTGTCAGCGGCATAAGCTGGTTTATGAAAAAGCACAGTCCGGTGCTTCAAATCCCGCGGACTTTTCGCTGGATGAGAATCCGATGAACACTACCGGGGATTGCCGGGACTGCGGAAAATCTCAGAGACTGGTCGAGGACCACTGCTCCGAGATTGAAGAAAAGAGCCTTCAGGCTGTCGGCAAAAGGTCTGGAGGAAAGTTTAAACAAAAAACAAGAATTTTAAAATGCCACGCACAAATTTCCAAGAACTTCTTGATGCAGGTGTACATTTCGGACATCTGGCCAGGAAATGGAACCCTAAGATGGCTCCATACATCTTTGACCAGAAGAACGGGATTCACATCATCGACCTGCACAAGACCATCGTCAAGATAGACGAGGCTGCCGATGCAATGAAAGAGCTTGCGCGTTCAGGTCGCAAGATTCTCTTCGTAGCCACAAAGAAACAGGCTAAGGAGATCGTTGCCGAGAAGGCTGCGGCAGTCAATATGCCATCGATAACCGAGCGCTGGGCTGGTGGTATGCTTACCAACTTCCCGACCATCCGCAAGGCTATCAAGAAGATGAACACCATCGACAAGATGAAGGAGGACGGCACGTTCGAGAAGCTCGCCAAGAGGGAGCGTCTGCAGATCAACCGTCAGAGAGAGAAACTGGAGAAGAACCTTGGTTCCATCAAGGACATGAGCCGTCTCCCGTCCGCGCTCTTCGTAGTTGACATCCAGAAGGAGGCCAACGCCGTCAAGGAGGCCAACCGCCTCAACATCCCGGTATTCGCATTGGTTGACACTTGTTGCGATCCTACCCCGATTGATTATGTGATACCGGCAAACGACGACGCTACGAAGTCGATCGAGACCATCATGACTGTTCTCTGCAAGGCCATCGAAGAGGGACTGAGTGAGAGAAAGCTTGAGAAGGAGAAAGAGGCCAACGAGGAGGCTGCCGAGGGTGAGGCTCTCGCAAACCCTACAGGCAAGAAGCTCCGCGCCCGCAAAAGCGCGAAGCCGGTTGACGTAGAGGCTGAGGCCGCTCCTGCGGTTGAGGCTCCGGCTGCTGAGGAACCAAAGGCTGAATAATTAAAAGAGAACGAGTTATGGCAATTACAGCACAAGACGTAATGAAATTACGCAAGATGACATCCGCTGGTATGATGGATTGCAAGAAGGCTCTCGCCGAGGCTGAGGGTGACTTCGAGAAGGCAGTCAACATCATCCGTGAGAAGGGTAAGCTCGTCGCCGCCAAGCGCGCCGACCGCGAGACCTCCGAGGGTGCGGTTCTCGTCCGCATCCAGGGCACAAAGGGTGTTATCGTATGTCTCGGCTGCGAGACTGACTTCGTTTCCGCCACCCCTGACTTCAAGGCTCTTGCCGCAGAGATCGCTGACGCGGCTATCGCGTCATTCCCTGCCGACATCGAAGGCCTGAAGGCCAGTAAGTGCTCTAACGGTCACACTGTCGAGGAGGAGATCTCCGCCCAGACCGGCAAGACCGGTGAGAAGCACGTTCTCGCTTACTATGCCGCTCTTGAGGCTCCGTACATCGGTGACTATGTTCACTTCAACGGAAAACTCGGCGCCATTGTCGCTTTCAACAAGGAGATTCCTGCCGAGCTCGGCAAGGCCGTTGCCCAGCAGGTCACCGCTATGAACCCTGTCTCTGTCTCTCCGGCCGACTGCCCTGCTGAGGTGGTTGAGAAGGAGCGCGAGCTCGCTGTCCAGAAGACAAAGGACGAGATGGTTCAGAAGGCTGTCGAGGCCGCTCTCAAGAAGGTCGGCATCAATCCTGCCCACGTTGACAGCGAGGATCACATCGAGTCCAACACCGCCAAGGGTTGGATCACTCCAGAGCAGGCTGAACAGGCCCGTGAGATCATCAAGACCGTCTCCGCTGAGAAGGCCGCCTCACTCCCTGAGCAGATGATCCAGAACATCGCCAACGGACGTATCCAGAAGTTCTTCAAGGAGCAGACTCTTGAGGAGCAGGATTTCGTTCAGTCTGACGAGAAGGTTTCTGTCGCCGCTTACATCAAGTCCATCGACAAGGACGCCAAAGTGGTTGCTTTCAAGAGGTTCTCCCTCAGCGACTAATTATTGGTTCACAGATAAGAAAGGAGGCTGGCCGGTTGGTCAGCCTTTTTTGTCTTTTTGCGCTTCAGACACTTCGGTAAACTCACTTATGCAAGCTCGGTGACCGCAAATTGAATACTTGGTCGCCGAGCCTGTCGAAGCGACTGAAATCAAGTATATTTTTATACCTTTGCAGCATGAAAAACAAACGATTTATGGAATGTTGCTGCTCGGATGTGGCTGAGGCCGTTGAGGCTATGAAAGGGGGCGCGGGGAGAGTAGAGCTTTGCAAGGATCTGTCCTGTGGCGGTGTCACCCCAGGCCGAAGCGACATTGAGGCGACATTAAGTGCTGTGAATATCCCGGTGAACGTGCTCATAAGGGTTCGCGGTGGCGACTTTATCTATGATGAGGATGAGATCAATGCGATGATTGAATCTGTCAGGATGTGCCGGGAACTTGGGGTGAACGGTGTTGTGGTCGGAGCATTGAGAAAGGACGGAAGCATAGACACCGAGGCTGTCAGAAGATTGATGGCCGAGGCTGGGGGGCTTCATGTCACCTTCCACCGTGCATTCGATGAGTGTGCCGACCCGTTCAAGGCGTTGGAGGATATTATCGCTCTCGGGTGCGACAGGCTGCTGACCGCCGGACACGCCTCAAATGTCAATGATGGCGAGCCGACTCTCAAGGAACTGAATGAAAAGGCCGCTGGCAGAATCACCATACTTGCCGGCTCGGGAGTCAGGCCGGGGAACATCGCCCGGCTTGAGGCATCAACCGGGTGCAAGGAGTTTCACTCCTCCTCCCATGGCCCAGACGGCAGAACCTCGCGCGAAGTCGTGGCCGCTATGGTTAATTATAATCAATGAATATGTCGGAAGAAACACTGAATACCTCCAAGGAAGAAGTCTCCCTTTGGCAGATCTTCACGGTCTTCGCCAAGCTCGGAGCCTTCACCATCGGCGGAGGATATGCGATGATCCCACTGATCCGGGACGAGATGATAAAGAGGGACTGGATGACCGACGAGGAACTCCCGGACATAATTGCGATGGCGCAGTCCGCCCCGGGAGTGCTTGCCGTGAATATGTCCATTTTCGTCGGTCACAAACTCCACGGAGTGAAAGGCAGCGTTGTCGCGACCCTCGGATCGGTGCTCCCTTCGTTCATCACGATTCTGCTCATCGCCATGATATTCACAAACTTTCGGGACAATCCTGTGGTTGAGCGAATATTCAAAGGCATCCGTCCGGTGGTGGTGTCTTTGATCGCCGTGCCGATGATCAACATGGCGAGGAAGAACAACAAGACCTGGTGGGCCTGGGCTATCTCCATCGTGACACTTTTCCTCGTGGCGTTCCTGAGCTTCTCTCCGATCTACATCCTGCTTGTACTGATCGTGGTTTCGGCCAGCATTGCTGTCATCAAAAACAAAAAGGAGGCTAAAAATGACTGAGCTTGCTCTTATCCTCCAGCTTTTCTGGGTTTTCTTTGTGATAGGGCTGTTCACCTTCGGCGGCGGCTACGCTATGCTGTCGTTCATCCAGACACAGGTCGTTGTGGCTCACGGATGGCTGACCGAGAGCGCTTTCACTGACATCGTGGCCATCTCCCAGATGACCCCGGGACCGGTCGGAATCAACTGTGCCACCTATGTCGGCTATGAGGTACTGCACCAGGCCGGTGCGAGTCACCTTGTCGGAATTCTCGGCTCGCTGTCGGCCACGTTCGCCGTGATTCTTCCCTCGTTCATGATTGTTCTGGCGATAGTCAAGTTCTACACGAAATTCAAGAACAGCAGGGTGTTCGCTAGCGTTCTCGCCAGTCTCAGGCCAGCCGTTGTCGGCCTTATCGGAGCCGCCGCCCTGATTCTGATGTTCTCTGTGGACTGGAACGGGATCGTGCCTGAAATCAGCATAGTCAAGGAAAATTTCCCGGACTGGATCAGCTGGGGGCTGTTCGCGGCGGCCGTTGTCGCATCTATGGTCTTCAGGATCGGACCGATCAAGATAATCATCGCGGGAGGCATTCTGGGCTTGCTGCTGTATTGATAACCGAAAGAATTTCGTATCTTTAGCGTTTGCCGGCAAACTTGAAAGGATTTGCCTGTATTTTTAAGGATTACTTTGTGCATGAATCAACGTTAAAATATTCAAAAATGAAAAAAGTCATCAACATCATCGCTCTCGCGCTTCTCTTCGCGTCTTGTTCAATGAAGGCGAAGGAATCCGAAACAACGATCAATGTCATCCCTTATCCTCAAAGCGTCGAGGTTGCGAAAGGTACGTTCAAGGGTGCCGGCGCCAATTTCAACTGCGATCAGGCCATTGATGCCAAGAGTCAGGAGATCATCAAGGAATTCGCCGACAAGATCACATTCGTCAGCGGAAGAATATGCTCCTACGCCACTCCGATGGGACTTGACAAGGACTACGACAAGGTGAAGGGCTTCATATTCCTTAATGACGCGAGTCTCGCGGAGGAGGAATATTCCATCGCCGTCAGCAAGATTAACTGCATCGTCCGCGCTTCTTCGTACAATGGCTTCCTCTATGCTGTCCAGACGCTGAAGCAATTGACCAGCGTCAGCATATTCGGTGAGGATCCTGATCCGGCGGAGAAGTTCCTCTTCCCTTGCGTGAAGATCCAGGACAAGCCTCGCTTCGGCTACAGAGGCATGCACCTTGACTGCTCGAGGCATTTCTTCTCCGTCGAGGAAGTCAAGAAGTATCTGGACATCATGGCGCTTTACAAGCTCAACCGCTTCCATTGGCATCTGACTGATGACCAAGGTTGGAGGGTTGAAATCAAGAAGTACCCTAAGCTCACCGAGGTAGGAGCGTTCAGAAACGGTACTGTCATCAAGAAGGATTGGGACAGTAATGACGGCGTCCGCTACGGTGGCTACTACACTCAGGAGCAGATGAAGGACATTGTCGCCTACGCCGGCAAGTTGGGCATTGTGGTGATCCCGGAGATTGACCTTCCTGGCCACATGATGGGTGCCTTGGCCGGCTATCCGGAGCTTGGGTGCACCGGTGGCCCTTACGAGGTCTGGACCAGATGGGGCATCTCGGATCAGGTCCTTTGCCCTGGTAAGGATGGAATGTTCACTTTCCTTGAGGATGTGTTCACGGAGCTGATGGACATCTTCCCTTCTGAATATATCCACATCGGCGGCGACGAGTGCCCGAAGACCGAGTGGGAGAAGTGCCCTGCCTGCCAGGCCAGGATCAAGGCCCTTGGCATCAAGGCTGACGAGCGTCACACTGCGGAGCAGTTCCTTCAGAGCTATGTGACGGCACGTGTCCAGAAGTTCCTCAACGACCACGGCCGCAAGATCATCGGCTGGGACGAGATCCTTGAGGGCGAGCTCGCCAAGGGTGCGACCGTGATGTCATGGAGAGGCACGGACGGCGGCATCAAGGCCTCCGCGATGGGATTTGACGTCATCATGACCCCGAACACCTACTGCTACTTTGACTATTACCAGTCCCAGGACATGGACAAGGAGCCTTTCGGCATCGGCGGAGATCTTCCGCTTGAGAAAGTTTACGGCTACGAGCCTCTTGAGGGGCTTGACGCGGAGCAGCGGAAGCACATCCTTGGCGTCCAGGCCAACCTTTGGACTGAATATGTCGCCACGCCGGAGCATCTGGAGTATATGCTCCTGCCTCGTATGACCGCATTGAGCGAGGTGCAGTGGTGCAGGCCGGAGGACAAGAATCTTGACCGGTACAAAGCCGCTCTTCAGGCCGAGTCCTTCAAGATCTTCGACATCCTTGGCTACAACTACCGCAAATTTTAATTTTCAATGAATATGAGAAAGAGCATTTTCACTATCCTGGCATGTGCCACCACCGCGGCCATGATGTTCGGCTGTGGCAGCGGAGCCAAGCAAGCCGCCGCCGAGGCTGCCGCCGAGAAGGCCCGCCAGGATTCAATCGCGGCCGCTGAGGAAGCCGCAAAAGCAAAGACAATCATGGAGACAATCGCCACTTTGCCGGAAGAGCCGGTTTTTGACATCGAGACCAATCTCGGTACAATCAAGGTTAAACTTTACAGCAAGACTCCTTTGCACAGGGAGAACTTCGAGAAACTGGCTTTGGGAGGCTACTATGACAGCCTTCTCTTCCACAGGGTCATCAACGGGTTCATGATCCAGGGAGGCGACCCTTTCACGCGTGACACTTCCGCCGCTGCTGTGGCTAAGTACGGCCAGGGAGGCCCGGGATACACGATCCCCGCGGAGTTTGTCCCTGAATATACCCACAAGAAGGGCGCTCTCGCCGCCGCTCGCAGAGGCGATGTGGCCAACCCGAAGAAGGAATCATCCGGCTCGCAGTTCTACATTGTGCAGGACGCTAATGCCTGTGCTCAGCTTGACGGTGCCTACACTGTCTTCGGAGAGACGGTCAGCGGCCTCGATGTGATTGACAGAATAGCGCAGGTGGCTACCGATCAGAGGGACAAACCTTTGATGGATGTCCGCATCAAGACAATCAAACTTGACGAAAGTTGTTTGCCGAAGGTGCAGATTACTGAAGAGGTCACATCGGAAACGGAAAAAGATGCAGAATAACAATAGCAAAAAAGGCAAAAAACATCATTTCCGCCTTTTGGAG
>ERZ1031114.258-NODE-258-length-16757-cov-5.958448_pt1 | contig 16757 bp, 7 predicted proteins | sample MGYA00518740_ERZ1031114 | MGnify/ENA primary metagenome ERZ1031114 (study PRJEB33719, sample SAMN04261276) | wastewater metagenome | biome: rural village; feature: human; material: feces | host: Homo sapiens | place: El Salvador | collected 2013-01-14 ... | reverse complement strand
GACGCCGACACACACGCTCCGCGTATGTGTCAATTCCCCCTGTCTCGGCGACGCCGACACACACGCTCCGCGTATGTGTCAATTCCCCCTGTCTCGGCGACGCCGACACACACGCTCCGCGTATGTGTCAATTCCCCCTGTCTCGGCGACGCCGACACACACGCTCCGCGTATGTGTCAATTCCCCCTGTCTCGGCGACGCCAACCAACGCACGGTGTGCATTGGTTCATTCCCCCTTTTTTTCTTCTTCACTTATTCACTTTTATTTTTTTGCTTATTATTTATGTACGTCCGTTTTTTTGCTTGTCTCGGTGCCGCGCACCGCCGCGGGAGCTGCCGCAAAAGCGGAAACTCCCGATGACAGCGCGGCGGCAATGATAAATATCGTATATCCCCCCGTTATTCGCCGAGACCCGCGCCTGCTTCGACAAGATATCTGCGCAGGCACGTCAGATCCTCGATATCGACTGCTCCGTCTCCGTTCATATCCGCGCCGGGGAACAGATCTACGCTTTCCTCCGCGAGGTATCTGCGGAGTCTTGTTATATCAAGCGTATCGACCGTGCCGTCGCCGTTTGCATCGCCGGAGAGAATATCGCTGATCTCTATATTTGCCTGCCCGCCGCAGATGACAACTCTTTCCTCGGCGGCGTTGTTGCAGGAAATAATCTCAACCGATATGCGGTATTCACCGAGTGCCGCCATATCGGATACCTTGAAGGTCAGGGTCAGAAGAGTGCCGTTTTCCGTTACATCGGCGGCATTGTCAAAGAGGAACATTCCTGTCGACGTATTGAGTGTGGCACTGCCGAAAAGTCCGCCCGCGACGGCACTCTCAAGCTTCATCGCGCCCTTCGGATAGGAAACGCGGAAGGCAAGCGCCGCAATGCCGGGATTATTTGCAAGCGAGATAGTCACGCTTACGGAATCTCCTGCCTTTGCCGTCTTTCCGGAAACCGACAGAAGCGATATGCTGTTATCCTTTTCAACATCGCCGCATACGGAGCAGGTTCTCTCGCAGGTATTATCCGCAAGGTTCAGCGTCCATTCGCCAAAGTTGTGGCCCTTTGCATCGCCGTGGGAGAAGGTTTCCGTGCCGACAATGCCGCAGGAGCAGAAGCGATAATATTTCGCCGCCTCCGTGCATGTAGCCTCGCTTGCGAGATATTCCATGAGAGGAAACTCTTCTGTGAAGCTGTGCGCATGCGGTGCTTCCTTAACGGAAACCGCCGCCATGGTCCTGACCGTGCCGCAGGAGATTTCAAAGTATGCGGTGCCGCCGGAAAGTGCCGTGACAACGCCGTTTTCGTCAACAGTTGCGACTGTCGGCGTTTTTGCCTTGAAGGTCAGCGTGCCTTCGCTTCCCGTGATTGTAAGATCTGACATAAGGTCGAGTGTTGCACCTGTTTCTATTTCCTTTATGCCGCTGTAGGAGAGTGCGGTTATCGGGTCGGCGACCGTTTCGGGAACGAGCACATACCCGCTCTCAAACGCCGCCATTTCGATGCCGTTATATGTGAGGATGCCCTTTTCGCCGACCACCTTAACGGATGCGCCGACTTCAATGGGATCCTCGGGAGTGAAGCGGAATTTTGTTGCCGCATTCAAGCCGACGGTCACATCGTGTTCGCCTGCCTTCTGCTTGTTTCCGAAGGCGGTGAGCGCCGCATTGAGCGCTTCCACGTTGCCGTCCAGCGCGTCGCCGCCGAACATGACGGAAATAAGACGCTTCGCGTCGTCCACCAGCACGGGGCGGTCGAAGGTAAAGTCAATGTATGCGCCGCGGGCGCCCGCCTTGACCTCTTTCAGCATTGCGGGAGATGTGGAGACCATGCTCATATTGACATCCAGATGCGCCGGAGGAACATCCAGCTCGATGCTCTCTACCGTGTAGTAGCCGTCCTTTTCAAAGACAACCTTCCACTTGCCGATAAGAACATCCCAGCCGTATTTGCCGTCCGCGCCCGAAATATTCGGGTTCGGACCTTCTCCGTGCGCCTCGGAATCCCACTGAACCCACTCGCCGCTTGCCGTATCAAGGTAGTAGACCGTTGCTTTCACGCCCTCGAGGAGATTTCCCTCTATACCCTCGAAAATATAGCCCGAGGGGTCGATATGATAGCTTAGCTCATACGGCAATTCTGCGTTGCGCGGGAAGGTGGTGCCGTCCCAGCCTTGTGTTATGATGAGCACAAGCGCCCTCTCGTGTTCTTCCGTCCCGATTCTCCAGCGCTCCTTAAATTCTTCCCATTCGAGTTTTTCTTTAAGCCGTATGTTTTCGCGGTTCAGTCTGGCGATTTCCTTGTACTTGGCTTCGATATCCGATTCCATATTGCCGCGCCAGATGTCAAACAATCCGAAGGCAACGCCTGCCACGGGGTGTACCATTCCGGCGGCGGTTTCGATTGCCGTGTACAAATAGGAATCCGACTTCATATCAAGGTAATCCTGCCGCTGTTCGTTTGTCAGGTATTTCATCCAGTCCTTGTTGCCTATATAGTCGCCGTGTGCCGCGTTGAGAACGTCAGCCGTGCCCTTCACGGTGAAGAAGTCGCTTGCAGCCGATACCACAGGAGAAGAAGCGGCAAGCTGTCCCACATTGCCTATGGCACCGCCGATGGCGGATGCCGCCTTGGAAACAACCGCCGGTATACCCGCCGCCGATACGCTTTCTTCCCCGAATTCGGGAAGCAGCAGCTCGTAATTATCGGAGGTTGTGTACATTGAGATTATGCCCTTGTCTTTATTCACGGCAAATCCGTTTGTCACCTTGCCGAGATATTCATTGCCGTTCATTATGGCAATGGAATATTCGCCGTCGGTATTTTTGACTCCGCCGAAGATAAAGTAGTTCTGTATGGTTCCCAGAAGCTCGCCCTTTTCATTATATATATTATAAGCGGGGTAGTAGAGCTTCTTTTCGTCGCCGAGCAGAGCCTTCAGGTCATCATCGGTTATTTCATTGCCGCTAAGGACGAGCTTTTCATATTCCGCCCAGATGCGGTAGGTTTCCTCAAGCGTCCAGCCGTTGGTGGGAGCCACGGTTTCCATTGTCCAGCCCTCGGGAAGTCCGTTGTCGCCCTTGTCTGCCCTGTCCTTGGAGGAAGCATAGGTTTTAGCCAGATCCTTGATCTGCATCGTGGGCATTCCTTCATAAGGACGCGCCGCGACAAGCTCATAAACTATGTTAAATTCCTTTGGCGGGTTGAGCGCGTCGCCGAGCAATCCCGTTCCGGTGTAACAGCCCAGCTCTTCATCGTATTCCAGCTTGATGGCGAAGTTTTTGCAGCTTTCGGGAACATCCGCCACCGCATATACATTGTAAACCTCTTTCGGCTTATCAAACCATGCGCGGAAGGTGAAAATGTCCGTGCCGTTCCAGTCAAGCGCGAAATATCGGTTTGTCTGATTTGCGTATGCAATCCTGTCCTCGCGGTTTGTGATAGTCGCATAGTGCATCGGAGAGGTTTGGACATAGTATTTTTCGAAATGTTCATAATTCCATTTCTGCAGAACGGGCGCATCGTAATACAGGCGTATATCGTGGCTCACTTCCTGCATCACTGTCTCGCCTGCGCCGTTTTTGTATTTGTATTTCAGCTCTGCCTTATAGGTATGCGGGTAGCTTTCCGGCTCGCTCATCGGGATGGGCAAAAAGCCTATGCCCGTGGATTTGTCATACAAGCCGTACTCGGCAAGGAATTCGGAGGAGAGCCAATAGCATTGATTTTCCGCATCGTATGTTGAAGCAAACGAGCTGGTGAAGCCGACCGATTTGGATTTTGTTCTCATTCGTAAGCTGCGGTTTAAATACACTACCTTGATATACTGTGTATCGAGATATGTCACGGCACCGTCCACATTCAGAGCAACGGCAAAATCGTTTGTGGTCGATTTGAAGGTGACCCATTTACATTCAAATGACTTGTAGGAGCTGCCGCTTGAGAAGGCGGTGTACTCGGCATTTTTGTAGTCCTCTGCCGAATAGTCCGGCTTGTAATAGGATTTTGTCGGGTCGAGCCTGTCATACTACGTGGAGGACGTTTGTGACGCTCCAGCCCCCAGTATGCGCCGAAGGTTGTGCCGAGAGTGTAATAGAAGATGCTGTGCGCCGGCTGGGTAGTTCCGTATCCGAGCAGATATGCGCTGCCGCTCTCTGTCAGCCGCTTGCTGAACATCACCTCATTGGAGCTTACCTGCGTAGGCATGCTGTAGGTGAACACCGTGCTTTCAATCTCGCGGATAAACTGCAGGCTTCGGTTGCCCTGCGGCGTGATGATATGGCACAGGATGCGATTATCCGCCTTCAGATCCGCCTCGGAGATGCGGAAGGATATGTTGTGAGTATACGTTCCGCTTACAAGGTTGAGCTCACCCGATGCCTGATTTTCACCATCGAGCATAATATCATACGCTCCCGCAGGCAGCCTGATCAGGCTTTGATAACCGTATGCTCCCGCCTGCGTGAATCGGACGAGATAGCTTCCGTCCGCTTGCTGCTTTACTGATTTGATATTGGTATCCAGTTCGCCGGTTATCCTCGAAATACGGTAGATCGGCTCGTATTCCGCCGTAAGAACAATCGGCTCGGGATGCACAACGGTGGTGTCAAACTCATATCTTGCAACGTTCTTTTCTTCTGAAATGCCATTCCAGTAAGAATACATTCTGGACAATGTATCATCAGCGCTTCCCACCCACGCACCGAACACCGTAAACGTATGGAAATGGAAGGAAAGGGGATCCTTTATGGTATAGCTTTTCAAGCCGGTCTTGAGAAACTGTTTGACTTCGTCGAATAAAGACATCCTTGCGCCGTCATGTTCATTTCCGTCTTTATCCTTCAGAATGAACTCAAATTTGTATTGATATGCGAATTGGAAGGATTTTTCGTGTGGCGAAAGGTCATCAAGGATCCATTCCGCGCAGTATGTGCCGAGATATTTCAATGATTCGGAAATATCCTTTGTCGAATAGGGACGAACGATCACGCGCTGTCCGTCTGCCAGCTTCGGCAGGGTAATCGATTTTTGCCAGGTAGATCTATGTGAAAGCAATGTGTCTCCGATCTGCAGATAAACATCGTAGTACGGGATCTTCGCTCCGACAAGGTCGATTGGACAATTTACCGTGTAGTACTCGGTTTTTGAATCGTCGATTTTAAACACCGTTTCTACGGTTTCCTTATTCAGAGCGAAGGTCTGAACCGCGGGAAGCGATTTCAGAAACTCATAGCTTTCCTGTGCGGTTGCTTTCTTCCAAGAAAATGCTACCGATCCCATAGGCAATGCGAGTAGCTCTGCTCCGGATGCCACACTATCGGAAGTAACTTCTCCATAGACCTCTTTGAATTGCGGCTCTCCGTCCTTCAAATAATAAACAAAGATCAAATGATTTCTACCCTGATAATCCATACGGATTTTTATATTAGAAGTAACAGACAGCGTGTATTCGCTTTTCTCGGAGCAATCCAACTGCCAGAAGTTATTGTCGGATATGTTCCAGTTCAGATTTCCGTTGGCTCCGCTCAGGAATACCGAAAGCTGCTCTTCGTTTTTGTCGGAAAATACGATGTCTGTTTCCAGAATGCCGTCTGCGCCGAGCATGTACCTATCGTTTCCAAAGGTCGTCAATGTTTCAACGATAGCCCCCTCTGTGGAATATCCCAATGGGTCGGTGAAGTGCAGTTTGACTCTCTTCACTACCGCTTTTTGAGATTTGATCTGCCCCGTAAATTCCGTGCCGCTGAAGCTGAAGCTTTGAGGAGAAATATATCTGCCGTCCTTGTATGCGGCATCGATGGTGACAGAATAGCTTCCGGCTGTGAGTGTCTGCATGGGCAAGGTGACCTCGCCGCTTGCATCCAGCTTGAATTTCAGCCTGTCGCCCTTGCCGCTGAGAACGCCTGTTACGCCGTCCAGAGAGCCTTCGGATGTAAATTTCAGGTGCACCTCTTCCCTTGTCGCCTCCTCCAGCGTCGCTTCAAAGGAGGTTTCGGGCTTCATCAGCATGAATGTGAAGGTCTGATAAGGTATTTTTGTCGTGCGCTCGCCCGCTTCATTATAAAGCGTGACAACTTCGATGGTGGCGTATATCCGTTCCGAATTGAGCGGCATGACCGCCACTGTCGCCTCGCCGTTCCTGTCAAGCACGGCTTCGTTTCTGAAATATCCGCAGGAAATTCTTACCTTCACTCCGGCAAGGTTGCTGCCGCTTGCCGCATTGAATTTCAGCTTGACGGGATAGCTTTCCATTTTGGTGAATGCAGAGGGCAGAGGGAGAGTATATTCCTTACTGCCGTCCGTGGTGACGGTATACGACGACGGGATATCGTAGATATTGCCGTCTTCCTCCGCATACCGCTCTACAACTCTGCCGAGCGTCATGCTGCTGCCGCTGACAAGGAAAGCACTTTCGCCGTCCTTCATCAGGTAGCCGTCCTCATCGGTACTGCCGTCACAGCGGTACGGCAGGAACAGGATGATGTCCTTCGGCACTTTGAAGCGTACGATTTTGTCAAAGGTGATCGGCGTCATGACCTTGTTTATGCCTTCACCTACATAAAAGTTGCCGCTCTTGTAAACCTCTCTGCCGTCCAGTAGCAGGGAGAGCGTATATGTTCCTTCGGAAAGGTCGCCGAAGGTGTAGAAGTTTGTTTCGGCTTCCGTATTCACGGCAAGCGTGAATGTTGATTTCTGCGTTTTGTTTCTCAGCACAAGCAGCATTTTTTCTACCGTGCTCTTGGCATAGACGGCGTTGTTTACCGTCATTTCCACAGAAACCTTAGCTGTCATGGAGCAGGGGTAGTCCTCTGCCGCTTTTTCTGCGACCGCGGCACCGTTCTTATATGCCGTTACGGTCACAGACACGATTTCATAGATGCGGCTGAGCCTCCATACACCGTTCCATGCAGTGCCGGCATTGCCGAGGTCGATTTTATCTGTTTGCAGTGTGTCTTTATCGTCCATCGTTCTGTAAACGACGGTTGCTACGGCACTGTCAACGCCCGCTCCGATCGAGGCGCGTATATTGAGCGTGCTTCCGATGATATAGCCGTCACGATTTCGCTCCAGTGAAGCATCAAGCTTATCGATACTCCAGCCGTCCGGTGTTTTTGCCGTGACGGTCATGCTCGCATCGGATTCATTGCCCGCGCCGTCATAGGCTTTTATATAATAGGAATATTCCGTATCGATTGCAAGCCCTTCGTCGGTGAAGGTGCGCTTTGCCGTATCTCTGATAAGCACACCGTCGCGATATATGCGATAGCCCGACACGCGGACGTTATCCGTTGCCCGCGTCCAGCTGAGAGTGATGCTTGTTCCGCTTATCTGCGGTGTCACGACAGCGGGAGCGGTGGGCTTTTCCGTATCGGGCGCGCCTGTCGGCTTGCCCATTGCGGAAGCGGCACTGCTGCGCATGCCTGCCGCATTTTCAAAGATTATCTCGTAGGTATAAATTCTGTTGCTGTCAAGATTTGTGTCATTATAGGAGTTATATTCCTCCGTGAGGCAGCCGAGTGTTACTCCGTCGCGGGTAATCCACAGCTTTCCCGTGCCGACGGGAGCATCCCATGCGAGCTTCAGCTCGCCTGCCTCGCCGTTTGTCACCTTGAAGCCGGTGATCGGGCTGACGTAAGAAGGTACGCTCTCGACACTTGTTTCTGCTGTTGCATCCGACGCTCCCTCCAGCTTTGAAACTGCCGAGAAGGTGTAGCTTCCATATTCGGTAAGCGGCACACTCAGTCTGTATATGCCGTTTGCGGGAAGCGTTACGGGACTCAGCGTCTTTGCGGCGCCGCCCGGCGTCGTGTAGGAAACGCTGACAACAGCACCCGCCTTGCCGCTTATCGTCAGAATAACGTCATCAGCCACCGCATTCGGGGCGGTCAGAGTGACAAAGTGTGCGCTCGGTGCGCCGGATACCTTAAAGGCAAAAGTTGTTTCCTTGGAGGTAAGCGCACTTTCCGTGTCGCCCGCAAAGGAGATGACTGCTTCATATTCGCCGGCTTCGAGCTTTCCGAGATTTATTCCCGTCCAGTCAAAGAACTCTTTTTTCTGCCAGTCGCCGCCTGCTTTGCGGTATTTTATTTCAAGGGGGAACAGCCTGACCTCACCTGTTATGCCCATCTTGGGGTTGCCTCCCGTAACGTGGCGTATATCTGTTATGCGCAATCCGCCCGTGACGGTCGCGTTCAGATCTATGAGAACATCCTGCTCTGCGGTAAATTCGCTCTGCGCGGGTGAGCCGACGAAGGAGTCAATCTCCCGCCCGCTTACGGTAAATTCTGTCTGATTCAGAGGAAGCGTCAGCATGAATACCGTGCCGCTGCCTTCCCACTCGAAGCTGCGCTCCGAAAGCTTTGCATACATTCCCGTGACGCCGCTGTCAAGCATGAACTTCTGAGCTCTGTAAACATACATACTGTTTCCGTCGGAGTTGTCCATTACAATGCCGCCCAGCTCCGGAATCAGGCAAAGCGAGGAGTTGCTGCTGTCATTATTGGATATACTGTATTCCCGGAATTCTTCATCCGCAAGGACTACATTTGTTCCTTCTGCCGCAACATTGACTTCACGGTAGAAAACATAGTATATCTGACTCTTGTCGCTGCCATATACCGAATCCACGCCGCCGACATAGTAGGAGCCGACAGGGATTTTGTCATGGGCACTTGTTGTAAAGGTATGCCCTCCGCAGTTTACAAACAGCAGAGGAGAGTAAACCTGTCTTCCGTTTTGACCCAGATAAACCTTAAGCTCGCCGAATTCCGCATCCGGTTTTGTTATGGTACGGGTGGGATTTGCGGGGTCATATGGGAAATAATCAAAGAACATTATGCTCTCGTCGGAAGATCCGCTGTTATTGCTGAGTCTGACTGCCACAAACACATCCGTGACGTCATCCCAGTTTTTCGCGTCGAGATAAACGATGTAGGTTCCGTCTTCTTCCGCTTTATAGCCGATGGCTGTCGGAGTTTCGGCTTTTCCGTTGCGGACAATATAGATATTGCCCTGCTCAACCGAAGCATAAGCGGACGTATAGCCCTCGGGAACCTCCAGTCGGAGCGTCATCATTTTATCGAGCTTCACGTGGAGTGTTTTCGTCACCGTATTGAACTGATACGGCAGAAAGTCCACATAGGGCGTACCATTAGAGGACAAATCGGTTTTCAGCGCATAGCGGACATTCAGAATGTAGTCACATTCGGCAATCGGCATTTTCGGCCAGCGGTTGATGCCGCCTGCATACAACGTGCCGGGATAGTCCTCAACCATGCCGGAATAATAGTCCGTCGTATCTTCCTCATTTGCGCTTTTCATGCTGAATTCGTTGGCTATGCTGTTAAAATACTGATTCGTTGAGGGGGTGGAGTAAGCGCTTTCCAGGATCTCACCGCCGACAAGGATATTGCCCTTATCGTCTACGGCTTTATGAACAATCGTAGTGTTTTCTCCGTAGCAAAGCGTATCGGTGCCTATGTCAAATTGCGTGATTATTTTTGTAGGATCGAAATCAATGGAATTCATCGTATTGACATCGACCTCTCCGAGAATATGCGTCACATGACAATATCTTCTTATTGTACTTTCCGTTCCGCCGGATGTAACGTATTTACAGCGGATGACATCATATATGCCGACGGCAAGATTCTGCGTTACAGGCGAGAGATATACTGTTTTGATATCTGTCCCGTACAGATTCAGCGACATACCGTCGCCGGCGGAGAGAATACTGCCGTTTGATGCGACGACTGTCCAGAGGTCGCCGTTGCCGAGAGAATCCACCGCGGAAATCGTTATCTCGCGAGCCGCGTCGATATCCTCGGCGAGAGAGATTTCGGTTTTGTTTCCGTCCTGAACGGAGGTCGCAAATATGAGATATCGATTTTTCTCATCTTTGACAAAGAAGCGATGCTCGCCATCCGAAAGGTAGAAGGTTATATCGCCCGCGCTATCGGTACTGCCGATGTCGAGGCTGTCGCTTCCGCAGCAAAGCTTTATATCGGCATAGGAAAGCGTGACCGTACTGCCGCTGAAATGAAGCGTGGTTTTCTGCGCTTCGTCGCCGCCGAGAGAGATTTCCGGAGCAAAAACACTCGTTTTGGTGAAAATCATATCGTCTGTCACAAAGCTGAAGGTCAGCCGTCCGCCGTTTTCATCGAAAAGCTTTTTGTCAACCTCAATTTTGGATGAAGAAGCACCTCCGACTTTCTGCAAAAACTTTCCCGTATCGGCGTTGTATACGGAAATCTGTCCGGCAATGGCGCTTCCTTCGGGATCGTAAATGCACAGGTTCGCTTTTGTAACCACAAGGCTGTTGCGGATGACAGTTGCATATTCCGAATAGTTATGTACTGTCGTTGCGTCCTTGTTCGCTTCCGCTTCCGCCGCCGTGCGATAGAAAATTTTCAATGTAATGTCGCCGTCTTCAAAACCCGAGGTATCAAGGGTAAAAATGTACTCCGTCTGCTCCGTTGCCGTTTTCGGAACAGGCTCGGAGGTATACAGCACGGTCCCTTCTCCATTGTAAACAACAAGCGTCGCATCTTTTGCAAGCGCCGCACCGACGGTAAGCCTTCCTGTAATCTCCACCGTACCTGTCAGCACATTGCGGCATTCAATTCCGCCCTGAATAGTGACGCGTGTCGCTTTCACGGAGCTGATGAACGCCTGTCTGACGCTGTCATCCATGTCCGTCATATTCCTGAAATTGTAGACATGATAGTTTTTGTTGTAATATGACACTCCGCCGTGACCGTATGCAAACATGCGCTTGGCGGCGGTGATGGCTTCGGGGTTGGTTCTGCCTCCGAGAAGCGAGAACATGACCGCCGTGTAGCCGGAGATTGCCGCGCAGGATGCGGACGTGCCTGTAAAACGCGCATATCCGCCGCCGGGCTCGGTGGTCAAAAGACTGCTCCCATCATGTCCGACATAGTTATATCCGGGAACATCACTGTATTTTGCGCAGTAAGAGAACGACTGAATATTTGCGCTCGTATAATATCCGGCGAGAACAGGATAAGCATCCTGAAGATCCGCAGGATAAAATCCGGAGTAGGTCGTACTGCTGTTGTAGCCGGTATCGTTTCCGCCGGCGCAGATTGAGAAAACATTTTGCCGATACGCATCACGGATTGCATTGGCGAGCGCTGTCGGATAATATGACATATTTGCGCCGAAGGACATATTCAGAATATCCGCACCGTTTTCTATAGCCCAATAAATACCGCGCACGACATCGGCAATCTTGCCCTTGCTGTCCTCGCCGAGCACGCGTACGGGTATCAGCTCGAGGGGATATTTACCTGCCATTCCGCAAAAGCCAACGCCGTTGTCCGCCTCGGCTCCGATAAGTCCGGCTACTTTTGTGCCGTGCCCGTTCGCACCGATATCGGAATTTATGCCCTTGGCGATTGCCGCATCATTTATTGCGTCATAGCCGGCGACCACGCGGTTGACAAGGTCCTCATGCGTTGCGTCTATGCCGGTATCCAGCACGGCAACACGCACCGTGTAAAGGGAGCTGAGTCCCGCCTCGTCCGCCATTTTTCCCAGAGTATCGAGAAACGGCGCCGATACGTAAGTATCACTGATTCTCGGGTCGGTGGGTGCGGTTCCGAAATCCTCGGCTATACCCGCCGCCTCAAGTGTGTAGTTATAGGTTACCGACTCAATGTTCGGCATTTTTTCATAGCGCACGGCTTCCTCATAGGAGCCGTCCACCAGCAGCATATTGCCGCCGAGCATCCGTCCGCCGTATACCGTCCGGAATACCTCCAGCGCACCTGCACTTGAAAATTCAAGAATCAGTCCGTCGCTGTCTCCCGTCGGATAGCCGACCGCCGAATTTGAGCGGTTTGCGGCTCCCGCTGACATCTGCATCGGAAAGATGCCGAGCAGCATGATAACGCTGAGCAGCAGGCTGATCAGTTTTGTTGCTTTTTTACTCATTGCTTTGTTCCTCTCTGTCATATCGGTTATTGTTGATTATCTTCAGGCATTCGGTTTTTCTTCTGCGGTGAGTCCGTTCATGAGAAAGATCAGTCGCGGCAGTACCGTTTCCCTCCATGCGCTGATCTTCGGAACAGATACCTGTCCTTCCAGCTTGCCGTATGGAGTATCCAGAATAAAGAAGCCGTAATTTCCGCGTTCATTGTCCGCCTCACGTTCCATCAGCAGTGTGTACATTGTGCGTCCGTTCTCGCGGTATTCGGATTTTTTGTACTGCGGAAAGTTCACGCACTTTTCGTAGACATCAAGGCAACTCTCAAAGCTGATTACATACCGCTTCTGACGGTCGTCGATAAACAGGAAATTGCATCCCCTGTGGTCGGTGTCGAAATGGTAATCGGCATCCGGAATCACAGGGATATAAAACCCGTCGAACATTCTGTAGTCATTTTTGTGCATTTGTTGTCCTCCTTTTTCCGTGTAATGAGCTCACCGAAAACAATTGACTAAATCAACGAAGTATGATATAATAAAAATGATACGTAAAACCTTTGCTTTCCCTTCAGGGTACAGTAACCGTTTTCTATGGTTTTATTATACGGATTTATCCGGATCTGTCCCAATACTTTCCGACCGAAAGTCGAGGTTTTCAAAAAAATATTTTCATTTTCTCGGGTTCACCCTATACTTTTATAAAGAAAGTATAGGTTTTGACCCGTACGGAGGGCTCTTTATGAAAAAAATGCTTGTGCTGCTGCTCGCACTCACATTTGCTCTTTTATGCTTCTCGGGATGCTCGGAAAGATCGCTCCTTAATCCCAAAAATCCGGTAACGCTGACACTGTGGCATACCTACGGCGAGCAGGCGGACTCCCCGATGAATCGCTTGGTTTCCGAATTCAACAAAACGGTCGGAAAAGAAAAAGGTATTGTCATCAGCGTCAAGCTCATGTCCAGTGCGGGAAAGATCGGAGGTCAGCTTGCCGAAGCGCAAAGCGGTGCACCCGGCGCGCTTGATATGCCGGACCTCTTTTTCTGCCACAACAGCGATGCCGGAAAGCTCGGTGCAAAAAACCTTCTCGATTGGAACGGTTACTTTACAAATGAGGAGCGCGCCGGTTTTGTGCCGGACTTTCTTGCCGACGGCATGATTGATGAGCGGCTCGTTATTTTTCCCGTGTCCAAATCAACACATGTTCTGTACATAAGCAAGCGTGAGTTTTCGCGCTTTGCCGCTGCAACGGGCGCGACCTACAGCGACCTTGCTACATGGGACGGCTTTTTCCGTACTGCGGAAAAGTATTATGAGTATTCCGGCAAGCCCTTCTGCGCCTTTGATTATGTACAGCGCGCAGTAGAGCTGAATGCTATCGAAAAAGGGGCGAAGCCCGAAGAGCTTTACAAAGACGGCTACTATGATTTTGGCAATGCCACGCTGAAGGCTTCCTATATGCAGTTTGCCAAGGCACTTGCCAAGGGGCATATCATGATTGCCGAGCTGTATTCAAATACTCATGTTATGACGGGTGACGTGCCCTGCGGTGCCGGTTCATCTGCGGCTGTCATGTATTACAACGATACAGTTACATACCCGGACAACACCTCGGAACCGCTGGATCTGAAAATCCTGCCGCTTCCGCAGAATGAAAATTGTCCGAAGTATGCAACGCAGGCGGGTGTCGGGCTTTGCGCCTACAGAACCACCAATCAGAAAGCGGAAGCCGCTTCGGTTTTCGCACACTGGCTGACCGATGGCGAACGGAATCTTTCATTTGTTGCCGAAACGGGATATATGCCAGTGCGCAACGACGCATATCAATCATTGAAATCCTATTCTTTCCGTAAGGAATCCTATAAGGAGCTGTATTCGGCGCTCACGGAAATCAGAAATACGCAGACCTTCCTGCGTGAGCCGAGCTTTGTGGGCTATTATGATAAGGTCAATACGCTCTATGCCGAGCTTCGCCGTGCGCAGACAACCATGCCGGAACGTGTGAAGAACGGCGAGAGTGCCGATGCACTTGCAGGGGAGCTGTGGGAGCTGTTCAGTTCCGCAAAATAACGGGGTGCCTTTATGAACAGAAGCAAATTAAATCTGAAAATGCCGAAGCAGACCATGCACCGCAAGCTGTTTTTTTACACCTTTGTGATGGCTATTCTGCTTATGGCGCTTCTTGTGACACTGCTGTCATTGCTCGGCAGATTTCGCACGCCCAAGGATGAGCTCTTTGAAAAGAGCGATATGCAGGCACAGGTTTTTGAAAAAGAAATACTGACACACCGAAATATTCTTGCCATGATGGGCGTACACCTGTCGGAGGATGCCTCCGCCATAATCGGAGAATATATATCAGAGCATAAAATGACATTTGCCGAACTTAACGGCAATGGCAATGCACTCGGGGAAATACAGAAGCTGCTCTTTGAACCGCTGCGTCAGTACCTGTTTCAGACAGACTGCTCGGGCGCGTTTGTAATTCTTGATGCTACGGTAAATCCCGCATCTGATGAAATCACGAAAAGCGGAATATATTTGCAGGTAAACGGCTATGAGCGCGACCGCCGTGATGCCGTGCTCTATCGCGGAATTGCCTCGGTCGGCAGAGGAAACGGAGTTATGCCGCACAGAAAGTGGCGGTTGGAGACACGTCGGGAAATGTTTCCCGGCTGGCAGGAGGCAGTTGCCGCCACGGAGCTGCCGCCCGAGCAGTCCTACCGCTTCTCAGAGCTGTTCACCCTGCCCGGGATGTCCGAGCGTGCAATGCTGATTACGCTTCCTGTCCGAGGTGCGGACGGAGCTCTTCTCGGCGTTTGCGGCTTTGAACTTTCGGAAAGCTACTTTTCTCTCCTGCACAGCCAGGTGTCTAAGCTGAGTCACCCGACCTGCCTGATGGCTGAGGCCAGCGAAAACAATGTATACAGTAGCTTTCTTGCCTGCGGAGCGTCAGACGACTATTACTATACCCCGGAGGAGGCACTGACTGCGCACGATATCGGAGGCGGGCTGACCGAATTCCGATGCGGAGATGAGCGCTTTGTCGGCGTTGTCCGCAGCTATAAGGGCGACGGCGCCTCTCTCGGATTTTCCGCAATAGTCATGACGCCTGAAGCCGACTTTGCAAAGGCGACTTTCAAAAATGCGCTGAGCATAGGATTTCTCGTTATTCTCTTGGTAGCACTTTCGGTGTTCTGCTGTGTCTACGTAAGCCACCGCTACCTCTCTCCTGTATTGAAGGGTCTGGAACAGATCAAAGCCGAGAGCAGCCAGCGCAAGCGAACCGACATTATGGAGATCAATAATGTTTTGGACTTTCTTTCTTCCAAGGAGCGGGAGAGTGCCGCTCATCTCGCCTCTCTGATTGAGGAACGGAATATGGCAAAAGTGGCATATGACCGCGCACAGGCGGAAATAGATAAGCTGGCGGAACGCACAAGAGACACGGTTGATCCGGAGGCGTACAGCTTTTTCCTTGAAAGAATTCCCGACCTTTCAAAAACCGAGCGCGAGATTTTTGACTGCTATGTTTCGGGGCTGTCCACAAAGGAAATTCTGGAATCGGCAAACATTAAAGAAAGCACGCTGAAGTATCACAATTCTCATATCTATGAAAAGCTCAATGTCAAGTCCCGCAAAGAGCTTCTTGTCTATATCTCTCTGATGAACCGCTCGAAGAACGGAGGAAACGGCTGTGACACTGACACAACGTCTGAATAAGATTCTTTCGGAGCAGGGAATGACCAAGACCGAATTTGCCGACAGTATCGGCGTGACGCAGAATTATATCTGTATTCTCACGAGCGAGGTTTCCTCAGCTGCCCGCGGTTCAAATATCTCTCCGTCGCTTGCAAAACTGATCGGGCTGAAATACGGCTACGATCCCGATTGGATCCTTTACGGAGATAAAAACGAATAAAAAATAAAGGCTGTCGTGCCAAGTGCGACAAGCCCTGCTTGAATTTTACAAACCATCCGTCCGGCGCGCGGTTTGCAAAGAGGCTTTTTCCTGTCGGAATAAAGCGGTTTGCGCCTCTTTTTGCCGAAGGTATTGACAGCACGGAAAAAACATGGTAAACTTAATAAAAAGATTTCAGAAGCAAAGGTGGATAAAATATGAAAAGAAGCCTTAAGACAGCGATTTCACTGTTCCTTTTCTTATCATTCATTGCAGTGCTTGCTTCCTGCGGAATTATTCAGACATATGAAAATATTGCCGTGCAGGGGGAGGTATATTCCTTCGGCAAGCAGACTATTATTTTGAACAGCATTCTGCCCGAGGGCGGCAATGCCGCGAAATTCAAAAAGGACATTTCCGCTTCGGATATAAAACTTTCCGATGCACTCGAGGGAAAGAATATCGACAAGGTGACTTTCATCGATGAATACAATCTCGAACTGGAGCTTTCCGGAAATACAAAATCAACAGGAGGAGATGGCGCCGTCGGTACTCTCACCGTGCTTGCGGGCGGACTGGAAAGCAAGGGAAAATCCACCTGCCATATAAAGCTGAACGGACCGACTATAGTGACGGAATCCGCATATTCAAACAGATTTACGGCGCGCGATCTCACGCTCTATAATGTTTCATCCACCATCTCGCTTCCGATGGGAGAATTTACGGATAAAGCCGATGCCGAGCATATACGCCTTGCCGACCCGAATCTCGGCAGACTGGAAATAAAGCTGGAAAACGGCAAGCTGACTCTAAGCATCATAAATTGCCTTTCGGCAGAGCCATCTGTCATCTTTGCTCCCGAGACGACGACTATGGGAATAGAATTTTCCATATGTATCGGTGTATA
>ERZ1031114.251-NODE-251-length-17097-cov-5.432930_pt1 | contig 17097 bp, 17 predicted proteins | sample MGYA00518740_ERZ1031114 | MGnify/ENA primary metagenome ERZ1031114 (study PRJEB33719, sample SAMN04261276) | wastewater metagenome | biome: rural village; feature: human; material: feces | host: Homo sapiens | place: El Salvador | collected 2013-01-14 ... | reverse complement strand
AAGAACTTGCTTGTTGCCTACTTACAACCGAAGTGTCAACAAACCATGTAGGACTTTCTTTATAATGATTTGATATTATATAAGCAACCTTTGTCCTAAAAGCTATCTCAATCCTACTAAGTGGTTTTAAGAGAATATTACGAAGGTTAAAGTCAAAGTAATACAGTTTTACTGCATCATCAAAATTAGTACCCTCCTTAAATAGATGGTCACGATGATGTTTGTCCGGATATGTCTGTTCAAATGGGAACCAGTAAAATCCCATACGAAAATAACCTACATCAAATAGAATCTCTTTTGCTTTTAGTTCATCTGATATAGTCATATTACGACTACGAAGTAAAGATACTTGTTCATCGAGTGTTATTGCTTTTCTTCCCATACTGCAAAATTACACATTTTATCTGATATAATAAACCTTTTCACCTGTATATTATCCTTATTACGAAAATATTGGAGGCTGTGATTTTATGAAGCAGTCCAACCGCAAGGAGAACAAACTCCCAACAGCTGGATTGAAATACGCAAACACCCGGTTATAGTCAGCGGTGCATCCCGCCGCTGTATTCCACCTCTTCCTCCTGATACTGTTCCATCTGACTTAATTCCGAATGGACGGATTGCAGGTTGGAATCGAGTGAATTGTCGTGGTCATATGGGAAACTGTGGCTGACGGCAATTCCGGCATTGGTAGCCGTGCCGACATCAAGGGTGTCGGCATCCCTGTTATACCCGATATGGAGAATATCTCCGTTTGGCATTTCAAGGACAGGAGTACGCTGCTTTGTCATCGCAGAGAACTGCTCGGCCGCCATGTCTTTGGCAACCTCTTTTATGTCACTGCTTGCCAGCCGGACACCATACCGTGTAATATGGTCACGGATTTCCTGCTCCGAGTATTTCAGCATCACCTCGTAAGATCCTCCCACGCTGTTGTTATAGATCACGGCAAAATCCTTGTCTTCTATCAGCAGATCATCACCCTTGTTCTGGCGAGGAGAGACAAAGGTATATTGCTCGTTGATTCCATCGCCGTCATAATACTCCTTGGCAAGCCGGAGCAATCCCTCATAATCGCCTTTCTCCCGAAGCGCATCCAGTCGTGAGGTGTCATCGGTGGATTGCAGATAGGCTACGGAAGAGTAGAACACCTTTCCTTCGGGTACGGACTGTTTGACCTCATTCCGCTGTCCGTTATCCTGCTGCACCTTGTTTTTCTGTTCCAGTTCCTGCACTATCTTATCCACATTCTGTGTAACGAGCGAGGTTGCCTTTTTTACATCCAGAAGTGTGGTCTTGATAAACTGGGGCGATTCCTTCAAGTGGTCCAGCCAGGATTTCAGATAAGCGCAGCTCTCTTCTTTCAATGCCTTGCTCATACCGTAACGCTGTGCCACCAATGCGCTGCCCAATTCTGCCACCAGTTCCTCACGGGCGTATTCGTCCGAACCGAAACCGGACGGTTTGATACGGTCGAGTTGTCCCTCTATGCCCGTGCTGTGGGTCATCTCATGCCAAAGAGTACCATAATAGGATTCGCCGTCCTTGAACTGGGATTTTTCGGGAATCACAATCTCGTTCTTGGAAATGGAAAAGTATGCCTTGTCCTGGTGCATCGGCTTGATCGGGCAAATCCAGCGGTTATCTCGAATCATCACATCCATCGGCTCAAAAGACATCTTCTCGCTTTCATCCAACTTTACGGCATCCCCATTCGCCAGCTTGTTCCAAAGTTCCGGACGGGCTCCCTGAAGATTGGTCTGGGACACGTTAAAAACCCGAAAGACCTGCATCTTCGGATATACATTGTACATCTTCTTCTCTTCGTCGGAGAGCTTCTTAAAATCGTCATACTTGATCTTCTCCTTGGTTTCCTTGTGGATGCAGGTAAAGGTCGTTAGCATCACGGGGAAGGATTTTTCGCCCTTGTTCACTGAAACTCTTGGCAGCTCCACGCTCTCCTTTGCCTGCTTTTCGGACGGTTTGTTCATCCGTTGCACGCAGTCAAAGGTGCAGAAACGCGGTATCTTGTAGCCCTCGTTCTCGCGATGAAGAAGCAACATCAGCGCGTTCATCCCATTGTACTCACGTCCGGACAGATTCTTCGGCCACCCTAAGCTGCCCTCAGTAATCCACGGTTTCGTCCAGTCCTTGCTGATGGTCTCGATACGTTCGATCATCATTTCCGCAAAGAGGTCAAGAGCCTTGTCCTCTGCGGACGGACCGTCACTGCTGTTTTTCCTGTAACCGGCCATGACTGTCAGTTGTTAGGGTTATACGGCTGTTTCACATATTCCGACATTTCCGATACCTTGCAGGCAATGTTCAGCTTGTCGTTATAGACGGACAGCTCCAGTTCACCTTTGGCCTCGATGCCGGTCTGCGGTTGCAGCCACTCCTCACGTTCACGGTCAAAGCCTAAGAAGCGTACCCACAGGTACTCGAAGCCGTCATTGACCTTTTCCGCAGAAAATGCGGAGAACTGCAAGAAATTCTTGCCTTTCTTGTCTGTCTTCTCCTCGATGTTCTTGCCTGTCTTTCCACGGAAGAGCATTTCGCCCTTGATGGAATCCTCGTTTGAAGCCACGGTAAGGTTGACCGATGAAGCCGACATATTGAAATAGAGGTTGTCTCCACGCTTCTTGAAAGTCAACACACCGGATATTTCCACTCTCTTGCCTACGGTATAGTCCGCCCGGTTGTATTCCTCCCCATCCTTGGCGACAGAGATTTCCACTGTTTTGTCGATACCGTTTCTTGCCGGGATCACGCAGTTTACGGCAAATGCCGTGAAAGCCTTGTTCTCATTGTTGGTGCGCACTACAGCCGCCTTGCTGATGGTTCCGCACACTGTTACGTTACACTTAATCATATTGCTTGTAGTTTTATTTTAACCAAGACCATTTGACCGGAATATCCTATTAAATGTGAACTACCTGCATATACGTTCCGTCTTTAATCGGGCGCACGGATTTTAATCCAGACTATCCCTGACGCAATGACAATCTGCACACCCACAATCACGAGTGTCGCCACCAGACCGAACAGCCGGTAGCATACGAGGATGTGCAGTCCTGCAAGGGATAGCCCGACGACCAACAATCCTATTTCCATCATCACGCGTTTCATTATCTTCTGATTTGCTCGTTCTGACCCTGTTGCTCTGACATTCCTTGCTCGAAGTTTTGTGAAGCCTGTTGCGAAAGGACAATGGTATTGACCATTCCTGCCACACGCATCCGCTTGCTTTCCTCCGAGAGTTCATGATTATTCAAAGTGGCGGACAGCCGGCTCAATTCGCTTGCGCTTAACTCCCTTGAAACCTGCACGGCTCCGTTATCTGCTTGTAACACGGCTTTATTGTTTTCATTGATTATAATGGCACAGGCTTTCATGTGGGGCATCAATGAAGTCAGTTCCACCTTTCGGCTACCTGCCATTTCAGAAATGGCTTCTTTCTGTTCCTCCTCGTTCTTGTTGTCAATGACTACCGCCAGCATCATCAGCGAGGAAAAGGCTTTGACCACCATATCCATAATCGGGGCATTCGTTCCTGAAAGTCCGACACCGCTGTCTTCCGAGGATAACAGTTTCTTCATCCACTCTTCAGGACTTTGTGATTTTGTTTCCTGGGGAGTGGCAGTAACCTCCGTCTTGTATTTAGCCAACAGGTCGTTGCCATTATGCAAGGCTTGCAGCTTGATGTTTCCCTTTTGGGCGATATCTGCCAGATAGATTGCGGGATCAATGTCTCGTTTTTGTCCGTCAGCGGTAATCTGTGCCACTCCGAAATGCAGGTGTTCGCCCGTAGTCCGTGTGCCGGTGTTACCTGACATACCGAGTCTCTGTCCGGCTTGCACTTTGTCACCCACCTTGACATCAACAGAGGACAGGTGCATATAAGTGTTCTGTATCTTGCTTCCGTCAGCCCTCTCGTATTCAATGGTTACGGACTTGCCTCCGGCGGTTTTGGCATTTTGGTTTACCGCCACCACTTTGCCGTTATTCTCGGTAGCCAACACCGCATCGCCCTTACAGCGGATGTCCATACCCTTGTGCATTTGCTGTTTCTCAGCATCCATGGGGTCGGTACGCATTCCAAACGGTGAAGTGACAAACAGGAACTCTTTGCGTTCGACCGGGAATGAATAGGCGTTTGTCGTAATTGCTTGTCCGCTTCCTGTTTCCAATCCTTTTGCCTTCATTTCTGCCATGACCATCCGGTCATACTTCTGCAGCCCGTTTGCTTCAATGATTTTTTGCAGACTTTGGGCATAATTGCCGCCACTTGCATACCCGGCCTGGGCAAGTCCTTCCGTCCAACCCTTGTAATCGTCAGGAGACAGGTCAAAACATTCCGCGTACCGTTTGTTCTCTACAAGGAATTTGGAGTGATGCTCGTAAGAATCGCCCACGCTGTCGTAGCTGCAAAACTTCTCGTTGGGCTTGTCATCGGTGTAAATGCCGTATTTGCCACCCTGCGTAATCCACCCCGGAGTGGCTTTGATACCGAAATGGTTGTTTTCGTTCAGGGCCAGACGGCTTTGTCCGTTGCTGCTCTCCAGTATGCCCTGTGCCAAGGTCACGGAAGCCGGGATGCCGTATTTGCGCATCTGTTCCATCGCAAAAACGGCGTATTTCTCCGCGTATTCTTTATTCTTGCGCATTGCTTTGTCTGTTTATCGGTGCATTCCTTTTGAAATCTCTTCCTCTTCTTCAACGTCCTCTTTAGGCTGGTCGTGCTTGATGTCCTCGTCACGGCTGATCTTCGTTTCCACTTCCGCCTCCTGTCTTTCGGAAGAGGTCTGTTCCTGTGCCAGGCTCTTGTTCAGCACGTCCGCGAAAAGCGTTGCCGCCAGATGTTGTTTGAAACTGTTCCTATCCTCGGCGACCCACATCCGTTGCCATTGCTGTGGTGTGACGCTTCGGGGCTGCGGCTTCCGGTTGTCAATGGTGGGAGCGCAGAGTATCGCCCCGTTCTTTGTCTTGAACACGGCCACTCGTTGTATGCGGTTCAAGTCAATGCTTTCATCTGCCGTGTGGAACAGGTCCACTTTTAGATCCGGCTTGCTCTCGGCAAGGGCATAGTATTTTCTGGCCAGTTCTCCACGCACCTTGTCTATATTATCCAATGACTGTTTCAGCGTGGTGAAGAAACGGTTCAGGTCATCCTTTTCGGGATAGACGCTGTAACCGGCTTTTCCTTCCGGCTTGATGAATAAAGCCCAGCGGTTCTTGTCGTCCTGTACCATCTGTATCTTCTCAAACCAGGGTTTGTCAGCTTGCTTCACCGCAGGGTGGGCATCGATGGTGGAGAGTGTTTCCAATGCCCAGTTTTTCAGACGCGCCACCTCTATCTGCTTTTCGGCGAAGTAACGGTCATCGGGACGGTAGCCCAACGCACCGTCCGGATTATAAAAACGCACGTTCTCAATGCCGCTTTTCTCCAATGCGCTTTGTATGCGCTGTTTGCTCATTCCCTTGATCTCGTTGTCCACCTCCAAGGATGCACCGGCAGGGAGTATCACATCGGCACTCTTGCCTTGTTTGTCGATGACCAGGACAATGGTCTTGTTTTCCTTGTCGGGATGCTTCTTGATTTCGTCAGCCACGAAGAAATGCTTGGGCATTTGCTCCCGCATCTGTTCTGTCTGGCGATAGTTGCGATAGGTGGCATACTCGATTTTCTCGCCCCGTTCCGCTTTGCGTATTACTTCCAGCGCATTGTTCACATCGCTCTCGATGGCATCTATCAGACAAGGGTTCTCTTTCAGTTCACGGTTCCAATAATCCACCAGTTTGACACTCTCGTCCGACAACCGGGCCGGAAGTCCCATTTCCAGCATCTTGATACCCGAAGCGATTTCGGCAATCAGCCGTTCCTGCTTGACGGCATCCTCTGTTGGGGGAATCCCGTTTTTCATCACCATTCCCTCACGGGCAAGGCGTTGCTGGTGTCCGGCGGCTGCTATGATTTGCCGAAGGGTCTCCTGCGCGTAATCGGTGTAATGTGCGAAATCCTTTTGCCGTGGAATATATATCGCGTCTTTCTGGCTGTCATAATGCGCCACACCGCTGCCATCCGTGCGAACCGGTGCCAGATTTCTCGAAATAGACTGTACGAAGGCATTGAATTTCGGCCTGAGCTCACGCAATTCCTTTTCTCCGAATCCTTCTTCGACACTGTTGCCGTATTTTGCCAATGCGTCATCGTATGCTTTCCTGTCAACGTGGGGCAGCAAAGTCTGGTCGATATTGAACAATGTGCGTATCTCCCTGTTGTGTACGCCTTTGTATCGGTTCTTCTCTTCGGGAGAAAGTTTTTGGTAGTCATCCCTTGATATGACCTCGTTGGGATTGTTCCTGTTCACGTACTTGTTCCATTTATAGAACAGGAACGGTACTCCTTTTTCGTGTTCCTTGACGGATTCGCCTCTTGCCTTTGCTTCGCTATATAAGGTGAAGAGGTTGCTCTTGCATCCGTTCTTATCCGAGTGCAGAGCCATGAACAGGGCGTTGAACGGACTGACCGCCACGCCTGCCGGATAAAACTTGGGATAGCCCTTTCCTGTGGCATTGAGCCAGTGGCCGCCCGCGCTGACCGCTCCGTTTAACGCTCCGGAGAGCAGTTCAACTTGTTTGTCGGCGGCATTTTTCTCAAACTGTGATTTCTCTTTCATATCTGTTGCTGTTTTATTGTATTCCTCTGGTACTCACAATCGTTTCCCTGTCGTTCTCTTCATAATTCTGTGACATCAGTTGCTGGGTACGGTCGCTCTTGGCAAGGATGGCATTGGCAAGGGTATTAAGCGGCAATGCCCCGGCATTGTAAGCTGACACCACTTTTTCAGGCAACTGGATGGTGCAGGGTACATGGTCTATGGTTGCGATAAGGTTGTTCCCTTGCAGTATCGGACCGGAAATCCGTGGATTCAGCGGTTCGTCCGCATAGAGCCGGTATCGGACGGAACGCTTTCCCGTATTCAAACCGTTATCTTCATTCCGTTCCCATCCTAATGCCTCGTGTCCCGCCTTGTTCAACAAATTGGCACCGCCCAGTCCGATCATCATCATTTTGAGAATAGGATTCTTAATGAATATGCCGGCGACGATGCTGGCGATAGGCAGTACATTGTCTCCCAAATCCAATGATTTTGTCCTGCCCGTAAACATACCCACCAGAATATCCGGCAACATGGCAAGCACATAACCCAAATTTTTGCTTATGTCTCCCATGCCACTCAATCCCAAGGTTGAGAAAAAATCGCCCCAGCCGTTTTCGTTGGCATTGGCGGTTTGCTGTCCTGATTCAATGGCTGTATCTTCCCTTGATTCTTCCGCAGTTTCCGTTTCATTGGCTTGTTGGACGGATTGTGCGGTATGGGTGTTTCCCGATTGTCCCGGATTGCTTGCAAGCGCGGATTGACCTTTAACCTCTTCTTTTTTCTCCATATCCTGCAAATAAGTTTCCATGTATTCCGGAGCGATGACCATCGGAATATCCTTGTATCGCTCATCTTTTATCTTAGGCCGGCAATAAAATCAAACGGCATTTTCGCTTGGGCGTTATGGATCATCCAGTCCCTGAAATCAAAACTCTGTACAGGAATCTTCTTGGTCAGCCGTTCATTGGTGGCGATGATATAAGGATTGTCATTGGCTCGAATTTCATTGGCTTCTTTACGGAATCTGTCAAAGACATTCCTCTCACTTCCGAATACGCCCTTGCTGATGCATTCTTCAACGGATGCTGTGTTTCCTGTTTTGTCCTTGGAGGAAGTCAGTGCTGAAAATGCCAGGTCAACCCCGACAAATTTGGCGAAGCTCGCCCAGCTTCCCGCACCGCCGAGTGATATGGCATCGATGCTTGCACCGATGACTTTGCCTGTCCCTTTTTCCAGTTTGGACGGTTTGTAGGCCGCTTCCCCACGTCGCTCGATTTCTGCGGCAAGCGGTGACTGGTTCAATGTGTATGACAGCCCGAAAAGCGTGTTCTGTGCCGCCTTGCGCATGATGTATTCAGCGGAAGACTTGGGCATATTGTCTTTGACCATCTTGCCCGTCATCAACTCTCCGATACGGTATTCCGTATATGCGTAAGCGAGGTCGCTCCCTAATTGCCCGGACAGTTCATCATATCTTTCCCTGCCGATTTCATCCACCACGGCTGTGCGCCACTCGTTTGCCATTATCGTGAGGTCTGACTGTATCTCCTTATTGTTTGCAATCTTCTCCCTGCACATTTCCAGATAGTCCTCCGTGGTCTTGGAGTTCCATTCCCCGGTCACTTTCAGTGTCTGGTACGGATCAATCATCGGATTACCGGCTGCCGCCATAGAACCGAGAATGCCGGCTGCACTGGTGGAATATGCAGCCATTTCCTCCGCTTGTTTGCGGTTGAGATAGTTCTGCGTGTCTCGCATGACAGGTGCAAGGTGACTATTGAAGTAGTCACCGAATATCCTTTCTATCTCTGCAAAACGCTCTGTATGTCTGATTTCGCCCATATTCTAATAATTCAATTGGTTCAAAAGCTGTTCTTTGGTTTGCTCTATGGCGTTATGGTATATCTCCATCTGTTTGGGAAAGAACTCCTCTAACCATTCATCCTTTTCTATCCTGTCCTGAATGAAACGGATGGCATTGTTCCGGTCTATCTCTACAGAAAGTTCGCCTTCCTCCCGGTTGTTGAACCAGGCCTTTGTCCACCATCGGACTCCGGCACGGTCGGGATAGACGGACACGACTCTCGGAATGTCAAAACTCTGCACATCAATCTCCAATTCTTCCAAAGGGTCAATGATTCCACTGCTCGCTATGGCCTCGGATTGAAGTTTTTTTTTACTTCCTCGCCCATGGTGGAGAGATAGACATTGTGCCTGAGCGCGAGGTAATTCAGGAAATCCGCTATCAGGAGATTCTGTACCTTGCTTGCCAACGGCAGGGCACGGCTGCCGATACCAAGAGGATTTGCCATGCTCGGCATCTTCTCAAAGAAATAATTTTTGGTGGCACCCACTGCAAACACGTTCCGCAGCGATTGCTCGGTGTATTCGGGTACGGTGTACGCTCCTCGGAACAGGTCTTCCATATAGACCGGCAGGAAACGGATCATCAGTTCCTCGATTTCTTCCTTGTCACGGTCGTATCTTGTCTTCATCTCACCGTCAAATTGGATAAATTCGTGGGTGGCTTCGTGCCCGGCTTTGCGTAATGCCTGGATATTGCCGTAGAGCATGGTCAGGAACTCTATCGGATTCAGTTCTTCTCCGTCAAACGCCACCTCCATGTGAAGGTCGTTTCCACTGATGGCTACCGTCTGACCGGCCTTTACCTTTTGCCCGAAACGGATGAATATATTGGCAAGATGTGCATAGGTCACTTCGTATTTACTGTAGCGTATGACAATATATACACCATGCTCTTTGTCCGTACCGATGCTCGATACGACACCGCTTGCCACTGCCGCCAAAGGACGGTGACTGGCATTGAAGTCTATGCCATGATTAAAGGATGTCTCTCCTGTGACGGTATCTTTCAGTTCTCCGTAGCCTTTTGACAAGGTTACTTCTTTATTCTTTTCTTCCTCAAAGGGCATACAATAGCCGCTTGGGGACTGTAGAATCATTTCTTCCGTGTATTTCATTTGTAGAATATTGTTGTGTTATGATTGTCTTATCTTCTCATTCCTCCGCTATGGGTCTGTTCCTCCTGTTCCTGCTGTGGACGGGCTTGACGCTGGTTGTCGGTAACGGACGCTTCTTGCTGGCGTTGGGTGTTGTTGCCAATCATCATCATGGTCAAGAAGATACCGGCTATCTTGCCGAGCCAGCCTGTACGTCCGAACACGAGGAATGCCCCGGCAATCAATCCTACTATGCTTAATCCCGATACTTTGCCATGCGCAAGGTTGCTGAAAAAGTTGCCTGACATATTCCCGGCATTCCCGTTGGAAACACCGCTTAAAAAATTGGACGCTCCATCGAGCGTGGAAGAGAGCGAACTTGACGCCTGGCTCACGCTGTCAAAAGTCTGTTCGGCTTTGCCGGTAAGTTTGTTTACCGTTTCGGTAGCCGCTTTCGCCGTGCCGCTGATGGCGTTGGTGGTGTCTTCTCCTATGACGGCATCGCTCACGATACGCACCACGCTCTTGTCGGTGGTCAGTTTCTCCCAGCCGACATATCCGGCCGCGGCTCCTACGGTTGCCGTCTTCAATGCGCTTCCTGCACCTCGCAAGGTCTGTGATGGGTGCAATACGGCTCCGCCAACGGCTTTGCCTGTCGCTCCTGCGGCTTTGCCGCCTGCCTTTAATAATGAACTCCAGAATCCCATATCTTTTTGTTTTTACATTCTCGTTATGTTAAAAAGCGCCGGCCTTTCCGCTTCGTTTCCACCGTTTCATGGCAGACCTGGCTATCTCTGCTTTGTTGGCTTTGGGTTGTTCCCGTTCCGTGATTTCTGCCCACACGTCACCCATCGAGGTGTATTTCACCGCCATGGTCAGCCGTCGCAGCTTTTTGTTCATCAGTTGCAGCTTGGGACGGATTCCGAACACGATTTCCATCCGCTGTTTCTCCGTCATCTTGTTGTCTGACAGGCAGACCGTGCGTATGTCATTGACAATTTCCACGGAGTTGTATATCAGTTCCCGGTATATCTTGTTCCGGTTCGTGGAGAGTGCCACTGCCACGGCATTGGCAGGACTTTTCCTGAGTTGCCCGGTGAACTCTCCCATGTTTTCCGTGAGATGGGTTATCTCGTGATAGAAGCCGTATATCTGTGCGGCGTAACTGATGACCGAACGGAATGAATCCAGATAATCATTGAACTCCCGTTGCAGGTCGGTGACGGCTTCCACCTCCTCTTTCGTCCAGATGTGTCCGGTGGTTTGCAGGAGCATGATTTTCTCTTGGTTCTTCAAGGTCTTCTTGGACTTTTCGGTATAGATGAGAACCATTCCGGCAAGGGTGGGGTCTATCTGCGCGTGGACTTTCACGCCTATGCATAGCAGTGTGATTATGATAAAGATTGCCCGTCTCATTTTCTCTTTCCTCCATCTTTTTATCTTACCGTTGCTGCCCTGCGCCACCTGTTCATTGCCATTCGTGCCACTTCACCATTGTTCCTGTCCAGCATACCTGCCGTCACGTTGTTCCACACGTCCGTCATCGTGTAAGTCCTGATGCTCAGGTAAAGCAGGTTGAGTTTCTTTTGGAATGCGGACAGTTGGTCGTTCAATGCCCATAGGGTCTGGCTCCGTTCCGCTCCCGTAAGCATATTCTCCTTGCCTCCCTTTGCCACGGCATCACGGAGCAGGGAGAATACCGTCACCAGTTCGGTTGCGGTCTCGATATACAAGTTGTTCATGCTCATCGCGGCGACAATGCCCTGTGGATTGTCGCTGATGGCTTTCTTCAACTTGCATAGCGAGATAAAAATCCTCACACCGTCATTGTACAGGTGGGTACAGGCTTTCAGCGAGGATGCGAAACCGCTTGCCGTTTTAAGGTAGCTGTTGTATTTCTTCTCCCACTGGCGCATCTGCTCGAACTCTGCGGCAATGGTGTTCTGCAAAAGGGCGGTTTTCTTCTGCCCGTCCATCTGGTCTTTGACTTTGCCGAGAATCAATTCGTTGCCTTCTGCCAATGCCACATATTCCAACGGGTTGGTCGTGACAATCTGCGCCTTCGCCGTGACAGACAAGATGATGCCGAATAGGAGCATCGCTATTTTAATGATTGGTGATCTCATAGATTCCTTTTCGTTGTTTGTTAAACTCTACACGCTCTCTGATAATATCCACGATATTGATTCGTTTGGGCAGACCTGTCAATTCCAGCTTGGGCGTGGTCCTGTCCATAGACAACACCGTGACAGTCTTTAGCCCGAAAATCTGCTGTAATAGGCTCTGCTGCTCGTGGAAGTCCACCACACGGTACAATTCGATGTAACCGATACTGCGTTGGAACACGCCATGCTCGGCAGTCAGCTGTTCGCTACCGACGTGATAGCGTATGCGTTTCAGGTATATAAGCCGGTAAATCAAAATGAGGGAAAGGAGAACGGCAAGGAGGGTGGCGATAGATGCAAGAGGGGCGTTCTCCATTCCTCCATAGACCAGTCCCACGGGACAAAGCAACAGCAAGGGCAGTTCGTCAATGAAGAACTGTGCCGTTTGCGGTCGTAGCGAAATCTCTCTGTATATCGGTTGTTGCATGGCTCTTATCTGTGTATATTTGGTTGTCGGTGTTCTTCTTCCTTGTCGGTTGCATACCCTGTGGTGCCGAGTGGTGCTCCCAATGGGATAATCGCGTCCTTGATGCTGTCAAGGTATTCCTCGCTTGTCTTGCCAAGCAGGGCATCGTTCCAGTCCTTGTAAAAGGGCATCAAGGGAAATACTTTTATACGGTCGGAATTGATGTGCATGGATTCCGCTATGGCTTGGAACTTCTTCACGAACTCACGCCCGGCACTGTCGTTGTCGAAACACAAGTAGTGGTTTATATCCGGAGTGACGGAAAGCATACCGCGAATCTGCATATCGGTGGGAGTGCCGCCCGTGGAGACGAACACGCTTTTCTTGGAAAGGTCTGGGTTGTCCCGAAAACCATTCCTGTGTATCTGGTAGAAAGCCATTGCGTCGTAGGCACTTTCAAACCACGCAACGCCGCCTGCCTTTTGCAAAGGCTCACCGCTGAAATTGGCTATCCACAAGCCCTCGCTGCTGTTGCTGCCCTCGGCTTTGCCCTTGTAACTTCCGCTACCGTCCATCTTGGGACGGCCGCGTTCCTCCAGTCCTGCAATCTTGTCCGGCTCTTTTGGAAGTACCAGTGGAAAGGCAAGGTTGGCATACGCCAAACCGTCTGAACGGTGTCTGGTAGCCAGAAAGAAATGGTCGGCAAAAGCCCGTTGTGTGAAGATGTCGATGCCACGGTTCTTGAAGTAGGGGTAAAAACGTTTGTGGGTCTCCCGGTCGTTTACGTCAAAACGGTGGATGTCGTAATCATCCAGCCTGAACGGAGTGTTCTCCCGTCTGGGTTGGATGATGCGCAAAGGCCTGTCATTGATGGGCTGGTTCAACAGCCTGTTGCAGACAAGGTTGACCAACCTGTCGGGAGAGACACCGTTCCGGTGTTCCGCAAACTTCTCCGGGAATGCCTTGATAAAGGATATGATATTATAGAGCTTTTGCTGTGGTGGCTGGAAACAGCATTTGCCGTTCGGCGTGACGATGAACTTGTCACCCCGGATACGTGTGCCGTTACTGTCCGTGCAGATATAAGACGGATAACGCAAGCCGTCACGCTTGTTCAGGTGATAGCCTGCGTCCATCAGTATATCCTGAATGTCAAGTCGTTGCAGGAAGTCATCGTATGTCAGTTCTCCGTTTGCCATCTGTGTGTTCCTTTTATTCCTTAAAATCCTCTGCGCATCTCTGCCACCTCCTTGTTCATCTGCGCTTCAAAGTTCCTTGCGGCCACATCCATCGGCGAGTCCACTCCCGGCTTGAAATAAGGACGGGGTGTGGAACTGAAACGCTCTCCGTAAAATTCAGGACAGGGATGGTGCAGCCCGTGGGCGACATCAGACAGCACTACCGCACCTGCGGCAAGTGCAGCGAATATCTTCGTCCCCAATCCGCTGCTCATTTCGGGACGGGTCTTCATATCCACTTCGTTGAATATCTTGGAAAAGAGTTTCATGCGGTGGTAGTCATCGACTGCCAGGAACTTGTCGTACTGTTTCTGGCTGATTTCATGGGTGATTGGTTCTCCGTTGATAATGGCGGTCATCTTGTATTTGCCCTCTGTTTCTGCCGGTTGTACGGCGATGGCTTCCACGTCCACCTCACGTCCGTGTTCTCCTTCCCGGTACCAGCCTTTACTCCCGTTGATGTATGACAAGTCCCGTCCGTCAATCAAGGCTCCTTCTTGTGGCTCTCTGATGATATGTTCGTCTTCTTGCAGTACGGTCTGTTCGGCAGAGTGTGGCGCAAGGCTGTTATCGGATTCCAACGGCAGGAGCAAGTCTTGTTCCTGCCGGTTCCGCATGGACAGATCCTGCTCCACTTCGGGGTGCAGGGCAATGCTGATGCGCTCCTTGCTGTTCAGCGATTCCAATGTGACTTTATCGGAATAGTCATTTTGAATGACATTGTTCAGAATCTCCAGGCGTTTCTCAACCGGATGCTCTTCAATGGAATTAGATACCAGTGCGGATATTTCCTCTTCTGTCAGGTCATAGACCATATCGGCACTGACTTTCTCCGACTGGACGGTCAGTGTCCCGGCTTCCGCATCCACGATGATGCCGTGTGACGAAAGGCATTCCTGCCATTTCTCATTGGAGAAATAGACGGGTGAGGTAATCAGCTCCTTGTAAGGCTTTGCCGGTTCTTCGCTTCTTGGCTTGTTTACCATCGGGGTGATGACTGCCTGCAAATCCTGCAAGACATCCTGCCGGACTGGCTGCGCCTGCTTTTGTGGCTGCCGATGCCCTTTGTAGTTGAATCCGTAACCGCCGGATTGCATCTCACCGGGTTTCATCCGTCCGTCCGGGCGTTCTGCCACCATAGGCGTACCTGCATAGAAAAGCCGGCTGCCGACCCTGCGCAAGTGATAGCCTTCCTGCTGTCTGGGAGTCCATCCGAGGAAAGGGGGCGGCATACCGTACCTGCCGACCCTGCCATACTCACCGATGCCGATACGGTAGCCGTGAAGTCCCATTGCCACACGACCGTTGGCGTTGCGTGCGTGGACGAAGTTGCGAGGCAGCTCAAAGTCATTCTTTACTATCTCCGTAAAGGTGTTGTATGCCTTTTTGTTGGCATGGTTCGTTCCCCAGTCGGTCAGAGCCTGCATCTGCTGCCTGCTGATGGGGTATCGTAACAGTGGGGAATCGTGCCCCTGTACTACCAGCTGGTAGCTGTCACCCACAGGTACGACATGGGCTTGCATACCGTTGCGCATCAAAAGAGCACGCATTTCGGGTTGCAAGTCCGGTCTCATCGGGTTTGTGTTGGTTCGTATTGCCATAGTCCGTGTTTATGCTTCACCGCTTTCCATGGCGGCTTCTAATTGTTCACTCTTGTAGTGGACGAATTGCTCGGCTGCCGTATCGTCAATCGTGAGCGAGTGCGCCTTGCAGTATTCCACCAGTTCTTCCTGCCATTCGGCAGAAAAGTGGTTGACGTAATCCAGCCAGCCGTATTCTCCGCCCTCCATCTTCTCGATGAGTTCTTCTTCTGAATAATAGGTGTTTTGTGCCATAATTACAGTGTTTGAAAGGTTTTACTTGTGAAGTCCCGCACCCATATTGCGTTGGGCACTTTTTTTCTGTTCGTTCCAGAGTTCTTCCGTGTATTGCTCTTCCGGGATATAGTCGAGATTGCCGTCATCGTCCATCATCCAGCAACCGTAACAGCCGAAGGTGTATTTATCCCATTCTCTTTTGGTCTGCTCGCTCCATTTCTTGGCGTCTCCCTGACAGAAGCGGATACCGTCCTTCTCGTGCAGGCTGATGCCGACTGTTACAGGCTCGTCTTGCATCACAAAGGTCAGCGGTTCGCCCTGCTGCATCACCTTGATTTCGGCATTGCTGAGTTTCAGTTCTTCTGCCGTCACCTGGAGGTTCCTGGCGATGACCTGCGTGGGGACGGACATGACCTGATTGGTCTCGGTGTCGATCTGCACGAATGCCTTTGTCTTTCGCCCATCAGCCGTTACCGTGTCGGCAAGAATGACTTTGCCGGAACGGAGCTGCTTCTGTTGATCCTCGCTGTATTTCTCCAAGGTGGATTTCTTCAGCACCGGGTAGAACACGACATCGGCTTCTCCGTTCTCCTTGCGCACGAAAGCGAATCGGCTACGGTCGGTGACCGTGTTCCCGTTATCATCGTTTACCTTGATAGGAAGTACAGGCGAGTGCCTGCCGTTGCTGAGTTCTTCCAGGATGTGCATAGGAAGGTCTTCAATCATTTCCCGTGTGAGTCCGAACTGCGAAAGGGTTTCGTAAGGCAGTTCCTCAAATTCAAATCGTACTTGCTTCATACTTTAATATAATATTTTGATTATACTTTGACAAAGGTATATACTATTGTTCATACTTCAATTAGCGTAGTTCTAAATAGCCTGATTATTTGTGTTTATTTATGCTTTAAGTATGATTGTAATGCAGTATTCATACTCTAAACTTATTTAATGTTATATTTTGGAGGTAAATCAAGACATCTTTTGGCACGGTCGGAGAACTGTTCCTACATTTGCATCTATGAGTAATACACGAATCGTTATAGCCCTTCTTTTGTTATTATCCGGGAACCATGTGAAAGCGCAGTTCAACACGGTTTCCTGTCAGGGTAATCGCTATAAAGTCACTGTTGAAAATCCCACCCGGACGACAAACGAAACAGAGGTGACACCCGAAAGCATCACCTCTGAAAATGAAAAGTCCGTACCCGACAAGGTTTCATTGTCAAGTGCAGACACAAAAAAGAAAGAGCAGGTAGCACGCTATCTAAGCGTATGCTATCCGCTCTCGCATATCAAGATAAATTCGACTTACGGTTATCGGAAAGACCCATTCACAGGGAAGAGGAAGTTTCATAACGGCATTGATCTGTACGCCCGAAATGCCGAGGTATATGCCATGTTGCAGGGGCAGGTGATTGCTGTAGGACAGGATAATGTGTCTGGAAAGTATGTCACGCTCCAGCATGGAAACTTCACGGTCAGTTATTGTCACCTGTCTCAAATCTCCGTATCACAAGGGCAGGACGTTCTGCCGGGTGATGTTGTTGGGATTACAGGTAATACGGGGCGCAGCACCGGGGAACATCTGCATATCACCTGTAAATACAAAGGATACGTAATCAATCCCTCAATTATATTTAACGTGATTTCGTTATACTTCGGTTAATGTTCGTTGCGGGCGGAAATGTTCCGCCCGCAACGGCTTACTGCTTCCTCAAGGTAGGCAATGCTCCGGTAAGTTCGTAACGCCACTCTGAGCCTGCGTTCTGCAAGGCGGTGTTCATGACATCGACGGCTTTCTGCCAGGTAACGACAGAGTCGTCCACCTTCGTGGCTTCGGGGGCGG
>ERZ1031114.242-NODE-242-length-17455-cov-6.428563_pt1 | contig 17455 bp, 1 predicted proteins | sample MGYA00518740_ERZ1031114 | MGnify/ENA primary metagenome ERZ1031114 (study PRJEB33719, sample SAMN04261276) | wastewater metagenome | biome: rural village; feature: human; material: feces | host: Homo sapiens | place: El Salvador | collected 2013-01-14 ... | reverse complement strand
CAGCTCCCCCGATGGGGAGCCAAGAACGTTCTGCCGCTTAACTTAATAGCATTACGCAGCCCTCGATCTTTGTCATTCGTGTTCAGGCGGACGATGTTTGGAAAGCTCAATCGGGAAACCTTCGGGCATCGCCCTATTTATGCTTCGCGGCGCTTCCATATTTTTATGCGCCGCACCACCACTCCTCACTCCTAACTAGAGAGTACGAAGCTTTCAAACGGAATCAAAGGGCAGCACGTCCTACGGGCTAACCCTGAACCCATCAACCTATTTCCATGATCTTCTCACCCAAAGGAGGACCGTCTTATGAACAAAATATACAAAGTCGTATGGAACGCGACGCGCGGCTGCTATGTGGTCGCTTCGGAGCTTGTCAAGACGCATCAGGGGAAGAAGAGTGCGCGCTGCGGCGGGAGCATCCTCTCTCGCGCAGGGACGGCACTGCTCCTTGCTATCGCAGGCTGGGGCGCGGCTTGCAATTTCATCTATGCGGACGTGACGGTGGCGGATCAGAAGAAATATGGCCATACGGTCACCGTGAATAATATCGCAAACAGCGGCAAACAGTATGACATCACGAATCAGCAGGTGAAGGACGGCAATGCGCTGAACAAGTTCAATGATTTCGGCATCAAGCAGCACGATGTGGCGAATCTCCATATGGGAGAGGCGAATCACCAGATCAATGTCGTCAAGAACAAGATCGACATAGACGGTGTCGTGAATGCGATCAAGGATAACAAGATCGGCGGGGACGTGTATTTCTTCTCGAATGCAGGTATCGCGGTCGGCTCGCATGGTGTCTTCAATGTGGGCCGCCTGACGCTGGGGACGAATACGGCGGTGGGAGATGCGCTCTATAACGGCCACTACTTTGTGCCTTCTCAGTCAGGACCGGTTCAGGTCAATTTTGACCGTGACAAGGATTTCTATCAGAAATCGCCGGTGGAGCGGGCGCGCCTTTTGAATGACGGCTCTCTGTGGGGCGGCAACACGGCAGGCGATGCCGGGATCTCTTTTGCGGGCAAAATCAACGCAAAGGACAGTGTGGTCATCGCTTCGGCAAAGAGTACGATCTCGCAGACGGACGGCATGATCCAGACGGGGGCTGCATTTCATGACTACACCGCGGGTCAGAGTGCGGATACATATAGAAATTCTCTTGTAAATACGGCGGGCATCGTGGATGCGACGGCGGCGGTAGCGACGACGGACGGCATCGCGCTGGTCGCGAAGAAGGATATCACGCTGGCGGGCGAGATCGCGTCTCATGGGCGGAGTGTCACCGTAGAGACAGGGGATAACCTCTCTGTCACCGGCACGGAAGCGAAGGCGAGCCGCATCACGTCGGGCGGCGGGGCGATCGCGCTGACGGCGTCTTCGCAGGATGCGAAGCTGCAGGCGGATCCCGATAAGGAGCCGGGTGATGGCATGATCTCCATCAAGGACGCCTACATCGACTCGTCATCGGAGAAGAAGGACAGCGGCAAGATCGATATCACGGCGGTCAGAAATGTCATGGGCGTCTCCCGCATCGATGTGGATGATGCGACGATCACGGCCGAAGGAAAGAGCGGTCATAAGGCGGGGGATGTCTCCATCCATGCGACGGCGGCGACGAAGCTCTATGCCTGGGACATCGGCGACGGTGCGTATGCGCTGGTGAAGATGGGACAGAAGAGCCGCGGCCGAAATACGATCAAGGGGGATAATGTAGACATTTCCGCCCGCGCCACGACGTCGGGCGTCATCGGTGATGACCATGAGCTCTCTGATGCGGAGATCAAGGCGGGTATCGAGCGGGAAAAGGATCACAATGCCGTCTTGGGCCTCATCGAAGAGTATGGCGGCAATTTCCGCACGTTCGGCTCGGCGACGAAGACATATGCCGAGGCAAATGTGGACATCGACAAGACGGATATCAAGGCTCTCGGAAATGGCACGGGCGCCGAGGGGCATGGCGATGTGAAGATCACGTCGGACGCGAAGTCGGATATTGCGCCGTTCAATGTGAATCTTGTTGGCATCGGGTTTAACGTGGGCATCGGCGACGTGAAGTCGTACGTCGATGTGGACGACAGCACGATCACCTCCGCGAAGGATACGACGCTCTCCGCGGAAGGCACGAATGCGGTCAAGATGAGCCTGATAGATTTCAGCGCCGTGCCGATGGGCGGGCTGTCGCTGGATTTCTCCTGGGCACAGCTTACGAGCGACGTCGCGGCAAAAGTAGGAAAGAAGGCGACGCTGACAAGTCAGGGCGATGTGGATATCAGCGCGAAATCCATCCGCTCGCTGGGCTCAAGTGCGTCGAACTGCGGGCAAACGCTGGGGCTCTCGGTCGGTCTCGGGATCTCTGATACGAAAGCGACAGCGGATATGGCGGGCACGGTCTACGCGAAGGGCGATGTGTCGGTCAAAGCGGAGAATACGCTCTCTGAAAACGGCGGCGTCTATGCGGCGGATACGGTGACGGCATCGAGCATCGGCGGGGATACGGCGCTCAAGCCGACGACAGATCCGATCAAGGCAGGCGTGGGAAAATTTTTCTCGAAATTGAAAAAAGCATTTACCGAAGAAGATAAGACAGGTCAGGCGGCAAAGGACCTTGACCTCGATAAAGCGGACAAGCCGGCGAAGCAGAAGAAACCATGGAACAAGATGGGAGCGAATGCGTCGACAGCGCTTCTTTTCAGTGACAATGATGCGACGGCGTCTGTGACGGGGAAGGTGCGCGGCATCGATGCGAGCGGGAATGCGAGTGACGCGGCGGGCGCGAAGTCGCTCACGGTCGATGCGCTGACGCTCTCTCGCAGCCATGCGGTCGTTGGTTCGTACCAGAATGATACAACGTCCAAGGATGAGACCACGAAGAAGGACAATACCATCACGGCGGCGATCTCTTATCTGGAACAAAGAAATCACGCGACCGCTTTCATCAGTGGCGACACGAAGACCAGCGGAGATACGACCGTCCATGCGAAGACGGTCATCCCCTGGCAGACGAGCTGGCAGAGCAGCGATCCCGTGGATCAGCTTTTGAATGTCTTCTTTAACTCGATCGATACGAATCCCGTCCTTCCCGATCTGGTGGACAGCTGGACGCAGGCGGCGGGAAATGGTGACAACGTGAATGGTGCGGCGTCCGTCTCCATCGTGAACTATGACAACAACGCCAAAGCGTATATTGGCAAGAAAGATGACACGCAGACGACGACGCCTGCAGTCGATGCCGCTGGAAACGTGAATGTCACGGGCGAGACGGACATCACGACAGTGAATCTGACAGGTACGATCCAGTCGTATCTGAGCGCGGCTCCGCTGAATCTCTGGAAAACGGCTTATAAAGATAAAGACAAAAAGTTGGCCTTCCAGGATATTTTCAATAGAAATGGCTGGACGATGGAAGGCGCATCCAAGGCAGGTGTCGGCGGCGCGGCGCTCTCCGTGCATCAGAAGAATAACGCAGAGGCCTATATCGATGACGGCGCGGTGGTCACGGCGAAGGGATCGGCAGATGTCAATGCGAAGGCACGCGCGCTCAATATCGCGATGGCCGCGGCAGGCGGCCCGGCGAAGTCCGTCGCGGTCGATGCAACGGTGGGCGTGAACCGTTTCGATAATACGACGAAGGCGCGCATTGGAAACGCGACGGTCACGGCGAAGGATGTCTCTGTCACCGCGGAAGACCTCTCGAAGACCATTCAGGCGGCGGGCGCGATCGGCGTCAGCGGCGGCACAGGGATCGGTGCGTCCATCGCGTACAATCACATCAATCGTGATACGGAAGCCGCGATCTCGGGGAATGTCACGGCAGAGGACAACGTCAATGTCTCCGCGAAGAACACGGGCGAGATCATCGCAGCCTCTGTCGCGGGTGCGGTCGCCTATGACAATAAGAAGCCGAACGTGAAGAACAAGGCCGGCAGCACCGGTTTCCATGCGGTCGAAGACGGCGATGAAGACGGAATCGAGCTGGACGATCTTGTCAATGATATGGATGATGCCGATGAAAATACACCGCTCCTCTCTCAGGAAACGGATCGTCATATAGGGGGGGTAGCAAGCAAGGACGGCGCGATGAAGGATAACGTGGCTGAGGCGAAGGGTGGTCTGGCAGCCGCAGCGAATGTGTCCGTGAACCGTATCATCGATACCGCGAAGGCGATCGTGGCGAAACAAGACGGTGGGACTGCGCCCTCTGTCACGGCCGATGCGCTCCGTGTGAATGGTCTGAATGACAGTGCGATCCGCGCGACGTCGGCAGCCATCGGAGCCAATCTTCATGCCAAGGCCGGAGCGGCGCTTGCGGGAAGCTTCATGTACAACTCCATCACGGCGGACAACGAAGCCTATGTGGATGGGGCGACGCTCACCCTGCGCGGCAATGAAGAAAAAGACAAGGACGGGAAAAACATCGACGAGTCCCTCACCGTCCGTGCGGAGAATGATGCGACGATCCTGAACATCGCGGCGAGCGGCAGCGGTGCGACGAAGGGCTTCTCCGGTGCAGGGCAGATCAGCCTGAACTGGGTGGATGACAAGACGGATGCACATGTGAAGGACAGTACGGTGAAGGCGAAGGAAGCCACCACCATCGAAGCGAAGGACAAGGGAAAAATCGACTCGTACACGGGCGCGGTTTCTGTGTCTACGCACTCTTCCGCGGTCGGTGCGGCCATCGGTGTGAACCTCATCGAAGGCGATACGAAGGCATATCTGGAAAACAGTGAAGTGGCTGGGACAGCGGAAGGAGAAAAGGCGGGCAAGCTCGCCGTCACTTCGGATGAAGCGAGCCAGATCACATCTATCATCGCGTCCGGCGCACTGGCGGATAAGGTGGCGACGTCCTTCTCTGCGAGCGGAAACTGGATCCATACGACGACGGATGCCCATGTGGATAGCGGCAAAGCTATGAAGACAGGGGCCCTTACGATCGATGCCGAAAATCACAGCAATGCGACGCTTGGTGTCGGTACGGGTGCGATCTCGAATACGGCCGTCGGCGCGTCGGTCGCAGTTATGGTGAATGACTCGGACGTCAAGGCGTCGCTCTCTGGCGATGCAAAGAAAGAAAAGACCATCGAGGCAGACGGCATCTCTGTCAAGGCGGACAATGCATACAATGGGTCGGCGAAGGACAGCGATAGTGATAGTACGGCGAAGACCGTCGCGGTGGGCTTTGCGGCAGGCGCGGCGAAATTCGCCGGTTCCGGCTCGGTCACGGTGAATGTCATTTCCCAGAAGGCCGATGCATCGATCGGCAAGGGAAACTATCAGGCAGGAAATCAGGGCGTTGACGTAGACGCGAAGAATACAGCGCGCCTCTTCGGCTTGGCCGGCGGCCTGGGGATCAACCTGGGCGGCACGGGCATCGGCGCGGCGGCTGACGTGCAGACGTACAAGGGGCATACCTATGCGTCCATCGAAGACGGTGCGAAGCTCTCGAAGGCATCTTCTGTCCGCGTGAATGCCGAGTCGGAAGAGGATCTGACATCCGTTGCGGCGACGATCGCGACGGGGGATACATTTGCCGGCGCCGGGGCAGCCGGACTCCATGTGATTTCGACGGATACGAAAGCGTATATCGGAAATCAAGAGGACAAAGAGATCACGGAGGCAGGCAAGGCAGAGCTCATAGAGGCGGGCGCTGTCTCCGTGACGGCGAAAGATACGACGAAGCTCACGACCTCCGGCGGCAGCGGGGCAGTGAGCGGGACGGCAGCCGGGGGACTCTCCGCGGCGGTCGAAGTGGTGCAGAAGAAGGCTTCTGCCTATGTAGGAAATCACGCGAGCATTGGCGGGGAAAGCCTCACTGTACAGGCGGAGAATACCAGTGACTCGACGACAGCGGCGGCAGGTCTTGGCGTCGGCGGTACGGCGGGTGTCGCAGGCGCGGCTTCTGAGACTTTTGTCACGCATACGACAGACGCTCATGTAGGCAGGGCGGCGAATGTCACCACCTCGGGCGATGCGGACGTGAAGGCGGTTTCCTCCTTCAAGCAGGGCGCCGGTGCCGGCGGCGTCGGTGGCAGCGGTACAGTGGGCATCGGGCTTTCCAATGCGACCGTCTCGATGAGCGCGGATACGAAGGCACATGTCGATACCGGTGCGAAGGTCACGGGGAAGAATGTCCGCGTCGCAGCAGATCATACGACAGACATCACCTATGCGACCATCGCGGGCGGCCTTGCAGGCACCGCGGCCATCAATGGCGCGGTCGGCGTGAATGTGCTGGATACGAAGACCAAAGCGTATACGGAAGACCATACCGAGCTCACTGCCACAGGCACGGCTGATACAGATGGGATCGCCATCACGGCGTCGGATGCGACGAAACTTCATGGCGGCAACGGCGGCGCAGCCATCGGTCTCGCTGGCGGCGGTGCAGGTCTTGCGCTCTCCGTGATGAATCTCACGAAAGACACCGAAGCCTATGCAGGCAAGGCGGCCAAACTGGATGCCAAAGGCCAGATTTCTTTGGATGCCCAGAACAGCGAAGATATTTTCAATCTGTCCCTGCAGGCGGCGGGCGGCTCCTATGCCGGCCTCGCGGGCGCGACGAATGTGATGAACCTCACCGCGCTCACGAAGGCATACACGGATACGGGCGTGGAGATCAATCAGAAGGCCGGCTACGGCAAGGATGGCTCGAAGGATGTCTCTGTCACCGCAGGGCATGAAGTCAAGGAAATGAAGAACACCGTCACCGCGGCGTCCGGCTCCGGCGGTGCGTCGGTCGGCGCAGCCGTCGATGTGGGAAATATCAAGACGCAGACGAATGTCTTCCTCGGCGATGGAAACAAGGTCGCAGCGGGCGGCAGCGTGACCGTCGAAGCGAAAGACAATATGCATGACATCATGTCGAATGCGATCTCGGCCGCCATCGGTTTTGTGGGACTTTCGGGCAGTATCTCTGTCTATAACGTCGGCAGCACGATGTCTCCGGAAGACCAGAAGACGCTATCGGGCCAGACGAGCGAGAATGGCGAGACCGTCGGCTTCGACAGCTGGGTGAATGAGGAACTCGCGAAGATCAACGAAGGCACGGGCAAAGCGGTCGGTGCCTATGACACGGCATCGCTGGATGAAGTGAAATCGAGCCTTGGCAAGACCTTTGCGTCCGAGGCACCGAGCAGCGCGGGCGAAAAAGGCACGCTCGCAAAGATCGGAAACGGCTCTGTCATCGACGCGGCGGGCGATGTCAAGGTGCATGCGGACGACACGCTCTCCGCGCAGAACATCATGGGCAGTCTCTCGGGCAGCGCGGCGGCGAGTGCCGGTGCGTCCGTCAGCGTACTGAATACGGATACGCAGACGAAAGCGCTCGTGGACAAGGCGGCGACGGTGACGGCAGGAAAGGATCTTTCCATTTCCGCGAAGGCCGCGCACGACTTTGATGAATATATCACGGGGGCTTCCGTCTCCGGCGGCGTGGCCGGGCAGGGAACGGTCGGGACATGGACGGACAAGAGTGCCGTCTCGGCGCTTCTTGGCGATACGAATGCCGTCCACGCGAAGAATATCTCCATCACTTCAGACAATGACCGCACGCTTGATGCGTATGTGGCAGGGGCATCGGTGGCGCTTGTTGCGCTGAATGGTGCTGTCGTCACTGCGAATGTCACCGGCTCTTCGGAGGCGGGCATCGGAGACGATGAAGGTAGCTATGCGGGCGAGGTGAAGGCGGATCAGGCTCTCACCGTCTCTTCGGGCGCAAAGACAACGATGGATGCGAAGGCAGTCGGCGCAGCGGCAGGCATCTTCGGCGGCACAGGAACGGGCGCAGACCTTTCATCTGCGGTCGACGTCCTGACGAAAGTCGGGAAGAACGCCAAGCTCACCGCGCAGTCAATGACCCTTACGGCGGAAAATACGCCGAAGATGTCCGCACTCGCGACCTCGGCGGGCGTCGGCATCGGCGGCGTGGGGGCGACCGTGGCAGAGATCGAATCCAAAGACACCTCGCGTGTCACCATCTCTGACGGGGCATCGCTCACGGCCGCGGACAAGCTCATCGCCCGCGCGATGCATCAGCCGACAGATGATTACAATGCCTATGCGCATGCCATCGCCGGAAGCGGCGGCGTCATCGCAGGATCTGTGGCAGTCGTGGGCATCGACATGAAGAATACCACCGAGACCGCGATCGGAAAGAATGTGAAGCTCCAGGCGGGCAGTGCAGAGATTTCTGCGGATCACAAGGACAGAGGAAACTATGAGATCGAGTCCGTCGCGGCCGGCAAATACAGCGGCACCGGGGCGGACACGAGATATACCGTGAATTCCACGTCGAAGGTCACCATCGGTGATGGTACGACCGTGACGACGGAGCGGGAGACGGCCATCCGCGCGGACAATACGAGTGAAAAAGCGTGGAAAGACGGCTCGGAAAAGGAGAATGCCACCTCCGCGGGCGCGGCGCTCGCCTCCGGCAACGGCGTCGTGAGTGTGACGAAGATCACCCATACCACGCAAGCCGATCTCGGGAAAGTCACCCTGCAGGCGAGCGCTTCTGAGCTTACGGCGGAAGAAAAGGCCGCGGGGAAGACCCTGCATGACAAGAAAGCCATCACCATCGACGCCGCGAGCCGCGTCAAAGCGCATGACAACAATGCGTTGTCGACTGGTGCTGCCGTCGGTGCAGCGCATGTGAAGGAAACGCTCGATGTCAAGGCGACTACGAGTGCGACTGTCGCGGACGGCGCAAGCCTCAAAGCCGGCGAGACAGAGAAGGCGAACGAGAAGAACAAGAGCTGGGAAGGAAAAGCGGAAGGCGACTCGTATGACGGCTCGTACAAGGGCGGTACGATCGCCATCGGCACAAGAAATGATGCGGATCTCTACAGCACGACGCTAGTCGATGTCTTCGGCTTGGCGGGCTACGCGGGCTCGGAGAATGACGTCACCTACACGGGCAAGACGAAGACCACCTTTGGCGGGAAAGCGGAAACGGCGAAGGGGGATATTTCCCTTGCGGCAGGCCGTGACAGCGCGGGCGAGACAGGCACGATCAGCGTCAGCGCGCACAGCGACATCCTGAATGCGACGGCGATCCCGATCTCCATCCAGAAGAATCCCGACGCGAAAGCAGACAGCCAGGCGAACCTCACCGTCACGAATAGCGCGGATATGAAGAGCGACCGGGACATCCTCCTCAAGGCGAAGGCGGGCGCGGTATCCGCCTCTGGCACCGGCGAGGTGAAGGACTGGGTGAATGCCATCGAAGGCGCCTTCGGCTCGGACGGCAGCCAGATCGGGAAGAAGGAGATCACAAAGTCCGCCGATGTCACCATGAATGGCAAGGCGGAGACGGGCATCCATCGCAAGAAATCCATGACCATCGGGGGAACGAATAAGGATGGGACATGGACGACCAAGGTCACGAGCGATGGCGACCTATCCTACACCTATGGCGGCTCGAAGCCGGCCGGCTCGGAGCTCTATGACCAGCTCCACGAGCTGCAGCAAAAGCTCATCGACTATGCGGCCGACCCCTCGGCGAAAGCCGCGTATGAAGCGGAGATCACATTCCTTGAACAGAAGATGGCGGCAGAGGGTCTCGGGTATTTCGATAAGAAGGGTCGCTTCGTAGAGACGCCGCCCTCAAGCACCTCGGAGCTGGACAGCGCCAAGGCAATGCGGGATCAGGCGAAGGATTCCCTGCCTAAGATAGAGAAAGCCTATAAGGACAAGATCCAAGAGACGCAGACTCAGATCGACGGGTTGGAGGCTGTCACAAGGAGCAAGACGGCGTATGACAGTGCGGCAGCATCGGCAGCTGCTGCGCAGCGTGCGCTCACTGAAGCCAAGACCGCAGAAGACACGGCGAAGACAGCCGTGGAAGCATTGGCGGAGGCAGCGGGTAAGACTCTGGATGCGTATATGAAAGCCAATCCTAACCAAAGCGAGGTTCTCACATACCAGCAGGCCATCAAGAATACAACGGCGGCGGAATCTGCAATGACGAGTGCGGATGCTGCGAAAACTGGCGCGGGAACGGCATATACCAATGCGGTCACCAGCTACAACAGTGCCTACAGCGATACGATCCCGACCGACCCCACGCAGTACAACGAGACGGACATCAGCCAAAAGCAGACTGCATTGACGACTCAGAAACAGCAGCAGGAGGCAGCGAAGGAGGTCCGCGTCGGCAACTACAAGAAGATCAACACACAGATCGAGCTGACGGATGAGTTCTTTGCCCAGAAAGGCACCGAGAAGGGCGGCAAGTTCTTCGATGCGAATGGCAATGAAGTCGAAGGCGGCAAGGTCAAGAAGGACGGCAAGGAGTACTACCTCCTCCACAGCCTGACCTACCCGCAGATGACGCATGATTTCCTCGTGGGCGATGTCATCGCGCAGCTCGGGGATATCGTCTTCGAAGGGGATAATGTCTCCGGCGCGGGCACGCTCAAGGCGGGCGGCGATGCGGAAGTGAAGATCACGAATGATTCGCCGAATAATCTGGTGATGGGGGATATCCACGTCGTCGGTAGCCAGGGCACGGCAGGCGCCGGTCAGGGCGGTACGATTTATTTCAACAGCACCGAGATCAAGGGGGACAGCGCGGAGGCGATCCAGAAGGCGATCCAGAAGGAGAACAAGGACAAGACGAGATCCGTTTCCTTTGCCGCCGAGACGCGCTACCAGACCGGCGGGCCTTCTGTCACTATCGAGAACAATTTCCGCCCGCAGGCGTATGTGGACAGCGACAATGCGCCCTACTACGCCGCACCGAATGTCGATCTCAAGGGCTATATCTACAATCCGCGCGGCACGGTCACCGTCACGAGTGCGAATGGCGACGTGTACAATAAGGGCACGATCTACGCGGGCAGCGTGAATATGACTGCGTCGAACGGGGATTTCATCCAGACCTATGATGCGAGCAGCGCGGGAACGCGGTCCAGCATTTCCAGCGTCGGCGGGAATCCGCTCGATGACACGGGCGGTTTGCACAATGTCGATCAAAACGGCAAGGCGAATGGGAAGCTCGGCAACGGCATTCTGGCAAATGGCAATGTCTTCATTTCCGCGCGCTATGTGAATATCAATTCCAAGATCCAGAGCGGCGTTCCGGATCACGCGATCACCATCCCGAAGGAGTACAAGCTCTTCTACATGGATGGCAGCACGAAGGTCGATGTGACGAATGCAGCGACGGTGCCATCCGGCGCGAAGATCCTCGTCGCGGACAAAGCAGGGAAGGAGATCGAGGGGGTATCCTATGACAGGGCGAATGACCGCTTCGTCATCAGCGATGTGGAAGTCCACGGCGGACACGTCTCCATCGTCGGTACTATCCTCAATACGACCAATGACACAAACAAAGCCCGCATCGAAGCCCTCGACGGCTACGGCACGATCCAGGTGAAGAATGATTCGGACAAGAACATCGAGCTCAAGACCCTCTCTACGGGCGGCGGGATCGAAGGAAAGATCGAGATCACGGATCTGGATCGCTCGAGCGGGAAAATCACAAGAAAGACCACCTACACCCGAAAGGATGGGGTGATCAGGCAGAGCGTCCAGACTTATACGAATGGAGCTCCGACAGGGGATCCGGCGATCTCCACCTTCACGAATGCCAAAGACGCGAAATATCAGACGACGAAGGGCTCGTACTATACCGTGCAGACGGGACAGGACAGCAGTACCACGACCACCTATGAACTGCATGACACCCGCCTCGACTGGTGGGGGATCGATGACAAGGCTCCGACGAGCGCAGAAATGCTGGCGCGGGGCGGTACCGTGACCGACTTCTCGCAGGGCGCTGTCCGCACGCTGCAGGGCGGTGCCTTCGTCTCCGGCTACAACAAGGTCGATGGGACGAAGACGGACGGTACATACGTGACGACGGACAAGCAGTTCACGGCAGCAGAGCCGACCTCTATATTCACGAAAAAAGAGGAACGTCTCTGGTATACGCTGGGACTTGCGAAGAAATTCGATTACAAACTGGTCGAGACCACGTATGATACGAAGGTGACCCAGTATTCCCTCCAGTCGGACTACGATGTGGGCATCGGCTTTGGCGGCTCGGAAAATGGCGGCACGCTCACGGTCGATGGCGGCAGCCATGACGTCCTCATCAATGGCACGCTCTCCAATGGCCGCGGCGCTTCGACACTCTCGGGCGGCAGCCTTACGCAGGGCGACCTCGGCTATGTCGATACCGGAAGCCTTCATATGACTGCGACCGGAAGCGTCGGCAGCGCGGGGCAGGCGATCAAGACCAGCGCAGACACCGTCTCCGGCAGCGCAGGCGGCGACTTCGCCGTCAATGTCAAAGGGAATGTCTCCCTGGGGGCGGTATCGGCGGGCAAGATCGCTGATATCACTGCCGAGGACGGCATCGCGCAGGCAGCGGGAGAGACGCTCTCGGCAAGCCGCGTGAACCTTGATGCAGGCAGCGGCGCCATCAGCGGTGCATCCGGCGCACTCTCGATCCAGACGAAGCAGGGGAGCGGCGAGGCCTATGGTCTCAAAGCCAGCGCGGATGGAGATATCGCGATCAGGAACAAGGGCGGCGATCTCTATCTCGACAGCGTCACCTCGAAGCGTGGCGATGTCACCCTGACGACAGACGGCAGCTTCATCGACAACAATTTCACCGATGTGGCGAATGAAAATGCGAAGGCAAAGCTCGACGCCTGGTCGAAGGCGCGGGTCCTGGAAGGCAGCGAGGCGACGATCTCGAAACAGAAATCCCTCCTCATCGCCAAAGTACAGGGCAAGTACAATGAGTACCAGACCCTTTCTGCCTACGTCAAAGACGGCAAGTACACGCTGGACGACACCGCGAAGGCGGTGCTTGCGGAGAAGGGCATCACGGACATCGATGCGTATATAGCAGAGAAACAGGCACGCTATGACGAGCTGAAAGGCAGTGTCGGCACTTGGACGAAAACGGACGTCGAAGCGTATGTGAAGGGGATCGAGGACAGCACGGACAAGACGCTCTACGGCAATGCCGCGCTCACCGAAAAAGATCTGACAGCGGATAAGTACCTCGATAAGTACCTCACCGTAGAAGAAAAGAAAGAAGTCCTCGTCGGCTCGGCAAAGTCCGCGCAGGATCTCCTCGTCACCTTCTCCGGCGGCAGCATCAAAGAGGGCATCACCGATACCCAGACCACGCAGAAGGAAACCGCGCATGTCACGGGGCAGAATGTCATTCTGACAGCACTTGGCGGTAAAACGGAAAATGGCAAGTACGTGAGCGGCATCGGACACAAGGAAAACGGACAGGTGATCGACCTCTCGACGAAAGAGAAGATCGAGAGCCTGACGGCAGACCAGCTGATCGCCCTTGCGTCCGCAGAGCGCGGGGATTTCAAAGTGGAGGGCAAGACCGTCACCGTCAGTTCCATCCGTTCCATTGAGACGAATGCAGACGGGAAACTCACCGCGAAAGCAGAGAATGGCGCCATCTACCTCACCAGCGATACCGGCGTGAAAGAAGGCAGCGAGCTCCTCTCCGGCGGCGAGCTCCGCGTGAAGGGGACGGGCGACCTCAACAATGTCACCGTGGGTGCGAAGGACCAGATCGTTCTTGAATCCGGCGAAGGGGAGATCTCCGGCGTCACCATCCAAGGAGGCGGCACCCTCACTGCCCGCGCAAAGAAAGGCGTCTCTCTTTCGAAAGACAGCGACCTCGTCATCAATACCGTCTACGCCTCCAATGGGAACGTGGTACTTGACCTCAAGGGTCACAGCCTCCTCGCCGAAGACGGCCATGATGCAGATAAAAAAACGGGCACCACCTACACGAATGTCGAAGGGGAAAATATCACCATCGAAAACGTGGCAAATGTCAAAGGCGAGGGCGAAGGACAGTCCCTCGGCATGAAAGTGACCGGCAAAAAAGCCGAAGATGGCAGTATGGTGCCGGGCAGCATCCGTTTCCAAGCGGCAGGCGACGCCGACATCACCCTCTTCGGAGAAGCGGCATCGGATAAGACTTCCATTGAGGCAGAAAATACCGCCATCACCAACCACGGCAAGATCTCGGATGGCAGTTACAAGGCAAGGAAAGCCCTCCGCGTCTACCATGCGAAGGACGGCACGATATCCGGCGGCACCTTCACAGGCGCAGATAGCACCCTTATCAACCAGACGGATCTCAGCGGTGCGAAGGTAGAGGGGACAAAGACACTCACCGTCACGAATACTGCATCCATTCAGAATGCGACACTTACGGGCGGCGCTGCTACGGTCGATAACCACGGCGAAGACAGTATCATGAAAGATGTCACGCTGACCGGCAGTGCGATCACCCTCACGAATGAAGGAACCGTCGAGAACGGCAGCCATACCGCAGAGACTGGTGCGATGACCATCAGGAATAGCGGCAAGCTGTCTTCCGGCACGTACACCGCGAAGGCGGATGCGATGGGTATCACGAATGAGGGAACCATCGAAAATGGTACCTATACCGCAGGCGGTGCGCTCACGTATGACGGAAACGCTGATTCGACAGTGACTGAAACAGCGATGACCGGCGCGTCGGTGGACATCACCAACGCGGGCACGCTCACCAATGGCAGCTATACCGCAGAGACGGGAGCAATGACCGTCAAAAACAGCGGCAAGCTGTCTTCCGGCACGTACACCGCGAAGGGGACGATGGGCATCACGAATGAAGGAACCATCGAAAACGGCACCTATACCGCCCGTGGCAATTTCACCTATACCGATACCGCAGAAGCCTCTCTCAAAGATGGCACCTTGATCTCGGAAGAAGGAAAGGCAAAGATCACCGCACATGGCGTGCTCCAGATCAAGAAACTCAGCGCGAAGGATAACGCGACCGTCGAGGCAGATCACGATGTCACGCTCAACGAAGTAGAAGCAGGCACGCTTGTTATTTCGTCCGATGGCAGTGTAAACGCGGGTACGCTCACGGCTACGACAGGCGATGCGAAAGTCACTGCAAAGACAGATGCGACGATCGGCACGCTGAAGGCAGAAGCTGGCAGCGCGACGATCGAAGCGACCGAAGGCAAACTTGACGTGACGACGCTGAATGCGAAGAGCGTGAGTGTGAAAGCCGGAACAACGCTGGGTGTGACTACGCTGGATGTGAAGGAACACGCAGCACTGACAAGCGGCGGTGCGATGGAAGTGACCGACGCGAATGTGGGAAGTGTGGCGGCGAAAGCAGGAACAACGCTCCATGTCAAGAAGCTCACTTCGACTGGCGAAGCGACGCTGACGAGCAAGGACGAAGCGAAGCTGGATGACGTGATTGCGGGAACGCTTGCCGCAGAATCGACAACGGGTAGCGTAAACGCGGGCACGCTCACGGCTACGACTGGCAACGCGTCTGTCACCGCGAAGACGGATGTGAAGATCGACACGCTGAAGGCGGAAGCCGGTAGTGCGACGATCGAAGCGACCGAAGGCAAACTTGACGTGAGGACGCTGAATGCGAAGAGCCTGACCGCGAAAGCGGGGACTACGCTTAGTGCGACAACGCTGGATGTGAAGGAACACGCAGAACTCACCAGCGGCGGCGATATGGTTCTTACGGAAGCCCATGCGAATACCTTGACCGCGAACGCGGGCGGGAAGCTGACGGCGACAACGCTTGGCGTGACAGGCGCAGTTGATCTGACAAGCGGCGGCGCGATGGAAGTGACTGACGCGAATGTGGGAAGTGTGGCGGCGAAAGCAGGAACAACGCTCCACGTCAAGAAGCTCACTTCGACTGGCGAAGCGACGTTGACGAGCAAGGACGAAGCGACGCTGGATGATGTAACCGCGGGAACGCTTGCCGCAGAATCGACAGCGGGCAGTGTGAAAGCGGGAACGCTCACGGCTACGACAGGCGATGCGTCTGTCACTGCAAAGACAGATGTGACGATCGGCACGCTGAATGCAAAGGAACACGCAGAACTGACAAGTGGCGGCACGATGACGCTGGAAAGTGCGAATGCAAAGAGCCTGACCGCGAAAGCAGGCACGACGCTCGATGCGACGAAGATTCATACAACGGGCGATGCCAGCCTTGCGAGCGGCAGTGATATGGTTCTCCATGAGGCAGAGGCAGGCGGCAAGCTGACGACGAGCGCAGGCGGCAGCATTTCTGTGAAGGGGACGGATGCGAAGATTTCCGGAAGCACCATCGAGATGACGGCGAAGGAAGACATCCGCATCACGGATCGTTCGACGGTCGGCAAGTTGGACGGTGTGGATACGAACACGCCGGCAGGGTCGACCACCGGCAGCGGCGCGGCAGGCAGTCTTGTCACGGGCGAGGCGAAGCCGCATGATTTCGATGCGAGTGGAAAGGGCAGCGCGTTGCTCTCATCTGCGGGTGGAAAGGTCACACTCTCTGCGAAGAAGGTGGAGATCGACACGCTGACAAATGGCAAAGGCGACGCGGCAGACCTCACGATCTCTGCGGACAACATCGGTATCGATGATCTGGCAGGAACGGGCGCACAGCATGTCACCATCCACGGCAAGGATGGACAGAGTCAGGCGCACTACGCAGGCATTCACTCCACGTCTGCGGGTGGCACTCTTGTGAAGGACAGCGCAGTCGAGCATCTGGAGCTCACGGGCAGGGAGCCTCTCGGTCTTTCGAATACCGCGATCGGCGGAGACAGTGTCCTTGCGACGGACAAGATCCGCGTGACGATCCAGAAGAATCCGGGCAGCAGCCAGGCAGAGCATTTCGGAAATCTTTCGCTCAGCGGCTATGATATTGCGACCGACCATGTCATGACGAGCGTCAAGGACGGCCTCACCGTGAACGGCGAGCGTTTCCCGATGACGGCGGAAAACGTCATGAATGCGAGCCTCTATGAGGACCGCACGCTTGGCCGTGATGGACGGGAGAAGGAAGAAGAAACGGAAAAGGAGAGTCCGTCTCTTGCCTTCGGCGCACCGAATGACAAGGAAGCATATGAAGTCGTGAAATAGGAGTTTTGCATTTAAAAACGAGCCTCTCATTTCGAGGGGCTCGTTTTTGTATTGGGTTCATGGTTCAGGTTGGCGGTGCGGCGCATAAAATATGGAAGCGCCGCGGAGTATAAATCATGGCGATGCCCGAAGGTTTCTTGATAGTAAGTTTCTCTCGTATCGTCAGCCTTCCCCTCGAGGGGAAGGTGCCCGAAGGGGCGGATAGGGCACAAGCGGGATGAAAGAGAGTGGAAAAATGCATCTCAAGTCGACGATTTATAAAAGCACCCGAGCGCCGCTCCGCGGTCCCCCTTCCCCATGCGGGTAATGTTATTAAGGGCATCTCTAAAAACCTCAAGTTTTCAAGTAGCCCTGAATCATTTATAATAAATATACAAAACTAAGGAGGTTTAGCTATGGGATTTGTACTTTTTGAAAAAGCAGCATGCTTGGATAAATTAACTGTATTCGTATATTAAGCCCCATCTGAGATGGGGGACCCGGTGGAGCCGTAGCTTTGCCTAGAGTATAAAAA
>ERZ1031114.237-NODE-237-length-17781-cov-7.054440_pt1 | contig 17781 bp, 6 predicted proteins | sample MGYA00518740_ERZ1031114 | MGnify/ENA primary metagenome ERZ1031114 (study PRJEB33719, sample SAMN04261276) | wastewater metagenome | biome: rural village; feature: human; material: feces | host: Homo sapiens | place: El Salvador | collected 2013-01-14 ... | reverse complement strand
GCAGCAGCCGGTGGTGGTCCACCAGCCGACGTACGTGCAGCCCGCGCCGGTCGTGGTGACGCAGCCGATCATGCCGCCGCCCCCGCCGCCGCGCCCCCGGCCGCGTCCGTTCTGGTGAGGGTCGCAGCGTAGCCATGACGGTGAAACCGCTGTTTATCGTGCTTTCCGCGCCCTCCGGGTGCGGAAAGTCAACGCTTATCGACATGTTGCTCCAGGAGTACCCCGACATGGAGTATTCCATCTCCTGCACCACGCGCGCGCCGCGCGGCGAGGAGGAGGACGGCCTCGACTACCACTTTCTCACGGTGGCGCGTTTCCGCGAGTTGATCGCGGAGGATGCCTTCCTCGAATACGCCGAGGTCCACGGCAACTTCTACGGGACGCTGCGCCAGCCGATCGTGGACGTGCTGAACGCGGGCCATTCGATGATCCTCGACATCGACGTGGTGGGGGCGGCGAAGGTGCGCCACCAGGTCTTCCACCATCTCCCGCCGGAGAATCCGCTGCGGGCGGGGTACATGGACGTCTTCATCAACCCGCCGTCGATGGAGGAGCTGCGGGCGCGCCTGGAGGGCCGCGGCACGGATGCGCCGGCGGCCATCGCGCGCCGCCTCGCGAATGCGGAGGGCGAGATGGCCCGCGCGGGCGAGTACATGTTCCAGGTCACGAACGACGACCTCGCGCTCGCCTACAGGCGTCTCTGCGATCTCATCGACGTGAAAAGCGGGCGGATGTAGGCGCTTGCGCCCGTGGTTTGATTGGATGACGACAGTCAAGTTTACCGAGATTCGAAAGGAAGAAAGACATGAAGGTGAAAGACATGAAGTCGGTTGGCGGGGCGCTTTTGGCGGGATGCCTGGCGGTTCTCGCGGCACGGGCCGAGCGGGTTGAGCTGTTCAACGGGAAGGACCTTTCCGGCTGGACGTCGGTTGTCGACCACGAGGTGACCGGTGGCTACAAGGCGGACGAGCCGACGTGGTTCGTCAAGGACGGGACGATTCTGACGACGGGCACGCCGTTCGGCTATCTGCGCACGAAGCGCGGCGATTTCGCGGACTTCCGTCTGCATGTCGAGTACCGTTGGTGGCGGAAGACGGAGAAGCCGAACTCCGGCGTCTTCGTGCGCCTTGCCGCCGAACACGGGACGTTCCTCCCGACGTGCCTCGAAAACCAGCTCTGCCGTGGGGCGATGGGCGATGTGTTGGGACTCGCGGGGCTGCGCTTCGCGGGCTTCGAACCGCGTTCGCCGTTTGATCCGGCGCACGCTCTTTCCGGCATCACCAAGGCACCGCGAAAGGGCGCCGATGTCGAGAAGCCCTTCGGCGAATGGAATGTGCTGGAAGTCGAGGTGAAGGGCGACACGCTCGTCAACCGCGTCAACGGCGTCGAGCTGAACCGCCTGACGGGCATCACCGTCCCCAAGGGCGCCATTGCGCTCCAGTCGGAAGGCGGCGCCGTGCAGTTCCGCAATGTCTGGGTCGAAGATTGACCTAGGCGCGGGCGGTTGAGGTCGCAGGTGAAGGATGACGGTTGAGGCGGCGTTCGGGAAGCTGGCGCGGTCGAAGTTCCGGAGTCGCTTCAGGCTGTCGGAGGCGGATCGGGCCTACATCGGGAAACACGGCTTCGATGCCCTCCGTCGCCACGCGGAGGATTTCGTCCGGCAGCGGCTCGCGCCTGCCTGTCCGCCGAACGACGGACGCCAGACGCCGATGCGCGGGCATCCGGTCTTCACGGCGCAGCATGCGACGGCGACCTGTTGCCGGGGGTGCCTGAACAAGTGGTGGAGGGTTCCCCTCGGCGTCGAGCTTTCGCCGCTGCGGCAGCGGAAGGTGGTGAATCTCATCATGGCCTGGATCGCGCGCGAGGTTCCATCTGCCTGGCCATGTGCAGGATCCACCGAACGGAATCCGGAATGTGAACGCAATGCCGACAAGTGAACAGGTTCGTGCGTGGGAACATGGTCTGCCGGGGGGCTTTGCAGCATGATCTCGATGCCTCTAAGGTTCATGCGGTTGAATGCGCGCGTGATGTGCCTCCGTCTCCGTGATGCGCCGCCGCAGAACCGTTCCGTCCTCCAACCGTCGGCAGAGGGACTTCCTGAGCAGGCGCGATGCCAACGCAACTGGCTCTCCGAATGCGGAGATTTTGTGGTATAATCTCCGCAGGTTTTGCGGAGAATTGACGGTGTTTATCTACGAAGAACAGAACTGGCCGACGTTCAGATGGGATGCGTCCCATTTGGAAAGTGTCTTGGCACGAACCGCCTTTCATGAGGGGCAGTTGTTGGGGCGTTTGCAGGACATTGGATTTGAGACGCAGCGGCAGGCTTCCTGTGTGATTGCCGCGCAGGAAATCGTCGCCTCCCACGCCATCGAGGGAGAGCAATTGGATGCGGAATCGGTACGTTCAAGTGTCGCGCGGCATCTGGACTTGGCTGTGGCGTCACCGGAACGGGGCGATCATCGAAGCGATGCCTTGGCGGAAATGCTGTTGGACGCGACCCAGAAAGCCGCCGAACCCTTGACGCTGGAGCGGCTTTTCGCCTGGCACAGTTGCCTGTTTCCGACGGGATTCAGCGGCATGACGAAAATCTCCGTGGGGAAACTGCGAACGGACGAAGACGGGCCGATGTTGGTGGTCTCGCGAGGGAAACCGTTGCCGCGCATTCATTTCCGGGCACCGCCCGCCGAGCGGTTGCCGCAGGAGATGGCATGGCTCCTGGCGTGGTTCAATGCGGACATGGGGGAGATGCCGCTTTTCATCCGCGCCGGACTGGCCCACCTCTGGTTCCTGACGCTTCATCCGTTTGACGACGGGAACGGGCGATTGGCTCGCGTGCTGACGGATTCGCTTATCGCGCGTGGCGAGGGTATGCCGTTTCGCTTCTATTCGGTCTCGGATGAAATCTGCCGGCAGAAGGACGAATATTACCTCCGCTTGGAACGTGCCCAGCGGTCAGGATTGGACGTGACGCCGTGGTTGGAATGGTTCATCCAGGTGGTGGACCAGGCAATTATCGCGTCGGACACGATTTTGGGAAGATTGTTGCAAAAGACGCGGTTTTGGCGACGCTATTCGATGGTGGCGTTGAATGCACGGCAGGTTCATCTGCTCAACCGCCTTTGGGACGGCTTCGAGGGAAACATGACGTCGTCCAAATGGGCGAAGATCGGAAAATGTTCACAGGATACGGCGGCGCGCGAACTGGCCGAGCTGGTGTCGTGCGGCGCGCTTCAGCGTGTCGGACAGGGACGGTCGACGCATTATGTACTGGGAATGGCGTAGACCATCGTCACGTATCGTTTCGTTGAGCCTGGGCGGACAGCCGCGCCGCGCGTCCGCGCCCCGTCAACGGTACATGACGGACGCGACGGAGCGCGTCTCTCCCCGGTCGAAATTCATTGTGGTCTTGAACATCCACCCCACAATCCTGAAAATTTGCTACACTTCCCAGGGCCTTTCCGCTTAGGGGGCGTCTGCCGGGGGGTATCTGGTGGACGAGGCGGCGGGGGGTGAAGAGAAAACTTCCAGAATATGGACGCGCGGCCCTTCCCGAATAGCGCGCCCGATCAATGTGCGTTTGCACATCTCACGGCTTACTTGAAAACCGCTAACTTTCAGTACAGAGTCGGGGGACGTGGCAGCGCAAGGCGGGATTGCCGTTTAATGCAATCCCATGCTTTGCGCGCCCGTCTTCCCTGTGTCTGTGCGGGCTCTTAGCGGTGCCTCAAGTGAAACACGGAAACGAGGCACGCGTTCTTTTTCCCGTCTGCTTCGTTTCCGGGGGGTAAGGTTCATTTGGCAGGGTCATGCGTCCCCGCATGGCCGTGGACACTGAAAGCGAGGAGAAACGAGATGAAGAAACTGGTATTGGGCGTATCGGCGGCGCTGTGCGCGCTGGCCGTCTCGGCGGCGGTCGCGGTGAAGGACGTATCGTGCCGTCAGCGCTATCCGTGGAACGGCATGGTCGACATCGACTACACTGTCGAGTCGGACGATGCGGCGGCGGACATCTGGGTCTATCCCGTCGGGCAGGATCACGACATGAACGTCTCGATGGCGCCGCGCGCCCTCTCCGGCGACGGCGTGAACGCGCCCGTGAAGCCCGGCACATACCGCATGACGTGGAACGTCTCGGCCGACTATCCCGACTTCTCCACCTCGGCCTTCTCCGTCAAGATGACCGCCCTCACCGGCGGCGCGCCGTACCTCGTCATCGACCTCTCCGGCGGCGTCGATGCGCTCTCCTACCCCGTCTCCTACCTCAGTTCGGTTCCGGCGGGCGGCTGGACCGACGAATACAAGACGACCAAGCTCGTCCTCCGCCTCATCCCGCCGGGGACGTTCCTCATGGGTTCGCCGAGCGACGAATTGGGGCGTGGCAGTTACGAGGGTCAACACCGTGTCACGCTCACGAAGCCGTTCTACATCGGCGTCTTCGAGGTGACGCGGCGGCAGTACGAGCTTGTGATGGGCAGTGCTTCGACGACACGTGGAAACGGTGCGACGATTCCCGCCCACGAGCTTTCCTACTACGACCTTCGCGGCTCGGTGAACGGTGTGGCGTGGCCGAGCCACAACCAGGTGGATGCCAACTCGTTCATGGGCCGCATCCGCGCGAAGACGAACCTCGCCGCCGACCTCCCGACTGAGGCCCAATGGGAGTATGCCTGCCGCGCCGGAACGGGGACGGCGCTCAACAGCGGGAAGAATATCACAAGTACGGGAGGCCGTTGCGCGAATCTCGACGAGGTGGCGTGGTATTATCCGAGGCCTGGAGCAAATAATTACAGGGGTAATCTTTCTGTAGTTGGGCAGTTCCTTCCCAATGCATGGGGAATTTATGATATGCATGGAAATGTTCTTGAGTGGTGCCTTGATAGAATGACTTTTCAAGATATGTCGGATGCAATAGATCCAAGGGGCGCGATATCAGGAAGTAAACGTGTTTTACGTGGTGGAAGTTGTGAAGGATATGATGGATACGGAATGCCTTCATATTGTCGTTCGGCTTGTAGAATGTTCGGCAGGAGCATGGGGGAGCCGGAACAGAGAGGGTGGAACTCTGCAAGTTATGGTTTTCGGTTACTGGTTCTCCCCGTGGCGGAGTAACGAAGCGGGTGGGGGCGGAGATGGTACGGCGCAGTGGAGGAATGGAACGGACGGGGGCTCTGGCGCCCCCGAACCACGCCCACGGCTGGCTCGTTTCCGCTCTACCGCCCGGCCCCGGCGGCGGCGCAGAGCTGGGCCGCCATGTCGTTGAGCGCGAGGCAGCGGGCGCGGAAGCCGGTTTCCAGATTGGCGACGCCCTGCGGGAAGCACGAAAGGATGAGCAGACGGTCGGCGGCCAGTTCGCGCGAATCCTCCGCCGACGGATCGTAGCGGGGTGGCAGCGCGTAGGGCACCATCTTGATGAAGCGGCAGAGCGGATCGGCCTTGAGGCGGTGCAGCAGTTCTTTTTCACCCGGCGAGATGAAGCCCGAGACGGGGATGTGGCCGTGACGGGCCTTCTCCAGGATGGTGGCGATTTTTTCGGCGTGCTCCTCCACGGTCTTGCGCAGCGTCAGGCGCACATGGAGCAGGAAGGGCGAGGCGAGGAGCGTGGGGTTGCCCATGCCGTCCCAGCGGCGCGCGGGGTCGAGCGTGAAGTGCCGCAGGTTGGCGAGGCGCGCGAAGCGCTCGGGGTGGCGCAGCTTCCAGATCGTGCGCGCCGGATTGAGCCGGATGTAGTGGCGAATGGCCTTGAGCTGCCGTGCGTCGAAGGAGAGTTCAAGGTAACAGGAGCGGTTGAAGTGTGGAAAGGCTCCGTTTCCCACTGCCGGGGGTTCGGGGGCTTGCCCCCGTCCTTTCCATGCTTCCTCCACTGCATCCATCAGCCGGTGGGTGGCCCACAGGGGGTTGAAGGCCGGGTCTTTGGCGTAGTCGACGATCAGCAGGAAATGCACGTGGTCGGGCATGATCACGAAATCGGAAACGGTCGCCGCCGGGAAGCGGCCGTGGAAGGCGACGAGCGCGGCCTTGACCGTCTCGCCGGGCGGCAACAGCGCGGGGCGGCTCTTCTCGTCGACGAGCCGCGAAAGCACGGGGCGGCGTTCGGCGAGGGTGAGCGTTACGAAGAAGAACTGCAGCCCGGCATGATGGAAGTTCAGTCGCATCGTCCCTCCATTATAGAATGTGCGAAGCGAATCGGCAAGCCCTGGACGGGGTCTTTGCTCGGAAAGATGATTTCGAAGAGAGGAGAACGGATATGAAGCGAATCGTGAGCATGGTGGTGATTCTGGCGGGCCTTTGGGGACGGGCCGGCATTTCGCCGTATGCCGGATTGTGGCAGGTCGTCTTCAAGGGGAGTTCTTCGGCGACGGCGGAACGGGATTGGTCGCGTTCTGTTTGGGCGGTGCCAGAAGGAGCGGATTGGCAGACCCAGCGCCGGCGGGAACTGGGGCCGATTCTTGCCTACAACTTCGGCGATCCGTCGTCGAAGTCCAAGGCGGCGAGCGCCGTCCATGGCGATGAGGTGCATTGGTTTGACTACTCTCAGGTTGCCTATGCGGGGTTCATCTATCTTGAAGGCGACAAGACCTACAAGTTCCGGTCGAACATCGACGACGACTGCTACTTGAAGATTGTCGATGCGGGAACGAAGACCGCCACGGTTCTGCTTGATTTCTCCGACAATGCGCCCCACACGAGCGAAGCGTTCTCCGTCTCGCGGACGGGGTGGCATGCGTGCGAGATCCGCATGGGAAATGGCTACGGCGGTGCGGGTGGCAACGCCCGCGACTCCTCCGTGAGCTGCGGCATCAGCGGCGATGGGGGGCAGACCTGGAAGAAGCTGATGGATCCCGGCGATGGATCGCTTTTCCGCATCCATGACGTCTACCCCGTTCGGCTTGGATTGGCCTATTCTGAAAAGGCTTCGCTTTCCTGCGTGTTGACGCAGGACGGACCGCATCGGGAGGCGCTTGCGGTCTTTGCCTACGCCGATACGATTGACAAGGGCCCGACCAATGTAACGTGGGCCTCGCATTTTTCCCTGGGCGCATGGCCATGCGGCTGCACGAACTTTGTGGCACGTCTTGCGGCGTTGCCCGCATCGGCGCGGATTGTCCGCTTCGCCGTTGTGCCGAACGGCGATTGGCCGCGTGCGACGTGGCTGGATGCCGTGAAGGTGGAGGATGTCAGGGAGCGAGAGGAATCCGCCCCCGCGTTTCTTGACTGCGTTATTGGGTCGGTTGACCACACGTCGGCAAATCTCGTCGTCAACGTCCTCTCGCAGGGCCTTGGTGGAACGTCGGCCACGCTGCTGAAGCAGGTGTGCCGTGAGGACGGCGAATGGGAGATGGACGCTGAGGCCGTCAAAACGGCATCCGACCTTGTCGGCAGCCTGCCGGTCGTTCAGGAGGGGCTGTGCCCCGGCGCGGCCTATCGGTTTCGTTTCGCCGTTTCCAACAATCTTGGAAAGGTCGTTTGGTCGGACCCCGTGAAGGTGACGACAGCGGCGGAGTCCTTTGGAAACAGTACATCGTTCCCCGGTCTCTGGCAGGCGCGTTTCGTCGGGGCCAATGCCGATTGGACCAAGAACCCGTTTGACGTCGCCGAGGGAACGGACTGGCAGACACAGCGCCGGCGTGAGCTTGGGCCGCTTCTGGCCTATTCGACACGCGAGCAACGCATGACGTCCCGGGTCTGGGATGACCAGGTCTACTGGCTTGAGCAGAATGACAACCAGTGGATCTACGTGGGCTATATCCATCTGGAGGCTTCCAGGGCATACAAGTTTCGGTCGAAGATCGACGACAACGAGCGAATCACGATCACCGATTTTGGCACGGGGCGTACGACCACGCTGCTTGAAGACACGATTGGGAGGTCCGAGGTCTTGACGTCTGCCGCCTACACGCCCTCGGTGACGGGGTGGCACCGCATTGAGATCCGCTTCTCTGATGGGGCGGGCGGAGCGGGCGGGTATGATTCGGCGTCCGACTTCCTCAACACGAACAACCTTGGGTTTTCGTCCGATGACGGTGCGACGTGGCAGCTGCTGCTCGATCCAGGGGACGGGTCGCTTCTGTTGCCGGAACGCCCGGAACCTGTTCGCGTATGCGAGACATTCTTCGACGGCACGACGCTCGCTGCGGCTCTTGGACGGAATGAGCCACCCCCGTCTGAGACGGGCCACGCAAATGTGTTTGCCGTCTTCGACACGGCATATCATGGCGACACGCTCTCCGCCTGGCCGACGGCGCGACGTGTCGGCCTTGGCGTGTGGAAAGGCGCGGCGTCGACATTCGTGGCGCAGGTGGCGGGGCTTTCCGGCATGCGCTATCTTCGCTTTGTCACGGTCAGTCCAGACGGCGCACGGCAGCATTGGTCTGAGACGATCTGCCTCCCCGAAACGCCGAGGAGGGACGGCATGCGTGCCGTGTTCCACGCGGCCCATGTGACGATGACGAATACGGCCAGTGCGTCCTTCCATGTCGATCTTCTGTCACAGGGGACAAATTGTACGGCGGCGACGCTGGGGTTCGTTTATGCCTACACGGATGCGCAGGGGCGGCATTGCATGACCAATATCATCGCGGAGGGGGCCAGCATTGCCGGATCCTACGATCATGAAATCAAGTCCATCCCGGCGGGAACGGCATACACGGCGTATTTCTTTGTCGTGGATAACCACGGCGTGGCGACACGCTATCCCGAAGGGGCGGACGGCATCGCGTTCTCGACCTTCCCGGCTTCGTACATTCTTTCCGCGTGCGCAGAGTCGGCTGTGGTGCGCTACGATGCGCGCACGAACTATCCCGGTCGGCTGGTACGTGGAACGCTTACGGTCGGGGATGTGGAAGGCCGTGTGCCGTCTCCATGGGATACGTCCTTGTTGGCAGATGGGTGGCACAGGGTTTCCAGAGGAGGGGCGGAGTCCGACGAGCTGATGGTGCTCAATAATCCGGAGGTCGAGATCGAGGAGGGACGAATCGAGCTGAATGAAGTCTGGACGGCGGAGAAGACGCACCTTGTCCGCAATACCATCTACATTCCGCTTTGGCGGCGTTTGAAAATCGAGGCTGGGGCCGTTGTGAAATTCTGCGAAGGGACGGGCATCAAGATTGAAGATGGGGGCGCACTTGAGATTGTCGGCGAGGAGGGGAGGGATGTCATCTTCACGTCCGCAGACGACGATTCGGTCGGCGTGAAGATTGTCGGCGTTCCGTCTGGGGGTGTGCCGCTGCGGGGAATCTGGCGGCAATCCGGCAACGCCATATTCTCAGACAACAATTTCGTGCAGATGCGGGGGATGGCGTATGGAGACTATGCGACGGTGTCGATGAACGACACGGTGGCGTTTCGCGCGTCGGGGGTGGCGAATGTCCCCGTTACGCTCAACGGGGCGAATCGCAAACAGCCGTTTTCAATTGATTGGGTCGCACGGGACGGTTCGGCGAAGCTTGGCGCGGACTATACCCTGGCCGCTGGGCGTGTAACATGGGGCCAGTCCGATGACGGCACGAAGATCATTTCGATTCCCCTTGTCGTCGATCATCGGGTGGGAAGCAATACGGTGTTTTCGATTGAAATCATCACCAATCGGGCCGTGAATGTCGGTCGCCGGGCGTGTACGGTCACGGTCCGGGAATGGGATACGCTGGACATTCGGACGGACAGGAAAGAGTCGGCGGCGGTGCGCTTCGACGCGCGCACGAACACGCCGGGGCGCGTCGTGCATGGGGTGGAGGCCGTCACGGCGGGCGGCAACGACGACGAGCGCACCGTCTCGGACTGGGACACGACAACTCTTGCCGACGGCTGGAACACGCTCACGAAGGGGACGAACACGCTTGCATTGCTGACGTTGAACGATGCGCGCCTCGCGGTCGAGGAGGGACGCCTTGCGGCGAACACGCTCTGGGCGTCGAACGTCACGCACGTCCTGCGCAACACGGTCGTCGTGCCGCGCGGCGTCACGCTCACCGTCACGACGAACGCCGTCGTCAAGTTCATGGAGGGGACGGGCATCAAGGTCGAGGACGGCGGAAGGCTCAACGTCGTGGGCGCGCCGGGCGAAGACGTGATCTTCACGGCGGCGAACGACGGGACGGCAGGCGCGTCCGTGCCGGGCGTGGGCGAGGGCGAGATTTTCCATCGAGGCTTCTGGAAGCAATCTGCGGGCGCGGCGTTTGCGGACAACGGCTTCATCCAGACGCGCAACTGGCGCACGGGGCTCTATCCCGAGGTATGGTTGAACGACACGACGGCGTTCCGTTCGACGGGCATGGCCGCCATCCCGGTGACGATCAACGGCACGCGCGACCAGGCGCTCAGTATCGAGTGGCGCGCCGTGGACGGTACGGCGAAGTACGGCGTCGACTACACGCTGAAGGCCGGGCGCGTGGCGTGGAACAAGGCGAACGAGGGGACGAAGATCATCGAGATCCCGCTCGTGAAGGAGCGCGTGGTCGGCACGCCGGTGTCGTTCACGCTTGAGATGACGGTCAACCGGGGCGTCAACGTGAGCCGCCGCGTCTGCACTGTCGAGATCCGCGAGTTCGAGACGCGCGCGTTCGCCTCGGCGCATGCGGCTTCGGCGGCGACGCGCTTCGACGCGCGGCGCACGACGCTCTTCAAGGTGTGTCATGGCACGGAGTGGATTGCCGGGGGGCTGCTCGACACGACGACGTTCAAGGATGGTTGGAGGGGCGTGTCGGGCCTGGACGCGGGGACGAACGCCACGACGGGCATCTACTGCCTCAACCGTCCGCAGATCGCCGTGGAGGAGGGGCGGCTTGCGCGCAACACGCTCTGGACGTCGAACGCCACGCATGTGCTGCGCAACTGGGTCGTCGTGCCGCGCGGCGTCACGCTCACTGTCACGACGAACGCGGTCGTGAAGATGTTCCCGGAGACGGGCATCCGGATCGAGGACGGCGGACGGCTCGACGTGGTGGGCGCACCGGGTGCGGATGTTGTCTTCACCTCGGTGGCCGACGACACGGCGGGTGAGCCGATTGCAGGATTCGAGTCGATCACGAATCGGTTCGTTGGTGGCATCGTCGCGCAGTCGGGCGCGGCGACGTTCACGGACAACGCCTGGATCCAGACGCGCAGCTTCGGCTGGGCACCGGGGTATGGCACGGTCACGCTCCACGACGCGGCGGCGGACCGCGCGAACGGCGTCGTCTACGTGCCGCTCACGATCGCGACGAACCGCAAGCAGCCGTTCTCGGTGGACTGGGTGGCGACGGACGGCACGGCGAAACATGGCACCGACTACACGGATGCGCGCGGCACGGTGACGTGGAACAGGGCGGACGACGGGACGAAGTGGATCCGCGTGCCGCTCACGCCGCAGAAGACGGGAGAACGCCGGACGTTTTCGATCGCGCTCACGACGGCGCGCGGCATCCTCGTCGCGCGCGGTGCGGCAACCGTCACCATCGACGAACTGGACGCGGCGAAGACGCATGGCGCGGTCACGCTCGCCGAAAGTGCGGCATCGGGCGTCTTTGCCATTGACGAGAAGGTACAGGCCCAGCCGATCTTTCTCGCGGACGCCGTACCGGTCACGTACAGCGGGCGCTGGCAGGGGCAGCGCGCCGCGCGGGAGACGATCGCGCGCGTGAGCGTGGAGTCGGACAACGGCCTCGTGCGGCTCGGGGAGTTTCCCGGCGACGCGGAGGGCACGTTGACGCTCGACCTCTCCGCCTACCGGACCGGGTGCTATACGCTCAGGCATGAAATCCTTGCAAAGGGTGAGGAGAAGCCGCTTCACACGGCGACCAAGACCTTCAGCGTGGTGGACCGCGACAGCGTGGAACTGCACGGCGGCACGCTCACGCGGAACGAGACGTGGAAGGCGGGGAAGGTGCATGTCGTCTACGCGACGGTGGTGGTGCCGGGCATCTACACGCTCTTCATCGAGCCGGGCGCGATCGTGAAGTTCCTGACAGGCACAGGCATCGACATTTCGCAGGGCGGAGCGCTCTTTGCGAACGGCATCGTCTTCACGCACATCAACGACGACACGGTGGGCGGCGACACGCTCGCGGACGGCTACACCGTCGCGCCGCCGATGGACGCCTACTTCCTCAGCGGAAATTTCACCTTCGGCGATGACGCGGAACTGCGGAACATCACGCAGAAGACGGCGCTCACGGGTACGCTCAACGGCACGAAGATGCTCTCGAAGGGCAGCACCTACCGCGTGGGCGGCACGTTCACGATTGCGAACGGCGCGACCCTCACGATCCCCGCCGGAACGGTCCTGAAGATGGAGCAGGGCGCACAGATCGTCGTGAACGCGGGCGGCACGCTGAAAGCGAACGGCACACGCGCCGCACCTGTCGTCTTCACCTCGATCAACGACGACTCGTACAGCGGCAAGACGGAGGGCAGCAATTCCAACCCGCAGCCGGGTGACTGGGAAGAAATCCGAAACAACGGCGGCGTGCTTGAGCTGGCGAACACCTCGCTCCTTTGGGGCGGATATGGGAAGTACAATAATCAGGGCGATGCGATTGTCCGCACGACGGCCGGCACGACGAAACTTGACAGCTGCGTTGTTGCACATTCGAATCTGCGCCTCTTGGGCCGTACGGGTGGCACGGTGACTGCCGTCAACTGCATCCTTCGTGACGGCTGGTGGGGAATTGACGGCGACATTTCGTTTGTCAATGGCGTGATTGCCGACTGCCTTGTCGGGTCTCGCGGAGGCATGGTGACGAATACGGTTTACTATGCGTGTGAAACGTATGCATCCTCAACGAAGACGGGACATTGTGTGGCGTATGGAGAAACGGAGACCGTTCAGGCCGGCATGGTGTATGGCGATCCGCTCTTCGTCGATGCGGCGAACGGCGACTTCCGCATCCGCGAGGGCTCGCCGTGCGTGGACGCGGCGGACTCGTCGGCCGCGCCGGAGCTGGACTACTTCGGCCAGCCGCGCATCACGTTTACGGGGCGGACGAATGACACCGAGCTTGCCGAGGGGCCGCTTGCGGACATCGGCATCTGCGAGGTGATGCCGCGCGACGTCACGAGCGACATCGACCTCGTGCCGGAGGCGGTGCGGACGGAGAAGACGGCGACGCCGGGGCAGCTCCTGTTCGTGAAGTGGGAGGTGCGCAATCAGGGCGGCGCGCCGGTCGACGCGACGTGGCGCGACACGGTTTCGCTCGTCTCGGCGGATGGTCGTGAGGTCGTCCTAGGCGACAAGACGACGAAGAGCGCGATCGCCGTCGGCGGAAGCGTCTTCTGCTCCGGGTACTTCACCGTCCCGGCGATGGCCGAGGGGACGTGGTACCCGAAGGTGAACGTGAACAGCTACCACGACATCTTCGAAGGCTCGCTGACCGCCAACAACGCGCTCGTGGGCGCGGGCGGCGTCGAGGTGGCGGTCAAGGAAGTCGAAAGCGAGGGCGAAGAGGGCGTGATCAACGCGGGCGCGCCGACGGTGAAGAAGATCACGCTGCCCGAGACGGGCGGCAACCGCATGGTGCGCATCAAGCTGCCCGCCGGGGTGACGATCCGCTGGGGCTTCGGCTTCGTGCCGACGGGCAACCAGAAATCGGGTACGCTCACCTCCAACGGACAGGATGTCCTCTTCCGCGTTCCCGATGGCGTGACGGATGTCTACGTTTCGATGGAGAGTGACGACGGCGCGGAGTACGACCTGTCGCTGGAAGAGGGGCAAGTCGTCATCACTGGCGTCTCGCCCAACACGCTCCCGTCGAGCGGCGAAGTGACCCTCACCATAACAGGCGTTGGCTTAGGGATAGTGAACGAAGTTGTGCTTGTCAGCACGGTAGAGCGCGTTGTCCTCGGCGTACCACGGAAAGACGACTCAGGCAACCTCATTGCCACAGTTGACTGTGCGACGCTCACTACGGGTCAGACCTACACCGTGCGTGTAGCAAGCGACGAGAACATGGCGGAGTTCCCAGACGCGGTCAATGTGGCGGCCGTGAAGGGGAATTGGAATGTTTCTGCAAGATTGGTGGTTCCGGAATCGATGCGGCAAGGGCGAGTGATGAACGGATATGTAGAACTCACTAATACTGGGAATACAGATGCCCCATTTCAGATGTTGTCTATTCGCTCAGACGATCATGTGTTGTTCCGTAGCCAGTTTGATTTTTGTGAAGAACGATGGAAGACGTCGCTGTTCATATTGTGTTGGGGTGAATCCGGTCAAACTTCCTTAAAGCCTGGGGTGACTTATAAGATTCCGTTCTTTTTCAAGAGCATGGGTGCGTCTTCACATAATAGGCTGCGCCTTCATGTGTTCAAGGATGGCGAACGCCTTGATTTTGATTCATTCGTTTCCATGCTGGACAATTTACAGGGCGAAGATGAAAAAAGGCATCTCCGAAGTATTGTTGGCAGCAAATGGGGTGATTTCAGAGCGTTGGTTTCAGACTGGTTCAAGACCAATCAACTTGAAGAGTCTTCAAGAAGTTCGCTTCCATATCTGGTTAAAATGATGACAACCTGCGTAATTGGTGGAACGGGGGCCGTTAGTGGTAAGATCGCGAACTATGAAACTCGTAAGAGGACCGAAACTCCATCGATTTCCCTGTATGCGGTCTCGCCTGGGAATACGAATCTCTATGCCACGGTTCCGGTACGAGACAACGGGGCATTTGCGTTCTTCAACGTGGAATCGGGAAAATACATTTTGAGGATGGCGGAAACCGAGATTGACGATGCGAACGTCATTGTTGCAGACGGAGAAGCCGTCTGCAAGGCAGTATCGTACAAAGAAGGTGGGCGGGTGTCCGTTACGATGTCGAATCCACGGGGTATTGAAGGGGAGCTGCACGTATCAATGGCTGCGAAAGATTACGGAGAGTCAGTTGAGATGGCAGGCGTTACACCTGAACAATCTCGCGTTGTGGTTCTTGCGCCTGGGTCGTGGACTGTCAAGGCGACCTTTAATGGATTGGTTGTCGCATCCAGAAATGTGGAAATCAAGTCGGGGATATCCCGGTCTGTAGAGATTGACATGGAGCAGTATTCGGTTGTCAAGGCTAGGGTTGTTGATAAGTTTGGTTCTGGTCTGGCGGGAATATCGGTGTCCACTTCGGAAGGATTTAGTGTTAAGACAGATGGGCAGGGGTACTTCTCGTTGATGTGGATGGATGAAGCAAGCGCTGTTGTGTTTTCCGGGATGAATGTCGAAACCACCATGTCAACAGTCCGTGAAATTACAAGTACCAAGGTGGTTTGTATCGAACAGGGCGTAGCCGTGCGTGGAGTCGTTTCTGGTGGTTTGATTGGTGATGAATGTGGGTTACAGCCTTGTTTCGTGTTTTACGCCTCGGACAGATCATATTGGACTGTCGCACAGGTCTCGAACAACCGGTATTCCGTTAGGCTTCCTCCTGGTAATTACTCGGTAGAGACGATGCTCGGAGACGTTGTTGGGACTCTGAACTTGACCGCCACAGCAGGTGATGTTGAATTTGACATTAACGAGGAAGAGAGTGGGGTTGCCATGTACGCACATGGAAGCTTACTGGCAAGTCCAAATCCATTAGTAGGCAAGATGTTGCTTAGATCTTCTGTTCGTGAATGTACGATGGCGGAACTGCGTTTTAACAAGGCGTTGCTCAGAAGCGCGGCGAATGTATGGGTTCTGTCCTCGGTATATGTCCATGCCGGGGAATTGCTGAATCATTTCTTGAATGGAACGGGTACGGCAAAGGCATATAGTGATTGGGGCGTGTTGGCCAACGTCATAAAGTCCGATGCCCTACCAAGTACGGTTTCATATTCAAGTGTCAAGGAGAGAATAGTCAACGACTTGAGAAACGTCGGCATAGATGGCATTCCTGCTTTCTCGGCCTCATACACTGGACCACACTTTGGTAGTGGCGATAGGATTTTTCCGATTGCATCTCCATTATATTGGGCCATAAGGAGTACACATGGAACAGATTGTTCGGTGTCGGGTGTCCCTAAAAAGATTGATGAGACTGACGACACGATTACATACGGCATTCCGTTGACACTAACGATAAATGACCGCTATGACTTTGACGAAGAAGAAAAGCGAACAAATGAGAATCTTGGCTGGTGGGCAATGATGTTGGAGCGATATGGAATGGCGAAATCATTTGACGTTAGGATTCATATCTCTGATGTAGTTGTTATCACTTATCAGAAAACTGATGATTCAGACGATGACGGCACTGTTGATGACGAGGTGTCTGTCACCCAGCCCCAATCCATCGATCCGAACGAGATGAGCGGGCCGTTGGGTCTGGGCGATCCGGAGACGGAGCGGTACGTGAAGCCGGGGGAATGGATGACGTACACCGTCTACTTCGAGAACCAGGCGGACGCGACGGCGGCGGCGCAGGAGGTGCGGGTCACGAACCCGCTGAGCGAATACCTCGACTGGTCGACGTTCGAGATGGGCGAGGTCGCGTTCAACAACCAGATCGACCTCGGCCTCTCCGGCAAGCGGAGCGGCACGAGCGAGGCCGTGATGAAGGGCACGAACACGCTCGTCCGCACGCAGCTCACGCTCAACGAGAAGACGGGGATTGCCGAATGGTACCTCCGCATCGTCGATCCGACGACGGCGACGGGCTGGCCGGAGGACGTCTTCGCGGGCTTCCTTCCGCCGAACGACGAGACGTTCCGGGGCGAGGGCCACCTCACCTACCGCGTGAAGGTGCGCGACGATGCGCCGCACGGTGTGCGCATCGACAACTCCGCCTCCATCGTCTTCGACTACAACGAGCCGATCGAGACGGACCCCTCCTGGTGGAACACGGTCGCCCGCACGCTGGAGGCCGGGTTCACCGAGCCGGAGGTCGCGGTGGACGAGGGCGGTACGGCGACGGTTTCGGTTCGCGGTGGTAGCGCGGAGCGCGCAACGTCCGTACAGGTGTATCTCGCCTACCAGACGGCCTCGGCGGCCGACCTCGACCTGAAGAAAGCGGCGGTGGACGGCGCGACGCCGAAGGGCGGGCTCCGTTTCCCGCTCACGCTCTCCTGGGCGGCGGGCGAAATCGGCGTGAAGACGCTCACGATTCCCGTCAAGGCGGACAGGGCTGTTGAGAATGAAGAGCTGTTCACCCTGCAGCTCGCAAATGCGCAGGGCATGGGTGTCGGCGATGCGTCCTACTGCACGGTGACGGTCCGCGACGCGAACGCGGCGGCGGACTACGCGGCGAGGCAGGGCAAGACCACGGTACGGACGAAAAAGGGCGTCCCGGACTGCGCGCTCTCCGTCGCCTGCGTGGCGCGGGACGGCTCGGACGCGGTCTGCGGCTACACGACGGGGCAGGGCTCGTACTACGCGGGCTGCCGGGCGTCGCTCAAGGCGACGGCGCGGCCCGGCTGGGCGTTCGTCGGCTGGGGCGAGGTCGTGGACGGCGTCACGAACGTCGTGGGCACCAAGGCGGGCTGGACCGTCACGCCCACGAACGACACGGAGATCGTCGCGCTCTTCGAGCGCATTCCCTACGTCCGCGCGCTCGCCGACCCGGCGGACGGCGGGAAGGCCTCGGGCAGCGGCTACTGCGCGGCGGGGAAGAAAGTCGCGCTGAAGGCGACGGCGAGCCGGAACTTCACGTTCGCGGGGTGGTACGCCGCCGGCGCGCCGGACGCGCCCGTGGCGACGACGCCGACGCTCGTCCTCGACCGCTCGGCGAAGCCCGCGAAAGGCGACGCGCGGCAGACGGTCCTCACGGACGTGGACGGGGACGCCACCTACTTCGCGCGGTTCGTCGGCGACCCCGAGGTGTCCGTCGCCGTGTCGGCGACCGACGGCAG
>ERZ1031114.236-NODE-236-length-17791-cov-5.179973_pt1 | contig 17791 bp, 14 predicted proteins | sample MGYA00518740_ERZ1031114 | MGnify/ENA primary metagenome ERZ1031114 (study PRJEB33719, sample SAMN04261276) | wastewater metagenome | biome: rural village; feature: human; material: feces | host: Homo sapiens | place: El Salvador | collected 2013-01-14 ... | reverse complement strand
TCAAGAGTCTAAATTTCTCAGTGATTTTTCGGGGAGGGGCGCTTGGGCAACGTTTTCGGGCTGAAATGTCTCTCAAGAGTGTTGCGGAACACTCTTGGGAAACGAAAATGACCCAATGCGTTGCCTGAGGGATCTTGAGTTCATAAAGGCCAATGGCGATGCCTTCAAGTGGTGGCCGGACTTGAGGGGTGTCACTATCAGTTATGTCCACGAATCAGAAGCGGGATGACTTGTGGTTTTCTAATACAATGCGCACTGAAATCTGGATCAACTTGTTCGGATTACCGAGGCGGGTTGTCGGGTTGAGCGCCTTGCAGGGAGCTCTGAGCGTAGATTGTGTGCCTCATGGAGTGGTGTCTTCGGGGGTATCATCAAGAAATTTCTGTTTTTTATGAGTTGCATGTGTTTCTTTTCGTTTTTTACGTTTACAATTCCGATATTGCGGGCGGGTTCCGTAAGGGATCCAGTGACCAAATAACATTCATCATCACCACTTCAACTATGGAGACTACAGAGAGAAACAGTGCCGTCAGGCGGAATGCCGATGACCAAACTACCATTAACCAAGGGGCCATATTCCTGAAAGTCGCTGATAGAAAGGCTGATGAATATGACAGTCCGGTTGCGGCATGGTGCCGGATATTCAGAAATTTCGCTACATTTTGCACTACATACCTTGGTGCAGTGAAGCACTCTGCAAATCTAAGGTTTGCGAAGTCGAGGTCGGAGGAAGGCGCTGAGTTTGTAAGGTTGGAACGGGCGATGCGTGTCAGCGGTCTTGACGACAAGGAGATTGACAACTATTTCAGCGATATGATGACAGAGAAAGAGATGCGCCCGTACATAGAGGGAGCCAGACAGCAGGGCTATCGAAAGGGCTTTGAGGCCGGTGTCGAACAGGGCACGGCGGAAGGCGTCGAGAAGGGTATAGAGAAGGGTATAGAGAGAGGCATAGAGAAAGGCATAGAGAAAGTCGCCAAGTCTTTGCTGTCGTTAGGCATCCCGGTTGAGCGGATCGGGATTGCCACGGGATTGTCTCTTGAGCGAATCGAAGCATTGAGGCAGAGTTGAGATAATCTTCCAATTCATGACATCGAAGGTCTTTTAGGGGGGGGAACCGATGCGTTTCGTGACCGCTAAAGAATCGGTTGTTTGGTGGAGTTTCACCAACATATTCATGATTTCACAACGAATTTCCGGGGTTGGCGGTAATTGACTGGGAATAACCACTTATTTTTCGTGATGTTGAAAGTGTCGGATAAATTTGAAGTGGGAAAGGTTCTCCTGTCGCGTGTTTGCGGTTCGTGGGACATGTGAGGGATGCCTGCCAAGAAAACGAAACTGACATGACAAATCAAAAAGGGCGGTTGCTGGCGATCGACACGGGATCGACATCGACGAAGATCGGGTACTTTGTGGACGGGGAACTTGCGTTCGAGGAGAATCTTGCGCACAAGGCGGAGGATTTGGCCGGGTTCAAGGATGTGATGGAGCAGGACACGCTGCGGCGGGATGATGTAAGAATATTCATGCGCGGCAAGGGGATCCACGCACAGGACATCGACATCGTGATGGCGCGTGGCGGACTCTTCTATCCGGTGGTCACGGGAATATATTCAGTGAACGAGGACATGCGGGAGGTGCTGCGGAGCTGCAAGTACGGGAGGCACGCCTGCAACCTGAGCGCGATCATCGCTGACGATCTGGCGAAAGAGATAACAGAAAAGAACGTTGCCAGAGGAGTTGAGATGCCTTTCGGAGTCTGCCGGGCGTACATTGCCGACCCGCCGATGGCTGATGAGATGCTGCCGGAGTGCCGTGTGGGAGGTTTGCCGGAATTCCAGCGCAGACCGTTCTTTCATGCGCTCAACTCAAGGGCTGTCGTCAGGCGCTATCTGAAAGATCACGGGTATATCCAGAATGACATCACCGCCATTGTCGCCCATATCGGCGGCGGGATCACCGTCACTCTTCACAGGAACGGAAAGGTGGTTGATTCCAACAACGGAGTCGGAGGAGACGGACCGTTCACCCCGGAGAGAGTCGGCTCTTGTCCTGGTTTCCAATTGGTTGACCTCTGCTACAGCGGTGAATATTCCAAAGCGGAGATAAAGAAGAAACTGATGGGCAAGGGCGGAGCCGTGGCGTTCTTCGGGACGAATGACCTCAAGGAGATTGTCCGCAGGGGAGAGGATGGTGATGTCCGGGCAAAGGTCTGGATGGAGGCCTTTGTTCTCAACATCGCCAAGTATATCGCTTCGGAGGCCGCTGATGTCTGTGGGAAAGTGGATGTAATCCTGCTGACCGGAGGGGGAGCCTATGGGCGGGACATCGTGAGCGGAATCCGCAAGAGGGTGGAGTTCATCGCCCCGGTTGAGGTCTATCCCGGAGAGTTCGAGCTGCAGAGCCTTGCCGAACACGGGTACGATATCCTTTCCGGCAACGCCACCATCCTTTCCTACGACAAGAACGCTCCGGAACCGGATCCGTTTGTTTGAAAGTCTTTGTGCGCATAACCTTGCCGCTCACGCACCGGCCCTGTCTAAAGAACCTTCTGTGCGTGAAAGAATCAGCCTTACGCACAGAAGGTGGTTTACGGATAAGTGGTGCGTGGATAAATCTGATTTACGCACGAGTGCCGGGTATGTTCAAGTCCAGTGCGCAGATGAGCATGATTTACGCACGAAAGCTTAAAAAATCAGTTTCTGTCCCCTGTAGAAGTCCAGCAACTTGGCCGAGAACAGGAACTCGTAGCGGGCGCGGGCCAGATTGGATTCTGATTCCAGGAAACTGTCCCGAGCCTCGTTGAACTCAGTGATGTTGGCCTTGCCGTTCTCGTACTTCGCAAGCACAAGCTCGTACGACTCCTTCGCGCTGGCGTCAGCGTCCAGACTTGACCGGAATTTCTCCTGAGCCGCCACAGCGTTGTAATACGTCTGCTGGATCTCCTTGTAGAGGCTTTTCTTGCTGTTTTCCAACTGCAACATCTGGTTCGTCCTCGAAAGCTCGGCGGAACGGATCTGATTTCTGGTCTGGAATCCCGAGAAAATCGGAATGCTGAGGCTAAGGCCCAGATATTGGCTGAAATTGTTCTTGATCTGGTCCGCGAACGGGTCGCTGGAATGACTGCTCATCGTGTAGTAATTGGTTCCCAGACCACCGCTGGCCATAAGAGATGGCAGACGGGCCCCCTTTGCGTTCCTGATGGAATATTCAGTGGCATCCAACCTGAATTGCTCCGCCTGGATTGATGGCTTGCAGGCCACTGCCTGCGCATAGATGTCCTCCGGATTGCTCAGAAGCAGCCCGTCAACCGAAACAGAAGGGCGGACGATCGAGAATCCTTCCGGATTCGGAAGCTCCAACAGCTGGCTGAGATCCAGCACTGACAATCGTAAACTGTTGGCAGCCTGAGTCTCGGACAGACGGCTCTGCCCCAGCGCCGCCTTCTGCTGAGCCACCTGAACCTTGCTGGCCTTGCCGCTCAGCTCCATCGCCGAGAGTCTCTCGACCTGAAGCGAATCGATGCTGACCTGATTTCTGGCCACATCCAGAAGCTCCATATTGTAGAGAATCTGCACATAAGCCTGAGCCACGGCGACACTGACATCCTCGCGGGCTTTCTCAAAATCCGCTGTCACGGCCTTGAGGTTCAGTTCGTCATGTTTAATCGAGTTGTTGATCCTGAGTCCTTGGAACACTGGCACTGAAGCTCCGAGGCTGACTCCCGTACTGGTAGTGTTGGTGTTTGAATAGGTGTTGTCAGCAGTCAATCCTCGTCCGAACGAGAAGTTCTCGCTTGCGCTTGCGCTCACACCCGGCAACCTGCTGTTCCTGGATGTGTTCAATTGAATTTCCTGCTGCTTGACCTGAATCTCCTGCTGCTTGAGGGAAATGTTGTTCTCAAGAGCGTGCGTGATGCAGTCCTGAAGCGTCCACAGCCTGCCATCCTGCGCCGAAAGCCCCACCGTCAGCAGACCAAAAATAATCAATGAATATATTCTTTTCATAGCGCTATTTCTTGTCTGTGAATATCTGATTACCACGGACTTTCTGATCCTTGCCCAGTCCGCTCTTCACCTCTATCTTGACCCCGTCGCTCAGTCCTGTGGTGACAGGCTGGCGTTTATACTGTCCGTCACCCTCGGCAAGATAGACGAACGTGGAATCCTTCTCAAATGAGATTGCCGCCTCAGGCACTGCCAAAACTGAGTCGGCGTGCTCCAAAGTGATCTCGGCGTTCGCGCTGTAGCCTGAACGGATCTTCACGCTGTCCAACTGGCTTACCCTGGCCTTGATCTCGAACTGGTTAGCACCGTTGTTCTGCACGGCCTTCGGGGAAATATATTCAAGGACAGCGTCCATTTCCACGCCCTGCACCGCTCCGATGGTGATTCTCATCCTCGTGCCTTCATCAACCTTGCCGACCTCTGTCTCATCCAGATTGCCCTTGAATATGAGGTCGTTCATATCGGCCACCGTGGCTATGGTTGTTCCGTCGTTGAATGTGTTGCTCTGGATCACCGAGTTACCGACTTTGACCGGAACATCGAGGATCAACCCTGTGATTGTCGAGCGGATCAGCGTCGAGCTGGCCGTGGCGTTGCGCTTTGACACTCCGTCCCTGACAACCTCCAGAGCCTCCTCAGCTGCTTCTTTTTCCTCCTTTGCCTGATCCAGGGCCTGACGCACTTGGTCATATTCCTCAGCACTCACCAACTGCTTGTCGTAGAGAGCCTTTTCACGTCCGAAGTTGGTCTGTGCCTGCTCAAGGTTCAATTCGGCGATGCGCAAACGGCTCTGCGCCGAACTCAGCGAACCCATCTCAGGAATGACCTTGACCTTGGCGATCACCTCGCCTTCCTTCACCTGGTCACCAGCCTCCTTGTAGATCTCGGATATGATGCCGCTGATCTGCGGCTTGATGTTCACCTCGTCACGCGGCTCAATGGTGCCGGTGATGAGGGTGGTCTTCTTGATGTCGGCGATCTCGGCGGAAAGCTCCTCGTAGCGGATCTCCTGCGGACGTGACTTTTTCCAAAGGAAGTAGAATGTGCCAGCGAACACCACGATGATGGCGGCGAACAGAATGTACTTGAAATACTTTTTCATATTGCTTGACTTTTTATTTCCGAATATTGATTCTTGACTATCTATCTTTGAATATGTTTGCTCATCCTTAATATGTCTTGTTCCCGAAGCGGCTTATTCATCCCTCATAGCGTCCACCGGTTTGATGCTCATAGCCCTGGCCGCCGGGGCGAGTCCGGCCACGACTCCGAGAACCGTCAGCCCGAGAAGAGTTCCGACAGCTGTCCAGAAACTGATCTGGAACGGAGCCTGAAGGATGCCGTCTGTCGTGAAGGCCAGCTCCAACCCTTGCAGGATCAGCACCGAGAACAGCAGGCCCAACATTCCGGCCACGGCTGTCAGCAGGATGCTTTCCCAGATGATCTGCGATAGAATCATCTTCGGAGTCGCTCCAATGGCTCGGCGGATTCCGATTTCCGTGGTACGTTCCCGGACCGTCACCATCATAATGTTCGAGACGCCGATCACACCGGCCAGCAACGTCCCGATTCCAATTAGCCAGATCAGGAAGTTCACACCTTTGAACAGACTGTCTATCATCATGAAAAACATTTCGGTGTTGAGGACGGTGACTGCCTGTTCATCTGTCGGGTCTATGTAGTGGTTGCTTGCGATGGCTTTTCTGATCTTCGGGATGATGTCGCTCATCACGATCCCTTCTTTAGCCGTGACCGCCATCACCTGTACTTTGTCACCCATATTGTAAACGGCCTGCACTACGGAAATCGGAATCACAATGGCCTCGGTCTGCCTGCCTCCGAAGCTGATGACACTGTGTTCGTTGTAGTCAACTCCGATGACCTGGTAATATGCCGGGCCGATCTTGATTCTGGTTCCGCACGGGTCCACCCCCTTGGGATAGAGGTTTTCGTAAACCTGCTTTCCTATCACGCAGACCTTGCGTTTCTGCGCCACGTCCATCTCGTTGATGTAGCGTCCGTAAACTATCGTCGGTGTCTCTATTTTAGCGAAGTCGGCCTTCAACCCCTTGACGTTGCACCTTGATGACTTGTCCTCGTAGGTTGCCTCGCCTCTGGACCAACTGAAGCATTGAGGCGACACGATGTCCACTTCAGGAACCTTTTCCTTGAGAATCTCCACGTCCTTGATGTTCATCTCCCAGTAACGTCCCTTGTTGAAGCCTTTGTATGGCTTGGTCGTGTTCTGGGACCAGATCATCGCCGAGTTGGACGCAAACCCTCCCATCTGCTGGTTCAGCATCACCTTGAACCCGTCGCCGCCGCCCAACAGGAACAGCAGCATGAATATTCCCCAGAACACGCCGAACCCAGTCAGCAGGCTGCGTCCCTTGTTGCGGGTCAATGTGTCAAGGATTTCCTTGAATCGGTCAATATCGAAAAATTTCATTTGAATATTCCTTTCAATCTTTTATGAATATATTCCATTATTTTAGTCACTTCATTTTGAATATTCGTCATTCGCTGCGGAGGGCTTCGATCGGGCGGACCTTGGCGGCTTTGCGGGCGGGGGCGAGACCGGCGATCGTGCCGGCTATGACCAACAGGATTGTCGCACCGAAGCAGACGTTGAGGCCGACTGTCGGATCTTTGAAGACCGTTTGCTGGAAAAGCCCGAAGTCCATCACCATATTTCCGGAAATATGATCGAGCCACTCGTTGGCCAGCACTCCGAGAACCATCCCGACGTAACCGAAGAAGGCTGTGATTATGATGCTTTCCGAGATGATCAGTTTCAGTATGGCCCAAGGACTTGCTCCGATCGCCTTACGGATCCCGAACTCGTGAGTCCGCTCCTTGACAGAGATCAGCATGATGTTGGAGACCCCCACGATTCCGCTCAGCAGCGTCAGGATTCCGATGATCCAGAGTGCTGTGCGGATCATCGACATTCCTTTGTTCATCTCCATATTCATTGTCAGGATATTCCATATTCCCACCGCACTTTTGTCATCCGGCGCCGCGTTGTGGTTTTTGTTCAGCGATGCGCGCAGCCGATCCTCGAATGCCCTGTTCTCCTCCTCGGAGTCCAGCCCGTGGAACGAGAAAGTATATTCATCAATCTCCTTGCCTCTGTTGTAGATTGTCCGGATGGTGCTGATCGGCGTGTAGAGGTTTGACCAGCCGTTCTCATTCGGCCGCAGGATGCCGATGACCTGGAACATAGAGGAGTTGACCTTGACATATTTTCCGATCAGGGCCTCCGCCGCTGCCGCCTTTTGAAGAGCCGTCAGCCCTTCCTCTTTCTCTCCGGTCACGCCCAGCAGTTCCCTCGCGTCGTTGCTGTCCATCACTATGACCCTTCTCCTCTCCTTGATGTCGATATCGTTGATGAACCTGCCGTAGAGGAGGCTGAGCTTGTTCATTTCTGAATATTCAGGGCTCACTCCGCTGACCTGCTTGACGATATATTCCTTGCCGTAGCTTGTGGTGAGGCTCGCTTGGGTGAGTATTGTGCCGGCCTTTTCCACATTGTCCGCGAAGTCTGGGCCGAGGGTGATGTCTATGTCCTTGTCGTTCAGTTCGATTCTTCTGCCCTCCTGCATTCCGTTGTACGGCTTGGAAGTCCGGCCGCCCCAGACGTTCATCGTGTTGGTCATATAATCATTGTTGTTGCTCTCCAGCGCGTGAATCAGGCCGTTGCCGGCTCCAAGCAGGAAGATGAGCATGAATATTCCCCAGGCCACGGCGAAGCCTGTGAGGGCGGTGCGGAGCTTGTTGCGCCGTATGTTGCTCCAGATTTCTTCAAACAGGTCTCTCATCGCTTACTTCATTAAAGTGCCCTCGCCGAACGGAGAGGCGTCGTGCCTGATGTTCTGCTCGATCTTGCCGATGATTCCGTCCTTGATGTGGATGATCCTGTTGGTGAAGTTGGCCACCCCGCTCTCGTGGGTCACCACGATGATGGTCATATTTTCCTTCTCGTTCAGTTCCCGCAGCAGGTTCATAATCTCCACGGAAGTCTTTGAGTCCAAGGCTCCTGTGGGTTCGTCGGCAAGGATGATCTCCGGCTTTGTGATCAGCGCGCGGGCGATCGCCACCCTCTGCTTCTGACCTCCGGACATCTCGTTAGGATAGTGGTCAGCCCACCCCTTCAGCCCAAGTCTTTCCAGAAATTCCATCGCCATACTGTGCCGCTTCTGCCTGCCGACGCCTTGATAGAAAAGCGGCAGCTCGACATTCTCCGCCGCCGTCTTGAACCCTATCAGATTGTAGGACTGGAATATGAATCCGATCATCTTGTTCCTGTATTCCGCCGCCTTGGTCTCACTGAGGTTCCAGATGAGACTCCCGTTGATGCGGTACTCGCCTGAGTCGTAGTTGTCCAATATTCCAAGAATATTCAGAAGCGTGGATTTGCCTGATCCCGAAGCTCCCATGATGGAGACAAACTCTCCCTTTCCTATGGTAAGGTCAATGCCCTTGAGCACGTGCAGAGGCTGCGCACCCTGGTAGGTCTTGTTGACGTCTTTTAATTCAATCAGCATTTGGTTGTTATCTTTTTTGCCCTATGGGCTGTTGTTTCTTTTTCATATACTTCTTGAAGATCGTCTTGTCTTCTTTACTGGTCTTCCGTCACTTCGACAAGCTCTGTGACCGGATATTTCTCACCTGTTTTGTGTATTAGTTTATTAATACACTGCAAAGATAGGTATGTTTTCCGATAATCCAAAAGTTTTTCATAGGAAAATCACATACTATTGTACGAAGCCGTTTTGAATTGTTCTTTGAGGTGAAATAATCCTCAAACAAACGGATCAAAACAACTTTTAAGAAACGTTACGGAACCAGTTAGGTAACAAATCTCGAACCATTTGCACATGTGTCTCTCTCTCTTTTCTCGTTGTTTTGTAAAACGGTGGCAACCAACTGGCTCCACAGCACGTTCAGTTGTACTAAGTTATGCCGTCTATGGTTCTATAATCAATAGGCGGCATAGCCTACCTTGTTTCAAGGCCGTACACGTTATCTTCTTTGCCGACGTTTTACAAAATGGGATTTTCAATGTGAGGCTATGGGAACATGTAGAAAAATGCTTATCTTGCAAAGGTGTGTCGGCTTCAGGGTTTTAGGTGTTCAACCTCCCTCAGGGCATGGACAAAGACACTCAAGCCCTTCTGCCCCTTGACAAATTCCGCCTTGACCAAGTGTTCAACCTTCCGAAAGACAAGGACAACGACACACAGGCCCTCCTCGACAGGATCAGCCAGCGTCACGGCATCCGCATCGTGTACCGTGCTGAGGAAATGGGTCTCGGCTCTACCGAATATGTCGTCAAGGACATTGACTGATTTCAACGCATCACCTTGCCGAGACGATGTAGAAACAGGAGGTGGAGAGGAAGTTGCGGAGGAACGGGATGTGGTCGAGACCGAGGCGCAGACGGGTCGGGCGAAGATGGAACTTGGCCTTGTAGTGTGGGCTGATCAGCCATAGTTTCCGCTCCATGATCTGGAAACCGGTTTCTCTGCAAAGACGCTCGAATTTCTCCGGAGTCATCTTGGAGCGCTTGATGCTCAGCAGCTCATCAATCTTGGCTGGATCTTCCTTGAATATTCTTAGATAGCCTCTGTAAAGGCTGGCCGGCAAGAGATGCATAAACGGAACTTTGGAGCAGACACCGCTCCGACATATCTGTTGATGGCCACCGAACGGCATCTGCCAGGCCGGGAATCCGAAGAACACGATTCCGTCCGGCTTCAGGAACTTTTTAAGACCTGAGAAAAAGGCTGGTTTGTCTTCAGGCTCGATGTGCTCTATCACATCGTGGATCAGGATGATGTCAAAACGGCAGTCACGAGGAGGCATATTCAGAAAGTTTCCGCTGATGAACTCGCCCGGCATATTCCTTTTTGCGAAATATTCCTTGGCGTTGGCTATCTTGTTGGCAGCCAGGTCTATGCCTGTCACGGAGCATCCCGCTTCGGCGAACGGCAGAAGATTTCCGCCCTCGCCGCAGCCGATCTCCAGAACCCGTGTTCCGGCTCTGACCTTCTTGAACTTCCGGAGATAGTCAATGTAAAACTCCCTGGAAGTCTGGGCCAACTCCCTGAAATACCGTTCTCTGTCTGTGTGTCTCTTCTGCATAGCGCGATGTGATAAGTAGTCTTCAAAAAATAACTTGCCTCACTAATGAATATTTTTGCAAGTTAGCATAAATAGACTTAAATTCATTATTTTTATGGCATAAAAGAAGCCGGAATGATAACCAACCACATTAGAAGAGCCTGCATCTTCGGAATATTATCGCTTCTGCTCCTATTGTTATGTTCTGTGTCGAATGCGCAGGACTACTATACGGGAAAGGATGCGCTTGTGTATAAGGACGCAAAATACAAGATTACTCATTATTCTTTCACGAGGGACATCAGTGTGGAGAATCAAGCTAATTGTATGAGGGATAATCCGCGTTACAAGATAGGGTCGGATCCGGTTGTGTATTATTCAGAAGCGACAGGGATGGGACATTTCGCCGACTCTGACAGTGCGGTGTTTAATAGGATTGTAAGGAAGGTGTTCTCCGAAGACGAGATTCGTAGGTACAGGGACGCTTCGGGTTCAATTTATATCGCCTATGTTGTCAATCCGGATAATGGGAGGGTTCTGGAAACTCGTTTTGACATCTGGCTTCCGGACAATGATTTGACGCTGTTGTCAATTCCGATCAAAAAATTCCGGAAGTTAGAGTCCTTGCTTAAGAAACATTTGGTCTGCCATATCTCCAATGAGTTGAAAGCCGAGAGACAGTCATACACCTTATCCGGGGATGTTCTGTTCTCAAGGAATCATTAAGTAAGCTGAAACTCGTCCCTATCCTGCGGATTATCTCGAGGATCTCGTGTCTTTTTATGTGGAATATAACGCATTGTAAACAAATGGAATAGCTGGTTACCTTTGGCTGAATCCCACCAAAGGTAACCCGTTATTTTATTGTTGTCCAATGCGTTAGCCGCCACTGCTAAAATACACACATTGTGTCCATTTACAAATCATCTTCCGATTTTGCGGATTGTTTGCGGTTGATTTCTGTCTGGATGTAATCCAGAGTTACATATCTGCGATAGTCACCGCCTTTTGACCGGCTTCTCTCGTTAGAAAGAATCACACCCATGTCGTTGCTGCCAAGATATATGATATACTTTCCATCATCTGAATCTTTCTCCTCCTTCTCTCCATATTTTTCATTCAGTTTCTCCTTGTAATAATCGTATGTCTTCTGGGCATCTCTTATCTCGTCTTCATAGATTACACCGTCATTGAGGCTTTGGTTTACCCTTAGCTCATAGAACTGACCGCTTTCGGTTAAATAGAAATTGGCGAAGTCCCACGTCCTTCCCGCAAACGACACGTTCTTGAAAATGATTATCTTTCCGTTGGAGGTGTACTCTTCATCGAGGTATGTTCCTTTATGGCCGACCGCATCCGTTATAGTACGTCGGGTCTGTGGAGATCCCATCTTCATCCCGAAGAAAGAGTCTTGAATAATAGGGCGCAATGACTGAAAGGCATCCGATATTGTTGCTGTCAGTGAAACATACGACACCTCGATTCCGCTAGTATGTCCATTTTCAGTGTACTTATCAAGGCGCACGGTCACGCCATTGTTTATGGCGATGAGCCTCTCTATCTCCGGATGATCCACTATGGGGAAACTAGTTATGTCGTATGCTTCCGACAATTCATTCTTGATTACGGTATAAGTGGAGTCAAGAGCGGAGATGTTTCCGGTGTCATTTGGATAGCTGAAGTCAACCAATGCCAACTTGCCATTCTTTAGCGTCAAAAGAAGCATAAGAGGATACGTCCTTCCTTTGTATGTCACATCCTCAAAGCCATACCTATAATAGGGAGTCCCTCCAAAGTCGTATGGCTCGGAGTTGTCTATTTCAAAATAACTGCCTTTGTCTCCAACAGCGGCCTTCATCTGTTCAACGGTGTACTTTTCACCGAATTTGAGCCCGAAAAATTCTTCCGGTAAATTCTGCTGTGCTTTCATTATCATTGCGACGAATGAAAGTAGCAAGACTAAAATAATTCTCCTCATAGATATTATTCTTTTAATTATTGAATGAACTGATTATGTTACGCTCTGCTCTTGTACATCGCATAATAGCCAGAGTGCCTATCTAGCTCCTTTCCGGCGGTTGCAGTCGCGGCAGAGCATCTGGCAGTTTTCGGCGACTGTCCTGCCGCCTTCCTTCCAAGGGGTGATGTGGTCGGCCTCCATCTCGCTGATATCCAGAACCTCATCCCTCCGTGGGCAATCAGGGTTGGCGCAATGGCCGCCCTGCCGCTCGTAAACCTCCCTTTTGGTGTTGTCATCAAAGGCGCGGATGTCAAGATGCCTCTCGTCGCCATCGAAGATATAGGAATATATTCCTGACTTCTTTTTGACATCGCTGTCCATCATCAATCTGGACACTTCGCCCTCCAAGACAGCCGTGTCGAAGGTCTTTCCCGAGTACTTGTTGAACAGATCACCCCAGGCGACAGTCTTCATCTCCTTGCGGTACTTTGGGAATGTCACTTTCACCCATTCGATGACCCTTTGGAAATATAGCCACAATTCATTGGCGTTCGGATCGTGCTGATGCTTGGACATATAGACTTCGATGTTGCCGTGGGATATCCACCTGATGGCGGTCTCAAGATAGTCCTGACGGATCGGCGAGCCGCTCAAGTACCTGCCTGCCAGTCCGTAGGCCGCGCAGCCGGACTTGCTGAAGTACCTCTTTGCGTCCGAAAGCCAGGAACCTGAATAGACCGCGTTCCGAAGCTCCTGATCCGTCAGTTTCTCCCCCGCGATGTTTATCGTCCTGAACCACTGAAGTCTCTCGCTGTCCGTTCCGGTGCAGACGTAAACCATCAGCTTATAGTCCAGAATCTGATCCTGTTCGTCGTTCTGAAGATTGTGGAATGCCCGGAAATCAAAACTGAAGTCTCCGTTTACATATTGGCAAAGAGAGATTGTTCGCTGCTGGCCGTCGATGACCTCAAAGGTTCCGTCTTCCCTTGTCGCCCAATACATCACATTGAGAGGGAAGCCTTTCATCACGGTGTCGATCACCGCATTCCTCTGCTTTTCCGCATAGACGAACTCCCTCTGGTACGGCGGCCTGATGTCAAGCCGCCCCGAATAGCCGCGCACTCCGCCCTCCTCGTTGTCCGTGTAGCCCTCCGTCAACTCCCTGACTGTTATTTCTTTCAGTAATATATTCATAACTAATTATGTTAAAATAAGACTAATTCCTTCGTCTGATTAGAATGCGTGAATATGGAACTATCACTTCTCCGCCTTTCATCATATACAAATCTCCATCTACCGCACCACATTTCTGAACTTCTCTACGATACTTTTTGTGCTCTGGTTTGTACGGTCTTACTCCAGCGGCAAGACCAAGTCCCGCTATTCCGATTCCGATAACCTCAAATTGATCAGGGTTATACTTATCCATAAATGTAATAGGCACGCCCATAGCGCCATCCCAATCACAAGGAATATCCTCGGTTCTGTCAACATTTATAGCGTCATAATTCTCGTACTTTGGATATTCCTCCGGAGTATAGTGCTTATAGAGAATGAGTTCTTCGTGTCGCTTCTTGATGTCAAGATTGGTGAACCACGTTACGCCTGAAACTCTGATCATCCCCTCCTTATGATTTCCGGCGGAAGCCACGTCCTCGTAGTTTGATATGAAATGTCCTGCTCCTCCCTTGAAACCGAAGCCAAGCCAGATCTTATTATCCTTGATTAAGGGGAATATCTCTTTATATTTCAAGGCATTCTGATGCCCGACAATAATGAACTTCTTCTCGTGTTCGATGAGTTGGGCGACATATTCGCGGAAGAGGCTGAAGGGGGGATTGGTGACGACAATATCCGCCTCCTTCAGCAGTTCGACGCACTCGGCGCTACGGAAATCTCCGTCACCGTTCAGTCTGTGGATTCCGATCTCTTCTGGACTCGGCACCCTGTCGCCGTCCCGGTCGCCAAAATATTCAAGCCAGATGGCGGACTCGCAGTCGTTGCGGCTGAAAAGATCCATATCCTGATTCTTATAGCAGGTGGTGATTAATTTCTTAAGTCCAAGAAACTCAAAGTTGTAGGAGAAGTAATGAAAGAAATTGCTGACCCTCGGATCGTCGCAGTTGCAAAGGACAGTCTTGCCTTTGAAGTGCTCCTTGTAATGCCTAAGCTCGTTCTCAATGTCGGAAAGCTGAGTGTAAAACTCATCTTTCTTGGCGCTCTTGGCCTTGTTGAGGTTGTTGTTCCCTGCCATAATGATTGATAGTTTTCCAGCATCACTATCAATCACTTGACGCAACAAAAAGGTGTGAGCCTCTTATTGCGTTTACCAAGGTAGCCCAGGATGGAAACCTTTTACCCACATAAGATACCCACACCCGTATAGGGTGCGAGCATTGCATTATTGTGGGTTTGAGGCATTCCACACCGGAATACTTCACATATTATCTCTTCGTTTATATTTCCTAAAAGTTTCCTGGGCTTTCGGTAAACGCGAAATAATAGCAAATGCTGCGTTAATAATATGTCCTTGCTTCGACAGGTTTCCCCGCTCCACGTCAACAAAGTTAGTAAATCCTAATGACTTGCGGAACACCTCTGCTAAGATTCCACGCCCAACACCTAAAGCAGTTCTGATTCATAAACATCCCCATGTCTTAACCGTGAAATGCTATCTCTTGATTCTCAATAATTTGCTATTCTGTGCCGGGACGATGAGAATGGCAGGAATTATGAATATATTCACAGACAATAAGTTACATTTCGCGCCTTATTTGCGAAGTTGAAAGCATAGGGGGCAGTCATACGCTTTAGGTTATAATTCTATGTTCGTAAAGTAATCTTTTAATATGGTGATGTTTATTCGTTAGAGCCTTGACTCTTGGCCGTGCGGATGACATCCAGAATCTCATCGCCGTACTTGTCGCACTTGGATTTGCCGAAGCCTTTTACGGTGAGAAGTTCCTCACGGGTGGTAGGGGCGAGGTCGGCTATGGCCAGGAGGGTTTTCTGGTGGAGGATGATGTAGGCGGGGACGTTGTCCTTTTGATACTTTTCCCGTCGCCAGTCAATCAGTGCCTGTACCAGTTCCGGATGGAGGCTGCCGGTGTAGGTGTCTGATTCTTCCTGCGACTGTCTGTCGGCTGGTTTTTGGGTCTGTTTTGCGATGGGCGTTTCGACAGGCTCACCGTTCGCATCCGGCCGCTGAGCCTGCCGAAACGAACCGCCAGCTGCCTCCGAGAACGACCTCGCCAACGCCTTTAGCGATCTGGCCTCCGACAACTCATTGTCTGCCTTTAGTTTATGGTACTTTTTCGTGCTGAATCCTTCCGACAAGACAGTCTCAAAAAGCGTCAGACGGAATCTCAATTCACCAAGAAACTCCTCGGCCGCCGCCTTGAAAGCCTTCTTGACCTCCTTGTCATCTATTTCGACGAGCGTCAGCGGAGCGGCGAACGATGCCAAAGGCCTCAACTCTTTCCGGAAATATTCACAAGCCTTGGTGACGCGCTCCCGCAGGAGAGGGAAGTCGTCCGGCGCGCCGCTGTGGATGGACGCGGCGATGTAGCGGATCTGCTTCTGGAACTTCTGGGCCGTGTCGCTGAGCGAACGGATTCCGGCGAAAGTCTTTTGGTTATCTTTGCCGGAGTCCTGTTGAGGTGCTGTCTCACCAACCGGTTCCGATATTCCAGCACCGACCGTGTTGAACCTGCACGCCTGATCCGGATAGAGATTCGACAGGTTGACCTGATATATTCGGTTAACCCTGTTGTAGAGGTAGCGAAGCCGCTGAAGGTCAAAGGCATCGCAGAGGGTTGAGGTGAAATATTCATTGGACATCGCCGGCAGCTTCAGGCGCACCTCATCCGCCGGCTCGCGGCTGCTTTCGAACGCCGTGACCTCCTCGCTGGTGAACGTGCAGCGCCGGGTGATCGGGGTGGTCAGGACGATACCTTCGAGGGTGCGACAGCGGGAAAGGGCCACATAGACCTGGCCGAACGAGAACGCCGCTCCAGCGTCGATGATGACATGGTCGAACGTCAGTCCCTGGCTCTTATGGATCGTCACCGCCCAGGCCGGACGCAGAGGAACCTGCTCGAAAGTGCCGTCCACAATCCCCTCAATCTCACCGGTTTCCTCATTCAGACCATAGCGGATGTTCTCCCATTTCTCGGTCGTGACTTCGATTCTGTCACCGCTTTCGTCCTTTACGATCAGTTGCGGCTTGACCTTCTCGACAGTCGCGATCTTTCCGTTGTAGTAGCGCGCCTCGCCGGAAGTGTCGTTGCGCACGAACATCACCTGCGCCCCGACCCTCAGACGAAGCTGAGTCTCAGCAGGATAGGCGTTTTCCGGAAATATTCCTTCGACTTGTGCCTCGAAAGTCGCCTCGTCGGTCTTCAAGGCGTTCATTTTCGCCTCGTTGACCGAATCCGCCTGCGCGTTATGGGTCGTGAGACGGATCCATCGCTCATTCTCAGGCGGAACGAAACCAGGGTCCAACCTCTTGTTCAGCTCGCTCAGAGCCCATTCACTCGGCCTTCCCGACCTCACCTCATTCAAAATGTCAAGGAATATCCTGTCGCTCTGCCTGTGGACCTTCTCCAGCTGGATCGTTACGTACGGCAGCCGCTGCAACACCTTGGAATTGAAGAAGAAAGGCGATGAATATACCTGCTCCATAAACGGCCTCTCCGACTCCCGTACGACCGGCGGAAGCTGCTGAATATCCCCGATCATCAACAGTTGCACCCCTCCGAACGGCCGGTCGTTGCGCCGATAGCGCTTCAAGATGTCATCGATCGCGTCCAGAATGTCGGCCCTCACCATCGAGATCTCATCGATGATCAGAAGGTCAAGAGTCCGCAGGATCTTCACCCTTTCCTTGCGCAGGGAACGCATCCGCTCCGGCATCTGATATTCGGTAACAAGCTCTTTTACGTCAGGTAGATACGGACAAAGCGGCAGCTGGAAGAACGAATGTATGGTCACTCCGCCGGCATTGATGGCCGCCACTCCGGTCGGGGCCACGACGGCGAACCGTTTGGATGTCTGCCGCACGATTTCCTTAAGGAACGTTGTCTTTCCCGTTCCGGCCTTGCCGGTCAGGAACACGGAGACCCCCGTCTCTTCCACATATCTCTCCGCCAAAGTGAATCTCTCGTCCCTTTCGATCATAGCTCCTTAGCCTTTCTGTTTTCGTCTCGCTAAAGTTAGCATTAAAAGTTCTCCCTGCAAAATCAAATTCTAACAAATCCACAAATGTGGAACTGCTCCTACTCACTCAAAAAGTGCGTCTAAGGTCACTTGATTCGTGACAGCTCCGGAATACATATTCCTTAGTACACCGTAAGGGGAAATCATCACAAGATGGATTGCCTTTCTTGTCCTTGACTCGCGCCGGAAAGCCTTTAGTTCTGTGGATTGTATCGCCAAAGTTAAGAAAAAAATTAAAGTTTGGCGCGACATTTATATTATTTTCCGCCAAAATGACCTACTATGTGCGGTTTAACCTTACAAAAGTCAGCGTTGAAAGTTCTTCGGGCAAAATCTTTAGAAAGTGATTATCCCTGCAAGGGTACGAAATATTGTTGTTAAACTATTTGTTTAGTATAGTTATTATAGTACTAGCTAATTATTTTTCCCCGCAGTGTAAGAGTCAACAGTGACAATCACAAACTACATATAAATAATC
>ERZ1031114.233-NODE-233-length-17863-cov-10.659704_pt1 | contig 17863 bp, 9 predicted proteins | sample MGYA00518740_ERZ1031114 | MGnify/ENA primary metagenome ERZ1031114 (study PRJEB33719, sample SAMN04261276) | wastewater metagenome | biome: rural village; feature: human; material: feces | host: Homo sapiens | place: El Salvador | collected 2013-01-14 ... | reverse complement strand
GACCTCAGCGATTTCAAGGTGCAGGCGCAGGTGGATGAGCATTACATCGACCGGGACCCGACAAATTGTAGGTCATGCTATGGTCATTTCCAAAAGCATTGATTGCGTTCTCAGTAATACCAGTACTGGTATCTGCCTTTTTAATCTTCACATTGCCAAGAATAACCGCAGCCCAACCAGAAGACATGGTGAAATAAAGTTCATTGTCACCTTCTTTTTCTACAGCGAAGTTCAAGAAGTGAGCCAGAGAACCTTTCACCACCTGATTGGCATTCTCCTTCAAGTTACCTTCCGAATCCAAGTTCTGTTCCAACAAGACAGACTTATTGTCGCTTATGCCAGCAATGCCAGCATCAAAGGTCACTGCCCCATTCTCGGAACCATCATTCCAATAAGAAGAGTTGAAAGAAAGCTGGTATTTACCAGGAATCAAGTGCAGACGATGCCCATCATACAAGCCATAAGAGAGCTTGCATTGGTCAAAGTCACGAGCACTGAGATAGAATCCTGTATTGAAATCACCACCAGCCACGAAATCCTTGATACGAGCACCACCTGTATTGGCAGCGCCATTCGCTTTCTCATCGCTGCGGCTCCCATCATTCATGCTATTGATGCGCTTCCACCCAGCAGGCACGCCTTCACCTACGTTGATGACCTCGTCTTCCCAATTGTCAGAGAACAATACCTCACCCTTAGCCTCGCTAGAATCTTCATTATCAGGAAGATCGAGCTTATACTGCTTGAAGAAGTTCCAAAGCTCGCGGGTAGAATAGACTGCATCAGGATCATCCGAATGCCAATGTCCCTTACCATCAATGGCGATGAGCGTAACCTCCGTACCATCCATCTTATTGATATAGCGAGTACGAGTGGCAGCAGCATAACTCATGGTTGCAGGATAAGGGCGAATCACCTCCGGATTATCCACATCACAACCTTCATAAGCAGCCCACTTCTTGACATAATCGTCAATCCTACCATAGCCACCAGCGGCATGGTTTGGATCGCCGCCCCATTTCACGACATCATCTCCCGTGCCATGGATGTGCATGATAGGCACATGGCGTGGAGCCACAGGCTCACGATAATCGACAGGGATACCACTCACAGGACCAAAGGCTGCAACTACAGTTCCCAATTTGGTCATACAATGATAAGTCATCATTCCGCCCATGGAGAAGCCAGAGATATAGATGCGATTCTTGTCTACCTTATATTTCTTCTGCATCGTCTTCATGATGGTTTCGATAAACTTGACATCGCCAGAGCCTGAGATGTCCCAGAAGTTACCGTTTCCCTTAGGATAAACCACCAGAATTTTTGCCGTATCAGCCACCTCGTTCCAATGAGTCTGGTTCATTTGAAAATTGGGATCCTGGTTTGCTCCATGCATGGAGATGACCATCGGAGCCTTCTCGGGTAAGTCGGTTGGTACATAGACCAACATTTCTCGTGTAGATGTACCCACTTTTACTGTCTGCTTCACTGCTTTCTGCGTATAGGAATGATCGGCAGCAACCACTTGCATGCACAAGGCAAAGAGCAAGCACAGCAAGAAAGTTGTTCTTTTCATTTTAAGTTATAATTATCAGTTATACGATTATCTGTTGTTATAATTGTCTGTTGTTATGACACAAAAAAAATCGGCAAAGTATCTGCTGGATTCAACAAATACTTTGCCGAACATCTGAACTAGGGACTACTCCCTAGTTACACAAAAGGAGTAGAATTTCTGCCATTACTTATTCATTACTTTAACAACCTTACCACTCTGGAGCTTCTTGATAACAAGGCCCTTGGCGTTGGCTGCTACCTTAGCACCAGCAGCATTGAATGTTGCAACCACTGCATCATTTGCTACATTAACGTTCTTGATACCAGTTGCTCCACCTCCGAGATCCTCAGGAAGGGTATTGTAAAGCATGATTAAAGAAATAAGGCAAGGACCGCCCCATGGAGCCTTGATAGTAACCAAGTGAGCAAAATCATCAACAGTAGGATCTTCGCCAGGAACAGTGCGAACCAAATCTTTCTTCAAATCAAGAACAATTGCTCCTGTATTTTCATCAAAAGCTCTGTTCTCGATGGCAATCATACCGCCATTAGCCTGCTGACCTTCCTCAACGGTACGGTTGAACATGAAACGAGGATTGGTACCTTCACCATAAACTACCATGTAATGATAGTCTGACAAGTCGGCATAGATATTTGGAGACACAGTAGATGTACCTACGATAACAGAACCTGGGTCATTTGGATTCTCTGCACCCACAGTCCAATCCATATAAACCTTCTCATCAGTTGGTTGTGCATCCTTTGTGAATCCATCCCAAATGTGGAACATGTCCTTAGTCAATTCAACACCCTCATCTGCACTCTCTTCCTGTGCAGAAGCTGTACCAAAACCTGCGAACAACGCAATGGCTACCATAGCCATACTCTTAATTGTAGTTCTCATAATCATAAAAAATTAAATTGTTTATTAATAACTAGTTATTTATAAAGTTTCTCCGTATAAGTTTTGCCGCTACGAAGATATACTTTCTTGATATTGATGCCCTGCTTGGCAGCAGAGAGGCGCATGCCTTGCAAGTCGTAATACTCCACATGGTCTATCTGGTCGGCATCGGTGGTTACACCAGCGATACCCGTCAAGGCACCCTTGTAGTTCAGGCGAACGCAATCGAGCACAGCTCTCTTTCCGCTCACATAGTTAACCGTCATATTTCCCTTGACATCAGCGATGTCCATGTCAAACTCCACTTCCGACCATTCCTTGTTGGAAGAAGCATTCTTTGGCAGTGTAACCTGCTTGGTCTGATTGCCACAGATAACTTTGATAACAGCATCTCCCATGGAAGCCTGATAACGGATAGCCACCTTGTAATTACCCACCTTACTTACCGGAATGTAACCACGAACGGAAGCCCCCTTCTGGGTTCCCAGGTTCAGGCAGCCCTGACCATAGTATCCACGGAAACCGTTGTTCCAAGCGTTGCCATAGCAACCACCTACGTTCTTGTAGTCGAAGTTCTCAAACTCATACTGCACCTCTCCCTCATACGCCTCAGGCATGGCAGGAGTTTCAATGACAGCGGCTGTTACATCCGTATCCTTCAACTTTCCTGTAGTCTTGGTGCCCTTACAGTTAGCGATGGTCAACTCCAAAGGACCATTATGCTTCACATATACAGTGAACTGACCATTTTTCCACTCACAGGTAACAGTACTTTTCGAATGCTCGGAATTATCCTTCCAAGAGATAGTAGGCTGTGCACTGGCTCCCACCACAATGATGGTATCAGTCTGCTGGGCATACTCCGGAAGATTCTTGTCATCCTGTAATCTGCCATCGCCCACACCATAGCGGAGTCCATCCTTGATACGGTAGTTCTGCATGTAGAGACTCAACTTGTCAGAATACTCACGCATGTGAACCAAAGAGTAAGGAGCGAGGTTCATCTTAATCTGGCTACAGGTATTGTAGGCAGGTTTCAATGTACCCTTGGCACTGCGTCCATTGTTTACCCAGTACTTACGGATATATTTCATACCATTCTTTGTGGCAGCCAACGGAACATGCTCCTCATTATACTGATAAGGGTTGTAGCAAACCCAGGTATTCTCCAGACGCGAAGCATAGATATCACCCCAATATTCCTGCTTGAAGAGCTTATTCATATAAGCCTTCTTGCTGGTCACATCACTCCAGGTAGGGTTGCTGGCATACTCGCTGCTCTTGATAGCCACCTGCAGTTTCTTGGCTTCTTCGTCGATGAGATCATACACCACAGGGATGGCAGGATAACGTCCTGAAACCTTCAACCACCATTTGTTGTTCAAGGTGGAGTTAGGCCACTGTGTACCATTGTCATCCTGCTCGCTGCGATAGAGGCCATCATACAGTCCGCTTGGCGAAACGTATGGTTCCATCTCGTTCTGGCTGGAAGTGATATCCTTAGGTTTGATGTCATTCTTAACACAAATCTTGGTACGTGCAATGACCTCTTCACGGGAAGGAATACGGATAGTACGATCCAGAATCTTGCGGAACATATCGATGTTGATATTCTTAAAGTGATTGAACCAAGCCCAGTTGCGATGGGTATAGCCATCGGCAGTCTTGGAGGTTGCAATCTCACGCAGATCATCAGTTGACACCAACTCAGGACCGTCAATCACCGTCTCACCAGTCAATGCCACATGCTCCAAGATAGGAATGGCACCACAAGCCTTAGGGAAATCATTGTAATACTCCTTCAGTGTTTTTGTATCATCCGAAGGGTCCTTGATGGCATTGCCATTCTCATCCAGTTTATCTTGTTCTTCCATCCAGCCGCAGATATCGAAACGAATACCATACTGGCCGGCATATCCACCCAGATAAGCACCCAGACAGTTGCTCTCGATGTCATAGAAACCATTCTGCATGGTGTACTTCTCGCAGCAGATGAAATGTTCCTTATCGGTAGAAAGCAGACGGTTCATCTCGGCATTACGCTTCATGTATGCCACTGGCATCATATTGGCAGAATAGCATGCCTGCGTAAAGCTCACACAAAGGTAGCCGCCATACTGATGGGCAAACTTCATGAGATGGGTGAAGAGTTCCAAGCGTTTCAGGAAAGTAGGCGTATGAACGGTTCCGTTCTCACGCTTACGATCCTCATCAAATCCCCAGAACTGCTCGGCATAGTTCCATCCCAGAAAGTTAGGATAGTTCTTGTAGTAGCTCTCATAGAGTTCCAGGTCGTCATCATCGAAAGCACTGCATCCGCCACTGGCAGGCTGGATCATGGTCCAGACGCGGTTCTCGGCGCATACCTTCATCCATGAATCCACCACCTTCTTACCATCCGCACAGATGTTCTCCGAAGCAGAGAGCGAGAGGTTGAATATCACGTAAGGCTTGATGTCTTCCGGCACCATATTGATGATGGCTTGCGGATTCGGAGAATTCCATGTATCGATATGGATAATCCATGCCGGCTGGGATGGCGAGATAACTCTTCGCAGGGCAGGCCCGTCATGAGCCTGCGCCACTGCGAATGTTAGCATCCCGAAAATAAATATGAATAATCTTTTTACCATTTTATTTCTGTTTTTTGAAGTCCATTAACCACACCCACGTAAGTAGGAAGGCGATTGAAATGATTCCACAGTCCTACACCCGTAGTGCCCTGATTGATAGTAGAGAAAGATACCCCATAGAGTTTGTCTCCCAACACATCCTGTGCCTTGTTCAGGATATAGGCATAGAGTTCAGCCATTCCCTTGTAATCCCCGAATGTAGCCATGCTCTGATCGGCTACTGTTCCGTTGGCATCAGCCAGGTATACGTTCATATCAGAAAGACGAATCTCCAGACCTGATGCTTTCAGCGTAGCAAGAAGATTGTCGATATTCGCCTTAGTTTCTGCCAAAGAACTGCTGTTGTATGGCACGTCGAGCTTCACATCGATGCCTTCAATCTGTGCACCAGCTTCATTCCACTGCTTGATGTAGTTGATGGCAGCCTCGGTCTTCTCGGCATCCGTCAGCAGATTTTCTTCACTGTAGAACAGTTTGGCATCAGCCTTCTTTGAATGGATTTCCTTGCATACATCAGCCACCCAGTTCTCATCCAGATAGTCGTTAGGATAGAATTCATCAGTAGCTCCCATGTTCTCTGAAGACTTCAGAGAGTAGAAGAGATCTTCTATCAGGTTGGAAGCCACATTCCATGCCTGCACCTTGTCTCCATAGTTCTGCATAACGGAATCAACGTAAGCAAACATAGCCTTCTTTACATCAGCAGCCTTCTCTTCTACAGGACGAGGTTTATAACCACCCGGCTTCTGATATGGAGCGTAAATATCAATATTGTCAACATACACCTGCTGAGGCGCAGCTGCCTGACCAATTACCAGAGAAATATTGGAAGATTTCATATCATCTGCATCAAAGGCCTCAGTAAAGTCAATCTTTGACAAATCCACCACGAATGTTTCCCAAGTCTTAGCCTTGGTAGGAACACCGAAGTTTCTCAGTTCCTTGGCTTTGTCACCCACCTTTACTCTGATAACCACATTCTTCTTGACATTTGATGAATAATAATCAAAGGAGATGGTCTTGATAGTAGACAGCGAAGCTCCCTCAGGTAGATTCACTGGGAACGCGATGTACTTGGCTGCCTTCTTGATGCATAGCGACTTTCCGTTCTTTCCTGTCGGATCCTTTGCCACTTTGGAATCCTTGTCTGTTCCGAAGACATCACCGATGGCACTGCTTTCGAAATCATACTTCTGATGGAGATCCACATTCTCACCATCTACCCAAGTATCCTTGGTAGCCTCTTTCATCACATTCATGTTCCATGCGTTAGGTGCAAAAAGGGAAGCTGTAGGAACGAGTCCTGCGGCAATAGCAGCACCAACTTCATCTTTTGAAGCATCGGCACTGACCGTACCATCATCAGCAACCACAGCAGCATGGGAGAAGCCATCTACGACATTCACTTCATTGAAGTTGGCCAAAACGGTACTAAAGCTAGTATTGGCAGCTTTCAAATCTGCAATGGTCAAGTTAGCTCCCAGCTTCATGCCCGTATAGTTCTTCAGAACTTCATAACCTCTGGTAAGGTCGTCCATCGCTACGCTCTCAGGCTTTTCGCCGGCAGCATAGCTTGTATCGAAGTCCTCCACACAACCAGTGAGCAGCATGGAAGCTGCTACACTGGTCAAGAGGATATTATGTATTATTTTCATAATCTTGATTGCATTTTAAATTGTTCTTACTTTTTAGGCACGAAAGTCTTGAACTCGATGCCACGGTTGCGGACAACCATTGTATCAGTAGTTTCTATGGTACCCAAATCAGCACTCTTTACATTGTAATTCAAGTAAAGTGTGTTGCGCTTGAATTCACCCATAAGCTGGTCTTTCTTTACAAACTTACCAGAGCCAGATACCTCAACACCATCGGTATTGGAAGAGATGGTGCAATCGTCGCCATTAAATGTGAGCAGGAGGTCTACATTATGCGCCACGCCAGCAGCATCCTTGAAAGCCACGGTAACCTGCGACTTATTCAACCCCTTGGTGACAACCTTGATTAACTCAGCCTTCTCCACATACTGAAAACAACGATGGGTCTCTTTGCCATTGATTTTATCCTTGCCCTTGCGAAGATAAGTGGCTGTCCATGGATTTACAAACTTTACACGATAGAATGTCATATCCTTACCAGACAGAATCTTGCTTACGCCCTCAGCCTTAGTCAACTTCACTGGAATCACATAACCACTCTCCCAACTCTTGGCATCCTCGAAGAAAGCGTCTGTCAGCTTTACTTTCACGCCACCCAATAGTTGACCTGAAGCGATAGTAAACTGGTTAGGATTCTGTACCTCATAATAGTTGGAAGGCATCACATCAATGGCAGCTCCATTAATATTGTATCCGTCACAAAGAGCTGGGTCTATGACATAATCCACCTTTACATCATTGCTATTGCCATAGCCACCAGCCGCAACTGCTTTGATGTTAACAATATGGTTATTGTCATCGGTGAGGTCAGCTTCCTGATCCTCACCCAATTCCAAGATACGGTCGGAGCCTGAGTTGGAGAAATAAACTGCAGTTTCGCCATCATAGCCGAAATCTTTATCGCCACTTTCACAAGAAGTAGCCATCAACAAGGCCATAGCAGCAACGCCCATTGTATTTATTAATCTTAATGTTTTCATTTCGTTATTATTTTAAATCATTGGTTGTTTACTTCCACCCCTTGTTCTGTTCGAGATTAGAATATTTCAAAGTCTCTGAATAAGGAATATAACCATAGTTCATGTAACTCTCAAACTTGCGCTCTTCCACGTTTGGCAAGATGGTGAATGTTCCACCATTCCAATCGATACCCTTGACTGCGGTAAGCTTATCCAGCTGATTCCAGCGGCGCAAGTCCCAGAAGCGGAAGCCCTCAAAACAAAGTTCCAATCGGCGCTCGTTGCGAATCAACTCTCTCATCTTAGCCTGATCGGCTGCGCACTCATCAAGATAGGTATCATCAGTGATGCCTGCACGATGACGGATAGCCTTGATGACATCGTAGGCAGAATAAGCATGAGTGCCAGTGCCCTTAGGTCCCCAAGCCTCATTGGCAGCCTCAGCATAATCAAGGAAGAACTCTGTGTAGCGAGCCTTGCAATCATACTTCACCACTGTTGACTTAGAGGAAGGATTACAGTTGGCTGACATTCGGAGCAGCTTCTTCATATAGTAGCCTGTACGGGTAGAAGCATCACGGCGACCGATACCATCATCGCCCGAAGAACTACCCGTCTTGATTACCTTGTTTTCAACTCCCGCTGTGGCTCCATTATAGATAATGTATTTAGCCAGACGAGGGTCACGGTTATTGTATGGATTATTCTCATCATATTCACTGCGTGCATCGGTGATAGGATAACCCTTGGCATCAGGGAAGGCATCCACCAAATTCTGAGTTGGGTTGGTGCGTCCCTTTCCGTAGAGTGATGGAGGATAATTGTTTGACTCATCATCGATTTCCTTATCATTCTTTGTACTACGCCAGATGATTTCAGGAGGATTAGAACCATTCTTCAATCCACTCATCTCTGTATCGTTGTCATAATAGGTCAAACCCGTTGATGGCAAACCTGTAGGGCCACCCACATAGTCGATAATCTCGGCTGCTGCATCGGCTGCCTGTGCCCATGTCACGTTGTTCTGAGAAGCATCCTGGAATGCAGGGCTGGCAGCGAGCAACAAAGTGCGAGCCTTGATGGCACGGAGAATCAAGCCATTGATCAACTGGCGTGCATTCTCACCCATCACCTTATTATATATACCCATCTTAGCATCTTTTTCAGAAGTAATCTCGGGTATATTCAAAATGTCGTCATACTTGGTTGGAACTTGAGCATCGCTTGTCAATGGGTCATAAACCATTGGAAGCAACTTGTCTGCCTCTTCAATGTTCTTCAAGATAAAGTCAACCTGCTGCTGGAATGTCTTACGAGGCTGATTGAAATCATCATCGGTTCCTACATAGCCATCAAACAACTGAGAGCCGAGCAACTTGCCGCTGGCATCATAGCCGGCATGAGCACGGAGCAGATAGTAAGCATGGGTGGCAAGTAGTCCATAAGCTTCACCTTTGAGACGACGCTGCTTCAACTGATTTTCGTAGGGATTCTTCAAAAACTCTATCTTTGACACATCAGAATTGAGGAAGATATACAAATATTGCATGGAAGAGAGGTCGCTGTTCCAACGTCCTGTTGGGTCCCAACTCTGCACGGTCCAAGAACCAGTGGCATACTTAGACCAAGCGGCATTCTTCTCGTTGGTAACGGCATCATCAGTAGCCACATCAGTACCTGTACCCTTCTCGTAACTTGGCAGGTTTCGATAAGCAGTAAGCACAAATCCCTCCGACATGATAGGATCATTCTCCATGTCTTTGATATCCTTCATGTTCTCTGGAGCAGGAGTGAAGACATCATCACATGCCGTCAACAATGCCGCAGAGGCCAATATCGTGATTATATTTCTTAGTTTCATCATTATTACGTTGTCTTATTGTTCTATATCTAAGAAGTTATTTTTTCTCAACAGTCTTTAGAACTTCATCTTCAAACCGATGTTGTAGAAGCGACAATATGGAGCTCCATAACTGGTATCCATATACTTGTGGTGCTTGCTGATGGTGAGAAGGCTCTCGCCCAAGAAGTAAACACTCATGCCTTTTACAACCTTGTTTTCAAACCAACTAGATGGCATATCATACGTAAGCTGCACCTTGTTGAGGTTGAAGCAATCGGTACTGTAAATCCAGAAAGTGGAGTTACGGAAATTATTGGTATTGTCCTTGGCTGTCAAGCGTGGATAAGTAGCAGTTGCAGCTGTCTCTGGAGTCCAGCGGCCACGTACCACGGATGTGTACTTGGACTGATTATAAATCCAGTCATTGTTCATCATCGCCTTGGCCCCCATCTGACCGGTACCAGCTACAAAGAGCGTAAACTGCTTCCAGTTCAAGGTAAGGTTCACACCGTAGATGAATGGACAAGCACTCCAGCCCCACTTACCTAATACAGTCTGGTCGTTGCCATCAATTTTTCCATCGCCATTAATATCCTTGTACTTCAAGTCTCCAGCCTTGATTTCGCCGAAGGTATGGTTTGGCACAAAGTTAGGGTCATCTTGGCTCAAGTTAGCCTTCATGTTATCAACATCTTCCTGAGTAAAGAACCCTTCGCAAACATAACCACGCATCACATCGAGAGCTTGTCCCTGCGCATTCATGTAAGCATATTCATTCACCTCTTCACGCTTATTAACCTTGCTGCTGAACACCATACCCGTTAAACCAAGCTGTGCATTCACCTTACCAATCTCCTTCTTCAAGTTTACGGCAAAGTCGAAGCCCTGACGCATATCCTCGTTGTAGTTCAAAGATGTAATAAACGAGCCATCTCCACTCAACCAAGAAGGATAGATGGTAGCAGTACCAGCTGTGAGCAAACCAGATGTCAACTGATGGAAATAGTTCATGTCAACACTTACCATGCCACCCAAGAGCGATGCATCCAAACCGATGCGCCATTCCTTACGCTTCACGAAATCGAGTTGCTCATTGCTTCCACGCTTAGAAATTGTGGTATAAGTTCCGTTACCACCACCTTCATTCCAAGTATACCAACCGCCCTTGACATCATAGTATCCTTGATAAAGATAGTAATCGGAGATGTCGATATCCTGATTCAATACAGAGTAAGAAGCATTAATCTTCAAATCATCAAAACATGGGAGTGCGTCCTTAAACCACTTTTCCTGACCAATTCTCCAACCCAATGTTCCTGATGGAGAAAGAGCGTTGCGATGACCCTCTGCCAACTTGGATGAGTGAACCAGAGCACCGCCAAACTCTGCGTAGTACTTCTGAGCATAATTGTAGGCTGCTCGAAGGGCAAGGTTGGCATTGGTGGTGCGGTGGTAAGAAGAACCCTTTACACCAGATGAGCTCTCATGATTCTCGTCCACGGAATTCGACTTGGAGTAACCCCAGCCAGCCAAAGTAGCATTTACGTTGTGCACACCGCCAAAGGTATTCTTATAGTCAAACTGAGCACGGAAGGTGGTGTTCTGGTAATATTTGGCTGCACCGATATACTCGTTCGTACTACTTGATTCCTTACCATATTTCTTCAGGTCGATAATCATGTCCTGTCCGTTCACATTTGCCCAGGTAGGCTCGTAAACGGCATAGTCGAGCTTGTAAGCCTCGGAGTAATTGTTCCAATAGTCGATACTGAAAGCGGTCTCAAAGCTCAAACCTTTTACCCACTGGTCGAAGTCGGCCTTCACACCCACATCGAAGGTAAAGGTGCGGCTATGGTTTTTCACATAACCTGCAGCCAGCATGTCGCCAAAAGCAGTAGACTGGTTATCGCTATTACCTCCCAAGAGATACTGCCCGTCCAATACATGGAACTTAGAGCCATTAATCATCTGCTCCAAACTTCTATTGTTGTGGTCCATCATAGAGATAGGCAACAAGCCAGAATACCAGTTAGGGCGAACGCTTTTGGCAACAGACCAATAATCCTCAGGACGGCCTCTATAGTTGTCGGAAATGTTGATTCCCACATTGATGTAAGCGCCCAGCCAATCTGTGATGGTGGCATCAATGTTGGAACGAACACGGAAAGCCATGTCCTTATCCTTTTTCTTCTCGCCATACTTCACCAGGCTATTATTATAAACCATGCCTAAGTTAGCATAGTATCTCGCGAACTTACTGCCACCCTTCACCTCCATCGTTGCATCGGTACGGTTATAGAACTTGCGAAGATAATCGCTACTATAGAAGTCCATATCAGGATAACGATAAGGATTAACACCTGCAGCAGTATTATAAATCTGTTCTTGCGAATACTTCAATGGCTGTGTAGGGTCATCATTACGCAATGCTTCATTGTAGAGCGTCATATACTCCGCAGCACCCAAGTACTCTGGGTAAGCCTTAGGGGTATAGATACCCGTATTCACGGTAGCATCGATGCTCAAAGGCTGAATCTTACCACGCTTGGTGGTAATCAGAATAACACCCTTGGCAGCCTTGGAACCATAAAGAACTACAGCCGAAGCACCCTTGAGAACAGTAACTTTCTCCACTTCTGTTGCATTGACGGTAGATGCATCACGAGGAGCACCATCCACCAAGACAAGTGCACCCTGTCCCCAAACATTACCATTATATCCGCTGACGAGCGACTGCAAATCGTTGAGACAATTGGCACTGTAGTCCTTCTTCAATAACTTCTCAACATTCACCTCGCTCACGCCACCCATCAGGTCGGTCTTTGCCACCTGACCGAAGGCTACCTTCACGGAGTCGTCAACCTCCTGGGCGTTTGCCACGCCACTGGCAACCAGCATAGAAGCTAGTGCCAATGACATTTTCTTATTAAATATATTATGTTTCATCATAATTTTTCAGATAGTTAAATTATTCCCAACCAGGGTTCTGTCCAAACTCAGGATAAATTTTCACATCGTCTCTCAAGAATGGGAACCAATAGTGCTTTGAACTGAAGTTACGGGTAATAAGTGGTTCCTCCTTCAGGTTGATCACATGGTTATTCTCTGGATTATCGTAAAGATCAGCATCTTTCTGATCTTTTGCTCGATCAAAATAGACAGCAGTCTTCTGGGTATAAGGAGCCTTGTCTATCAAGAGCCAACGACGGAGGTCTGTGAACCGATGTCCCTCGAAAGCCAACTCCACGGCACGCTCACGACGAAGCTCGCTCATAAATCCATCCAAAGTCTTGGTATATTCATCGGCAACATTATCTACATGAGCACGATTACGAACGATGTTCACTGCATCTACAGCAGAGAGATTGAAAATCTTGCTAGAAGCCTTGCAATCGCCATATCCTTCGGCCACTGACTCGGCATACATCAAGTATACATCTGCCAAACGAATCATACTCAGCAAAACGCGAATATACTTGGAACGCTCACCACCATCATCAAATTTGTTGCGGTATGGATCGCAAAACTTCTTCAATAAATACCCCGTAAAGCAATCCTTAGATGGAGTAGCCTTGCGGTAAGTACCACCAGTGTAGAGAGACGCATATTGCACATCAGGATCTTGACCTGCTGACTTCACACACTTGACACCATCATAGATGAAGAGCTCATAGAAACGAGGGTCTCTGTTCTTGAATGGGTGTTCAGGGTCGTAACCACTATCAGCATCTTTCTTGGTAATATCCTTGATTGGCTTACCATTTTTCATACCGAAATAATCTACGTAGTTAGCTGTAGGATATACCTTGATACCACCAGTAATCAAGCAAGTAGGACGATAGTCTGTAACCTGGTTCCACACCCAGTTGGTATTGCTTGAATTCTCATAGAAGATAGCCTCTTTCTCTCCTGGCAATTTCTCACCCTGATCGTAAGCATAGAAGATATTCATATAGTTCTCAAAGGTTGAAAGCTCATATTTCTGACTTTCCTTATTGAGCTTCAGGGCTTCTCCAAATGCCTCGGCTGCCTTCTGGCAGTACTCCTTATTATAATTGTTCACATGGGTGTAATCTGGATTTTCGCCACTTACCTCATTCATCAAAGGTGAACCTGCCCACAAATAGTTCTTACCCAAGAAGCTGAGGGCAGCAATTTTGGTAGGACGGAACTTGTTTTTACCCAATGTCTCCTTACCTACAGAGGTTTTGTCCCAATCAACAGGCAAGAGTTCTGCCGCCTTCTTGAAATCCTCACCTGCCTTGTCGGCACACGCTTGGTAAGTCAAACGTGGATAGTTGAACACGGCATCAGATGGAATCAGGAAGTCGATATATGGAATACCGCCCCAATATTGCATAATCTCGAAGTGGAAGAAGGCACGGAAGAAATAGAGCTGACCTGCTATCAGATTTTTCTCCTCCTGAGTAGCATCTGTCATCTTATCTAAGTTAGCCAAGCCCAAGTTTACCTTATAGATACCGTACCAGCACATTCCCCAGAGGCATCCCTTATCATTTCGTTCCACACCGGTAGTACCAGGATGCCCCTTGTGGAATGGAGAATACTGCACCTCATCCCATGCCCAATAGTTGCCTTGGTCGATGTTATTGCTGAGCATACGGGTTTCTGATGGCTGCCAATACTCATCCTCACCATAGTTCCAACATCCATGATACCAAGAGGTTGAGGCAAGACCTGGAATACAGTTGTATGCCTCCTCTAAGAATCCTTGGAAGTTAGTATAGTTCTTATATGGCTCTACAGGGTCGATATCACTACCAGGTGCTTTGTCCAAATAATCTGTACAGGATACAGATGTGAAAGCTACACCGGCAGCTAACAACAATGTATATATCTTTTTAAACTTTTTCATATCTACGATTTATTTAAAATGTAAGGTCGAAACCTAAGTTAAATCTGCGTACTGTTGGGTAAGCACCTTCAGAAGCATTGCCGCTAAAGTTGTTCTCGCGGTCATCTGGCATGTTGGTCCAGAGGAGCAAGTTGTCGCCGTTCAGATAAACACGAAGTGAATTCAAGTGCATTCTCTTCACCCATGCACCACGGAAGGTGTAAGCAATCTCGGCATTCTTCAGACGGAGGTACGAGCCATCATACATATAACGTGTACCAGCATTACCAGCATCCGCTACAGTTGTCCAACGTGGCAACGAGAGTGAGCCTCCTGTGGTTGGTGTATAGTAAGAACCTTCCTTGAATGCAATGTGAGTTTCACGCTCGAAAGTTGGGAAGTTTACCTCACGAGTTACATCAGTTACTCCATAGAACTGAAGCGTGATGCTCAAGCCCTTCCACTCTGCACCAATCGTAGTACTGAAGGTATTGGCTGGAATATCGGTATACTGATAAGGTGCTCTATCATCGGCTGTAATCTGACCATCAGCATTAAAATCGGAAATGATGTAGTCGCCCGTATATTTCTCTCCTTCATGACTACCCCATGTTGGCACTGCATAGAGGTCATCCCAGTTGCTGATGAAGCCATGATCTATGTAAGAGTGGTTCTGTTTGATGGCGTAGCCTGCCTTTTTCAAGTAATCAGCCTTCAAAGGTGCATCATCGGCAAACTTCACTTTGTTCACGGCATGCGTCATATTGAAGTTGGCCCACGTACGCAAATTCTTGTTCCACGCCTTGTTTACCTTCAAACTCAACTCATATCCATGAGCATCAACAGCACCCATATTGGCAACTTGGGCATTCATACCATAGTAAGTAGGAATGGCTCTATTATCCTGGGTCAGGAGCACGTCTGTTCGCTTATCCTTGAACAAATCGAAGGAACCGGTAATCAAACCTCCCAAGAAGCCAAAGTCGAAACCTAAGTTCTTCTTCTCTGAAGTTTCCCAATGTACGTTAGGGTTACCAATGCGAGACAATTGATAGATAGTATAAGGCGAATCATACCAGCCAGAACCTCCCAAATAGGTCTTGCCACCATATGAGTACTGGTCGGAATAGAGGAATCGACCTCCAGTTGAGTCATCACCGATACGGCCCCAAGAAGCACGCACCTTAAACATATCCACATACTTCTTTACATTCTTCATGAATGGTTCCTCCGTAATGGTCCATCCTAAAGATGCAGATGGGAAGAACTTGAAGCGGTAATCTGGGCCAAACTTCTCTGAGCCATTATAACAACCGTTCAACTCCAACATATAACGCATGGCATAATTATAGGTGGCACGGAACACCCAGTCCTCACGATAGCGCTTAAACTCACTACCATAAGCAGTCTCATTACGGTTGAACACACCCATGGCACCCACCTCATGATTGCCAAACTTGCGGTTCCAATCCAATTGCGCCAAGTAGAAAAGACGGCGATAAGTAGAATTTACGTTTACTTTACCACCATTGGTAGTCCAAGCTACGGATTCATGGTAATCTTGTCCTTGGTCGTATGAAACAGAACCATCGTCAGGGTTAATCCATTTCACCTGTGGATCCATATACTGGTCAGAAATACCTCTCTTCTCCTCTACCATTGTATTATCGAAAGAGAGTTTTGCTGTAAACTTCAGTCCCTTGGTCACAAAGTCAAGTTTCTGAGTCAAGATGAAGTCAGTAGTTATCTGAGTATTGGTGCGATTCTCAACACCACTACGAGAAAGGCTCATCACAGAGTTTGGGCAGTCTGCCTTACGTGGGGCATAGTAACCATAGGTTCCATCAGAATAGATTGGACGCATAGCATCAGGAGCCGCATGATATACCGAAGCCCAATAAGCACTGGAATCACTCGCCTTGTCCCAAGGGAAATGGCGGACACCGTTACTACCGAAAAGGTTGGTAGAGAACTGAGTGGTCTTGGTCAGGTTGAAGTCCAGGTTGGCACGCATGTTAATACGGTTATAGCCGAAACCAGACTTATAGCCACGACCGCTGGTGAAGTCCTTGAACAGGTCACCTTCGTGAGAGAAGTCAACAGCTGCAAAATACTTCACGAGTTTGGTACCTCCCGAAACATCCACGCTGGCATTGTAAGACATGGCTGTGTTGTTGAACAGTTCCTTCTGCCAATCCACGTTAGGATAGCGGTCCCATTCCTCAGCATTAGCAGGGTTACGATACTTGTCAATAATAGCCATAGGCTTGTAGGAACCCCATGATTTTTCGTCGCTGATGTTCAGCTCGCGCTCTACCACTCTGTTCAGGAGTCGGAAAGTATCGTAAGCATCATATTTCTCAGGCAACTTGGAAACCACCTTCATGGTAGCATTCGCCTTCACGTGTACGGCAGCCTTACCTTCCTTACCACGCTTGGTAGTAATGAGGATGACACCATTACCACCCTTCACACCATAAACGGCAGTAGCAGAAGCATCCTTCAATACGGAGATGCTCTCTACAGAAGAAAGGTCGACGGTGTTCATGGCACGCTCCACACCATCCACGAGAACGAGAGGGTCGTTGGAACCGTTGATAGAAGTCTGCGTACGGATCACGATCTTAGGATCTTCCTCACCTGGCATACCCGTAGAAGAGAAAGTAACGACACCTGGAAGATTACCTGTCAGTGCCTGACCCAAAGAAGAAACTCCGGCATGACGATTCAAGGTTTTCGCATCTGTCTGTGCAATAGAGCCGACAACAGAGGCTTTCTTCTGCTGACCATAACCAACCACTACTACCTCGCCCAATGTATTGTCATCAGTCAAGGTAATTTTAAACTGTCTTTTCTTACCTACTTTAATCGTTTTAGATTCCATACCGATATAGGTAATGACAAGGGATGAATTTTCAGAAGGTACTGCAATCTGAAAGTTACCATCCATGTCGGAGATGACACCCGAAGTGGCATCACCCTTCACTTTCACAGTAGCACCAATCAGTGGCTCTCCTGTGCCGTCAACAATACTACCCTTCACGGTAATCTTCTGGGCTTGTGCGTTCAAGCTGCAGAAGGCTCCCACGAGGCATAGAGCTGCTGTCCGTTTAAATGTAAACACTTGTTCAATCATGTTGTATCATTTTAATTAAGTTTGTTTCTAGGTGTTATTACTTCTTGGTTAAAGAACACGGCTGCAAAGGTAGAAAACTGTCATGAGAACGTGTTTTCTTGATGTTCCAAATGTTTCATCTCTTGTTACAGCACACCGTAACTAACACATTTTCTGCATTTTAAGATAAACTAAAAAAAAGAAACATGTTATAACACAAAAAATGGCGCATATCACTATGCACCACTTCCGAAAACAATTAAACCTGTTTCACAACAGTCTTGCAGTTCATCAAAAATGCAAGATCGGAAGAGCGTCGTGTAGGGAAAGAGTGTAGATCTC
>ERZ1031114.227-NODE-227-length-18121-cov-4.946031_pt1 | contig 18121 bp, 14 predicted proteins | sample MGYA00518740_ERZ1031114 | MGnify/ENA primary metagenome ERZ1031114 (study PRJEB33719, sample SAMN04261276) | wastewater metagenome | biome: rural village; feature: human; material: feces | host: Homo sapiens | place: El Salvador | collected 2013-01-14 ... | reverse complement strand
CGCCCGAACGCCTCCGCACCGCCCGCCTCCGCGCCAATCGGGAAGTGCCCGGGGACGCGCCCGTCGTAGCCGCCGTCCTGCCAGCCGGCCGAGCAGATCGAGAGCTTGTCCACACCCGCGTCCTTCAGCGCCTGGAGGAACTCCTCCGTCACGCCGAAGGGCATGTGGACGACGACCGGCGGCTCCTCGCCGCGCTTGAAGAAGAGCTTCGCGTCCTGCGCGTCGGGGATCGGCTTCGCGGCGTGCGTCTGGATGCGCACGACGATCGCGTCGCAGAGGTAGGCGAGCTCGGGGCTCTCCCTCAGGCGGTCCTTGATCGTCCGCACCGCGCCCCGCTCCAGCTGGTACGCCCGGTAGGCGTGGGCGAGGCCGTTGTAGTCGGCCGCCGCACCCGTGAGCGGACGGTAGTCGACGACGATGTCGTCGTAGGCGTTCGTGAAGAACGCCTTCACCCGGTCGCAGCGGAACCGGGGGAACGTCTCGTAGGCCCCCTTCTGCGCGACGGTCACGAAGTCGTAGTCGAAGCGCCAGGTCTTCACGTGGCCGTACCAGAGCGTGTCGCCCCGCTTGAGCCCGAAGACGGGCATGAGCTGGCGGTCCTTCACGTAGGTGCCGTCGTCCTGGTCGAGGCGGCCGTACGTGCCGCGCGCCTGGATCCAGTAGCCGTCGTCGCCCTTGCGCGCGCGCATGAACGGCGGCACCACCTCCACGCTCCAGGCGTCCGCCGGGATCTCCCCCTTCGGCAGGGTGAAGCGCAGGCCCCCGCCGGCGAGCGGCCGCAGGTCGACGGCGCGCGTCTCAACGCGGGTCGTCTTCTTCGGCGTGCCCCGGCGGATGCGCACCTCCGCCGCCTCGGCGCGCTGCCAGGCGCCCAGCGCGCGGTAGAACGCGGGGTCGACGCCGTGGCCCATGCCGAGGCCGTTGTAGATCTTCTTGTCCCGCGCGGGAATCGCGTTGTAGGCCGCGTAGACGCCGCAGGGCGTGCAGACCGTGTCCGCGAAGCCCGCGACGAGGCGCACGGGGCAGGTGATGCGCGCGGCGAAGTGGACGCCGTCGAAGTACGGCGCCCACCTCTCGGCCGCCGCCCGGTTCTCCGGCTTCTGCGCCTCGACGATCCGGGGCCACCCGCTCTGGCGGCCGTCCTGGCGGAAGCCGAGCAGGTCCGTGATCGCCGGCACGAAGATGCAGCTGCGCGTGAAGTGTCCGTTGAGCCCCGTGAGCATGAGCCCGAAGCCGCCACCCTGCGACGTGCCCGAGTAGGTGAAGCACGTGCGGTCCACCTCGGGACGCGCCCAGAGCCAGTTGACGGCGCGGTTGATGCCGAGCAGCGAGGCGTAGTAGAAGTACGCCTCGCGCGACTCGTGGATGCCCGCCTGGCAGTAGCGCGCCACGCCGCGCGGCGCGGCGAACTGCGCGTCCTGCGCCTTGTAGGCCGCCTCGCGCGCCTCGGGCGTCTCCGGCTGCGGATAGCTGTGGACGTTCATCGTGAGCGAGATGCGCCGTCCGTCGCCGCCCGTCCCCGTCGCGCCGATGCCCGCGCCCGGCACGCTCACCTCGACGGGGAACGGCCCCTTCCCCTTCGGCATCGAGAGCCAGCCCCAGACGCGCCGCCCGCCGGCGGAGGCGAAGCTCACCCGGTAGTACGTGCGCTGCGCGTTGGACTTCGCGGGGATCTCCTCCAGGCGCGCGTCGACGGGCACCGTCGCGTCGAGCGTCTTCACCGCATCCGCCCAGAAGGCGTCGAAGTCCGCCGGACGCGCCGCACCCGGCGTGATCCTCTCCGGCTCGTAGGCAACGCCCCAGACGAACGGCGCGCCCTGCCCCTTGTTCGCCTCGACCTCCAGGCCCTTCGTGCGGCTCTTCACCTGGAGGCGCAGGAAGCCGGGAACCGCCTGCGTCGCCTTCAGGACGAACGGGTTCTCCTGCGCGAGGTCGATCGTCCGCTCCGCGACCTTCCGGCTGCCGAAGTTGTCGAGCGTCGCCCCGAGCGTCCCGGCCCGCAGCGCCGCGCCCGTGGCGGCGTCGCGCGCCGTCACGGTGAACGTCGCCACCTCGCCGCAGCGGTAGAGCGCGTTCGTGTGGTCCGTCTCCACCGTGAACGAAACCTTCTCCGCCCTGGCGGCGGCCGCCAGGCAGCAGAGCGCGCCCAGCCACAGCATGCGCATCGTCATGTCGCGTCAACCTCTCTTTCGCCGCCGGCTCAGCCGAGACGGTATCCCGGACGGTAGGCGTAGTGCAGCAGCTCGTTCGCCTTCGGGCAGTTCGTGAACTTCTCGGCGGCGGGGTCCCATTCGAGGCGCTGCCCCATCTGGTAGGCGATGTTCGCGAGGTGCGCGAAGGTCGTGGAGCGGTGCCCCTCCTCCAGCGAGCAGAGGCACGCGCCGCGGTCCTTCACGCGGTCGAGGAAGTCGCGGATGACGTTGTTCGTGCAGCTCGCGGCGGAGCCGTCGTCGAGCAGCGCCTCCTTGTGCTCGTACGTCTTCTCGGCGAACTTCGGCCCGCGCGGGTTGTTGAACTCGCGCCCCTTCACCGGGCAGATCTCCCAGCCGCTCTGCGAGGCGTAGACCGCCGCGTCGCCGCTGGAAAGCTCCAGCTCGCGCTTGAAGACCGGACGCGAGAGGCCGCCCTCGAACACGTCGAACTCCATGATCTTCCCGGAGGCGAACTCGTAGGTGCAGATCATCGTGTCGGGGATCTCGCTGTCGCTGCGCTCGCCCGTGAAGTACTTCCCGCCCACGGCGGTGACCGCGCACGGCGCCGTCTCGCCCATCATCCAGCGCATCGCGTCGAGGTAGTGGACGCCCCAGTTGCCGACCTGGCTCGAAAAGTCCGGGTGCCAGCGGAAAAAGTAGGGCGCCGTCGTGTACTTGTAGGGGCGGTACGCGCGCGGCCCGAGCCAGGCGTCCCAGTTGAAGCCCTTCGGCGGCTCGCAGGGCGGGCACGTCCCGAGGCCGTTCGGGAAGATGTTCGAGCTGCGCGCGGCGCGCCCCATGCGGAACGTCCCGTACCTGCCCGTCTCGATCTCCTTCTTGAGGAGCTGATAGGGCACGCACCCACGGCGGTTGAGGCCAGTGCAGCACACCTGCCGGTGCGCCTTCTCCACCTCCACCATGCGCCGCCCCTCCGCGACCGTCGCCGTGAGCGGCTTCTCGCAGTAGACGTCCTTGCCCGCGCAGATCGCGTCGATCGTCATGATCGCGTGCCAGTGGTCGGGCGTCGCGATGCAGACGGCGTCGACGTTCCTGTCCTCCAGCAGCCTGCGGTAGTCCGCGTAGAGCCGGCACTGCCCGGCGGCGACGCGCGCGGCGAGCGCCGCCTCGTGCCGCTTGAGGGACCCATCCTTCGCGGTGAAGGACGGCAGGCGCCCCTTCAGGCCCCATTCGAGGAACTTCGGGTCGAAGTCCTGCTCGCGGCGGTGCAGGTAGGGCTCGTAGACGTCGCAGAGCGCCGTCACCTCCACGTCGGGGAAGTTCATGAAGAGATGCATCAGCTGCGTGCCGCGGTTGCCCACGCCGATGAAGCCCATGCGGATCTTCTGGTCGGCCGCGGCGGCCTTCAGGATGGCGGGCATCGCGACGGCGGCAGCGCCGGCCTTGATGAATTCACGTCTCTGCATCGATCGGTCCTTTCGCTTGGAGGAGTGATTTGTTTAGTATATCACAATCTCCTGCGAGGTGCCGCCCGGCTCTTCCACCTACGCTAAAACCTAGAACCTAAAACCTAGAACCTAAAACCTGATCCCCCGCGTTACGTCCGAGGGGACCGTTTTTTTGGTAGACTATCCCGCATGAAGATCGGAATTCTTGCCGCTCTCGCCGTCGCATTCGCCTGCCGCGCCGAAACAAACGCCGTTCCAGAGGGAACGACGGCGGAGGCGTCCGCCCTCGCCTTCGACGCGGGGGCCGACCTGCGCGTCCGCCAGGAAATCATGCACAACGTGCCCGGCCTCCCCGGTGCGCCCGGCGCCGTGATGCCGCGCGCCTACAAGGAGATGCAGAACCACATCCGCTACCGTCCCCGCGTGTGGGCCCGCCTCGATACCGAGCGCTTCACCCTCTACGGACGCCTCGTCGACGAGATGCGCGAGTACCCCGTCAAGAACGGCGTCAAGCGCAGGAACCGCAGCTACACCTTCCCCGACGAAATCGTCCTCGACAACCTCTATCTGGAGGGGCGCGGCCTCTTCGACGGCCTTCTCGACCTGCGCCTCGGCCGCCAGGACCTTCTGGAGAGGGGCCACTCCGTCTTCGGGCTCGACCGCGTCCTCCAGGACGGCACGCCCTACGACGGTTCGCGTTCCTGCTTCGCGGACATGGCGCGTTTCACCTTCCACACCTCCGACACTTCGAAGCTCGACGCCTTCGCGCTCTACGACAACAGCCGCAACGACATCCGCTGGGGCAACCGCCTCTCGCGCGGGCGGCCCCTCACGGCCATCCATCCCGGCGACTCCCCCGAGATGGACGAATGGGGCGGCGGCCTCGTCTGGCACGACACGCTGCTCAACGGACGCCTCCCCTACCAGCTCTACGTCCTCCACAAGCACGCCGAAGCCTACACGGCCCCCGGCGGCGCGCGCGTCCCCGACAAGCAGCTCACGACCGTCGGCGCGCGGGTCCAGCCCGAAGCGACCGACAACCTCTCATTCGACTTCGACGCCGCCCAGCAGTTCGGCACCCGCTCGAATGGCACCCAGGCCGGCGGCGCGATGGGCTACGCCGCCGTCGACGTCCACAAGGCGAAGTCGTACGCGGGCATCCGCCCCTACACGCGCCTTTCCGCCTACTTTCTCTCCGGCGACCGCCGCCGCACGGGCGCCCACGACGGCGACACGGCCTGGGATCCGATGTGGGCGCGCGCGCCGCAGGATTCCGAACTCATGCAGTACGGCACGCTCTACGGCCTCGGCTACTGGAGCAACATGCTCTACGCGAAGCTCACGATCGGCGCCGACCTCGGCGCGCGCCACGCGCTCTGCGCCTATTCCGGGCCCATGTGGGCGGCCGTGCAGGACCGCCTCGGCCACGCCGACGGCTCCGGCGGCAGCCTGTTCAAGGGCGTCCTCTCCGTCGTGCGCTACGACTTCCCGCTCCTCCTCGCGCCGAAGGGCGCAAGGGGCGCGGACCGCTTCGAGATCTTCGGCCACCTCCTCGCGGAGGTCTTCAACCCCGGCGACTACTACGACTCCTCTCGCCCCGCCTACTTCCTCCGCTGGGAACTGACCTTCGCGTTCTAGCGCGAAGATCCCGCGCCGAAACGACACGCTCCACCTCCTTCGCGTGCCGAGCCAACGGGAGGGACGCGCTCCCGCGCGTCCGTCACCCCTCCACGACGCGGTTGCGGCGGAAGGTGAAAAGGAAGGAAAAGAGCATCAGCGCGGCCGCAAGGACGTAGCTCGCCGCCATGAGGCCGAAGCCGAACTCGAACCCGCGCACGCCCCACTTCTGCGAGAGCCACCCCATCACGACGCCGGAGAGTCCGCCGAAGAAGAACGCGATCATGTTGAGGAGCCCCACGGCCGTCGAACGGTACTTCGGCGCGATGACATCGAAGAGCGAGGCGTGCGTGTTCACCTCGAAGAAGCCACGGAAGACGCCGTAGGCCGCCGCCGCGACGAGCATCGCCGTGAAGGACGGCGCAAGCCCGATCCACACGAGCATCGGCGCGCCCAGGAAGAGCGCGAGGATCTGGAAGCCGAGGCGGAAGCGCGGCATCCGCGCGACAAAGCGGTCCGTCACGACGCCCCCCAGCAGGATCGCGCCGAACGCAAGCAGATGGTGCCACAGCATCACGCCCTTCCCGGCCAGGCCGACGTCGAGGGCGAACTTCTGCGCCGCGAACTTCGGCGCCCAGAAGAGGTAGGCGTTGTTCACGAAGACGATGGCGACGAAACCCGCCGTCGCACAGAGCGCGGACGGGTTGCAGAAGTAGGCCCGCAGTCCCGCCGCAAGAGGCTCGCGCGCGGACGGCGCGGCGGGACGCGGCGCGGGCTGACCACCGTCGCCTTCCCGCAGTCCCCAGATGAAGAACACGCCGAGCAGGGCCCCGGCGGCGCCGAAGGCGACGAACACGTGCCGCCAGCTGCCGAGGAACCCGAGCGCCCAGGCGACGATGAGCCCCGACACCATCAGGCCGATGTAGAGCGCGGCCTGGTGGATGGAAAGCGCTAGGCTGCGCGTCTTCGTATGGTGGACGGCAATGAGCGCGTAGGCGCTCGGCGCGTAGAAACTCTCCCCCACGCCCGTCGCGATGGAACGGAAGAAGAGCGCCCCCACGAACCCGCCGATGAAGCCCATGCACACCGTCATGAGCGACCAGGCGATGAGCGAGCAGGTGATGATCCACTTCCGCGAGAAACGGTCGCCGAGGAAACCCGCCACGACCGTCATCGCGGCGAGCGTCCAGCTGAGGGTCGTGTTGATCCACCCGATCTGGACGTCCGTCAGCTTCAGGTCGGCCTGGATCGGAATCGTCAGGAGACCGAAGAGCGCACGGTCGGCCTGGTGGAAGAAGAAGGCGCACGAGAGGAGCGCCAGCAGGAACCACTTGTAGGCGCCCTTCACCGGGACAACCTCAGGACGAGCGCGGCATGGGCGGGAATCTCGGTCGTGTAGCAGCACGAGAAGCGACCGAGGTCACGCTGGCTCCAGCAGTCGCGCAGCTTCCACTCCCCGTCGAGGTCCAGCCAACTGAAGTAGAGCGTCGTCTTGCGCGAGAGCGGATAGAGGTTCAGCACGCCCACGGCGTAGTCGCCGTTCGCGAGCGGACGCACCCACACCTCCACCGCGTCCCGCTTCACGACGCGCCGCGCCTGCCGGCCGAGCGTGTCCTGGTTGATCGCGATGAGTTCGTCGTTCACGAGGAGCGACTTCGTGAAGTCGTCGAGCCGCGTGAGGTCTGTGCCGATGAGGAGCGGGGAGGCGAGGAGACACCACATCGAGACGTGCGCATACTGTTCGTTGCGCGTGAGGTAGGTGGGGTGCGTCGTGCCGAAGGAACGCTGGAGGCCGACGATCATCATGTCCGGATCGGCCCAGAAGCCCGGCCCCGTGTACTTGTAGTATTCGGCGTCCTTCACATAGCCTTCCATCGCGATGCGCATCCAGGTCCAGGTGTCCTTCATGTCCTGCCACGTGCGCCACACGTTCGCGCCCGCCTCGCGTCCCCATTTCTCCGTTTCGCCGCAGCCGTACTGGCAGTAGGCGTAGACGATGTCGCGGTTCTGCGCACGCAGGCACTTCTGCATCAGGCGGTAGGGCTTCGCCCACGCCTCGCGGGGCGGAACCGGTTTGTTCTTCGGGTTGTGGCCCATGCGGCCGCCGCCCATCCACTCCCAGGTGTTCCAGCCGGTCTCCTTCTGGAAGATCTCGCCGTAGGAGCACCAGTCGTACTTGAGGTAGTCGAAGCCCCACTCGGCGTAGCTCGTGGCGTCCTGCATCTCGTGCCCGTAGCTGCCCTCGCACTCGCCGCACGTCAGCGGGCCGGGCGAGGAGTAGATGCCCGCCTTGAAGCCGAGCGCGTGGATGTAGTCCGTCATCTTCTTCATGTCCGGGAAGGCGCCGTTCGTGCGGATGCGCCCGTCCGCGTCGCGGGCGGGGCCCTGCACGTCGGTGCGCTTCTTCGCGCGGTCGTTCCCGCTGTTGTTCATCTCCCACCAGTCGTCGAGGTTGATGTACGCCCAGCCGTGGTCGCCGAGGCCACTCTCGTCCATCGCCTTCGCCGCGTCCATCGCGTGCTGCATCGTGAACGAGGGGCCCCAGATGTTCCAGCTGTTCCAACCCATCGGGGGCGTGAGGCAGATCGTCTCGCCCACCTTGAGCGTGATCGTGCGGCTCGCCGTCCCCTTCGCGTTCGCGGCCGTGACGCGGATCGGGTAGTCGCCGGCCTGCGCGGGCGCCGTGCCGCCGAGGATGCCCTTCGCCGCATCGAACGTCACGCCGTCGGGAACGCCTTCCGCCGTGAACGTCATCGGCCGGACGCCGGAGACGGGTACGCGGAAGATGACCGGGCGGCCGGGCCGCACGCCCCAGACCTCGGCGCCGTTGAACTGCGGCTCCTCCCGCGTCGGGGGCGTGAGGATGCCGAGCTGCGCGATGCGCTCGGGCCCCGTGGCGACGGGGCGCGCCCCGCCGTAGGCGATCTTCGCGTCCGCCCAGTCGGCGTTCGAGCTCTCCAGCCCGCACCACGGCGCGTAGGAGGCCGTCTCCAGGACGAGCTCCTTCACGCCCGCGAGGTCCACGTGGACCGGGCGCGGCGGGTTCTTCTCGGTGATCGTCCCGGAGTCGAACGCGATCTTGCCGTCGCACCACACGCGGAAGATCGCGCCCGCGAGGCGGGAGGTGCGGCCCTTGACGTCCTTCGCGTCGCGGTCGATGCCGACGACGGCGTCGAACGCCGTCGCCTTGCCGTCGAGCGTGAAGCCGATCGCGCTCTCGGGGCGCACGCCCACGCCGCGCGCGTAGCGGCCCTCGCCGAGGCGGATCGGGTTGCCGCAGACGGACGTGCGCGCCCGCGCGGAAAGCCCCATCCCGCAGCTCGCCCCCGAAAGGTCGAACTCGTCCACATACGCCACGTCCGCCGCACACGCCAGCGCCGCGAACATCCCGCACCACAGCAACGTCTTCCGCATCGTCTCTCCTCCGTTCGCTTCTACCGTCCGGCAATCAGGGCACGAGGAACCTGGCCGTGAGGGCCTTCGCCTTCGCCTTGACCTTCGCCTGGACCTTCACGTCCGTGATGTCGTCGAGGACATCCGCGATCCAGCCGCCGATCTTCGCGGCCTCCTTCTCCTTCATGCCGCGCGTCGTGATGGACGCCGTGCCCACGCGGATGCCGGAGGTCCTGAACGGCGACTCGGTGTCGTAGGGGATCGTGTTCTTGTTGACGACAATGCCGGCCGCGTCGAGGGCGGCGGCGGCCTCCTTGCCCGTGATGCCCTTCGTGGACTTGACGTCCACGAGGAAGAGATGGTTGTCCGTGCCGCCCGAAACGATGCGGTACCCACGGTCCTGCACCACTTTGCACATCGCCTTGCAGTTCTTGACGACCTGCTGGGCGTAGCCCTTCTTCTCGGGGCTCATCCACTCGCGGAAGAGAACCGCCTTCGCGGCGATGATGTTTTCGAGCGGACCGCCCTGCATGCCGGGGAAGACCGCGCTGTCGAGCGCCTTCGCCCACTTCTCCTTGCAGAGGACCATGCCGCCGCGCGGACCGCCGAGCGTCTTGTGCGTCGTCGTCGTCACGAAGTCCGCATAGGGAACGGGCGAGGGGTGCGCGCCGCCCGCGACGAGGCCCGCGATGTGGGCCATGTCCACGAGCATGATGCAGCCCGCCCTGTCGCAGATTTCGCGGATGCGCTTGAAGTCGATCGTGCGCGGGTAGGCCGAGGCGCCCGTGAGAAGAATCTGCGGCTTCACCTCCAGCGCCTGTTTTTCAAGTGCGTCGTAGTCGATGCGCTCGGTCTTACGATCGACCGTGTAGGGGACGATGTGGTAGATCTTGCCCGAGAAGTTGACGGGCGAGCCGTGCGAGAGGTGCCCGCCCTGGTCGAGCGCGAGCGACATGATCGTGTCGCCGGGCTTGATCGTGGCGAAGTAGACGGCCATGTTCGCGGCCGAACCGCAGTGCGGCTGCACGTTCGCGTGCTCGGCGCCGAAGAGTTCGCACGCGCGGCGGCGGGCCAGTTCCTCCGCCGCGTCCACCGGAAGGCAGCCCGAATACCAGCGCTTCCCCGGATAGCCCTCGGCGTACTTGTTCATGAGGACGGACCCGGCAGCGAGGCGCACGGCTCGGCTCGACGTGTTTTCGGAGGCGATGAGGTTGATCTCCGTGTCCTCCTGCACGACCTGCGCCTTGATCGCGGCGTAGACCTCGGGGTCGGCCTTCGCGAGGCCGCTGAAATCGCTCAGGCGCTTCGCACGCTCCAGCTTCGCGCGGCGGCGCGCGTGGCGGCTGGCCACATCGACCTTCGTCGTCACGAACGTCCTGAGGATGCGGCGGGCGGCGGCGGGCTTCGTGCGGTCCTGGCCGAGGCAGAGGACGTTCGCCCCGTTGTGGGCACGCGCGAGCGCGGCGTCTTTTTCGTCGCGGCAGAGCGCGGCGCGCACATTCTGGAAGCGGTTTGCGGCCATCGTCACGCCCATGCCCGTGGTGCAGACGAGCACGCCAAAGTCGGCCTCCCCACGCGCAACCGCCTCCGCAACATCGTCGGCGTAGTCGGGATAATCGCAGGGATCCGCGGATTCGGGACCGAAGTCCAGGAATTCCGCGTCCGTGTACTTGGCGAGGATCGCCTTCTTCAGTTCAAAGCCACCGTGATCGGAGCCAATGGCGATTTTCATGATGACGCATTCCTTATGATGGGTGAAAACTGCGTTCATTATACCAGACCGCGTTTCCCTGTTCAACAAAATGCCGCGCGACACAAAATGCCGCGCGCCATGCCATGGGACCGTGCGTGGCGTAGAGGTAAACCTTCCCGTGGTTTCAAACCACCGCAACACACACTGAACCCGCCTCCGGCGGCACACTGAATACACTGAAAGCCAAGCCTCTTCCGTCTCAAACCTTCTGTGTATTCTGTGTCGGGCGTAGCCCGTTCTGTGTGTTCTGTGGTAAATCTCCTCCACGCCATTCGAGAACCACTGATAACACTGATGCCGTCTTCGACGGACACCGACAACACAGATGTTTTTCCATCCGTATCCCTCCTCGATACGGAATTATGCTATAATTTTTGCCATCTGAAAGGAATGACGACCATGCCGCCCGTCTTGCAAGCGATCGACAACATGACTTCCGCCGAGAAGATCCAGACAATGGACTATCTCTGGACGGCACTTGAGGCGTCCTCAAACGACTACACGCCCCCGGCCTGGCATGCACGTGAGCTCGCACGGCGTAGGGCTCTTTATGAAGCAGGTAAAGTCCCCGTCTATGATTGGACAGAGGTGAAAGCCCGCCTTGACGCACGCCGTAACGCCCGCTGACATGAAGCGCGTTCGACTTACCGCCCTGGCCGAGTTCGACCTCATTGAGGCCCAGGACTTCTATATGCGTAGCGGCAATTGGGTTGTCGCGCATTTCATGGAATGCCTTGACGAGGCGTTCCAAAGCCTGTCCGGCTTTGCGGGCATCCATCCAATCGTCTACGGACATCATCGCATGCGAGTGCCGCACTTCCCGTTCTCCATCTACTATGACGTTGAGGGCGGTGATGCCATTGTACATGCCGTTCTGGATGACCGTTTCGGCCTCGCCCGAATCGCGGCACACTTCGAGCCCCTTGAACGTTAATTCGCTACTCTTGCGCATCCAGAACGTTCCTCATCGCACAGTGTTTTCTGGACCACTGATGAATCTGATACCGTCTTCGGCGAACACGGATACACAACGATATCTTCCCCTATCTGTGGATATCTGTGTCGCCATAGGCCGCATCTGTGCAATCGGTGGTGAATCCCCTTCACGCCGTCCGTAAACCACCGAGAACAACATACCCTCGCATTTATATAAATCCGATGGTACAGGCAGACCGCTCACCGCATCATATTTTCGATCTCCCGCAGTTCGAGCGAGGCCTCAGATTGATTTCATGATGTCTAACAAGTTAGAGTAACTGTCCACCTCATGATACACCACCTTGTTTGTTGAGATTTCCCTGAACAATTTCTTGGCGCACGCGATTTTCGCCTGCTCGATCGGGCGAAGCTCAAGACTATCCATTGACCCTTTTGTCTCTGCGACGAAGAAAATGTGCTTGACGGTGCCTTCATAGAAGGCGATTGCCCAGTCCGGCGAATAGTTGCCTACAGGCGTGGAAATCTGAAAAGCCCGCGGCAGCTTGGCATAGACGCAGACCTCATCCGCCGCATCCAGATCCTCGGCAAACTTTCTCTCAATGCTCTTGTCTGCCGTTCCGTCCGTGAACACATAGTCCTGAACGGCTTTCTTCGCAAGGAACACCCTGTCAAATCTCCCGCCTTCCAGTAGCCAACGCAACACTCGTTGCGTAGCATAGTCAGGCAAGTACTTTTTCACGCTGAAACCCGCTTAACCTGCCAACCGCGACGCGCTAAACATCCAACTTTTACGCTGGAAACTCGCGCGCGCGGTTCTGAATAGGATTTCTTTTGCGTTCTTGTTACCTTTCTCAACCGCCATCCGGAGCAATCATAACCCTTCAATCCTGTCCTTTGGAACATTTCCAGCAGGAAAACCGTCATAATAGAAAGCGCCGAGGTTACATAGCGCATCAGTTTGACCTTGCGCCGCTGCTCAACTGGAACCTTGCGGATGGGCTAGAAAGCCATTTCTGGGCCTCGTCGACGCCATCCAACACTCTGTTCCTAACTTGGCAGAAGGTCTTGCCCGACCGCTCGCCGGAGAAGCCGATTACCTTTTAGGTCGAGCTGACGCCCGGTGGTCGGTTCCGTTTCGCATACGACCTCGTGTCGGCAACCCGGACGGACCTCTCGACAAATGTTCTCGCAGGGGCGTTCTGCGGAGACTGCCGCGTGACCGCAACGGTGTGGCGCGATGACCACATCGCGCCACAGAGCGCGTCGTCACCCCGCCACTTGGCACGACGTTCAATCCTAAATTACCAGCCCGTTCTGGTGGCCGAACCGGCCGGCGCGCCATTCGGACCATAATAGTAGGTCGTGTTGCCCATTCTGGTGGAAGACCCCGCCGCCGAACCGTTTGCGTTGTAATAATAGGTCGTGTTGCCCATTGTAGTTGATCTTCCCGCCGACGAACCGTTGGCATTATTGTAGTACGTCGTATTACCCGTCCTGTATGACGATCCAGCAGACGAACCATTGGCATTGTTGTAGTAGGTCATGTTTCCCGTCCTGTACGAAGACCCTGCCGACGAACCATTCGCGTTGTTGTAGTACGTCGTATTGCCCGTCCTGTAGGACGAATCGGCGGACGAACCATTGGCATTGTTGTAATAAGTCGTGCCGCCCCTGTATTGCGGCTGCGACCACTGTGCCCACGCCATGCTCGCACAGGCGATACAGGCGATGGCCACTATGATTTGAGCTATTGATTTCCCTTCGGTGTCATTATTCTACAAACTGTTCGCCTTTCATGTGTCCAACTTTGATTTCGAGTTTGCCGACTGACTTCAACTCCTCTGGCGTGAAAGTACCAAGGGATATGCGAAATATGCCAGCAGATGTCCCTTCCACGCCACTCCATATGTTTTGAGCGATCAACTGATGATCTGTGGCGTAAAACGGCATAACAAATCCCCAATGGTCCTCACGCCAATCTTCCTCCAAAGCAAAGATTGACAAATACATCCTGTCATCCTTGTCCGTCCCTCTTCTCTCTTCGCATAGAGAGACATGCGAATTAGCAATTTCACCTCCTTGGGTATCAAGAAGCATCGCCTCGATTGCAAGTGCCCCAGTATCCAGACACGACACAATAGCGTTGAGTACATTTTTGTCCAGTTGGAACGCGACTGCCGAACCCGTTTTGAAACTTGTCATAACAAGAAAGCGATAATCCTCGTGATTCCACGAGTAAGCAAAATATCCATCTGGTTTGTAACGACCAGCACGGCCCTTGCTGTTGAGCTTAAGTTTTTTCGTCGCCATAGGGCCGATCTTGTCCACAACCTCGTTGGCAAACTGCGTATATTTGCTCTGGTCGATTCTCACACGGACATTCGCGAAAATCTCCCCCGTCTTAGGGTCATAATCAAGGGGCGATTTTCCTGTCCGCCCAGGAACAGGCTCAGCAACAACGCAGGCTGTATGCTTGGCAAGCACATCCTTTATCATAGCCGTTGCATTTGCAAGGTTGTCTTGCGCTGACACCGCCTGCGCCCAGAGTGATTCTCCATCAATCGCTACGGAGACAAGTTTGGCGGCAGCAAGTTTCTCCCTAAGCGCAATCATCTTGACGGTCGCCTTGACTTTAAGGGTGACAAGCCCGTTGGCATTCTTCTTAGGCGTGCCAATGATTTTTGACTCGGCAATCAGGCCAGGGGAATAAGTGAGGATCTTATTCTCAACCAACTCATCATTCTCTACAAGCGTCGTTGCATCAACCATTGTTCCAACAACTTGCGCAACGGCAGCCTTGTTGGCGGCTTTGTGGGCTTCATCCTGTGTCATGCCGACACCTACGGCAATGACATCGACAAGCTGGCCCGCTTTTTGCGCAAAGATAGAGTTAAAGAATGTAACAGCGACAAGGAATGTCGTAATGAAACGGACATTTTGCCTCTATGAGGTAGTCGTCCGCAACCGAAACCGAAGCTGCCTTTGATCTTGGGGAAAAACTTGTTGACCTGTACCATCTGTGATTGCCACTCCATGATATAAATTACTTTCTATTCTGTATCAATGTACACAACCCCATTGATGACTACTGGCACAAAATAGTTTTGCATAACTCTCACACAAATAGAACGATTTTGGCAGACTTCGCATTCTGGGAAGTAATCAGCTTGCTTGTTGAAAGGAAAGATTGTGTATCTATGTTCGGTTGAGCCGCAGATTACGCTTGCATCAAATGAACTTGTCAAATTGACAGATTCCAGAATTCTTAATAAAGTTCCCTGTTTCAATTTACACAATGGAAGATCGTAAAAACGGACAATCTTGTTAAGATCCAATAAGCCTTCTAGCACATCACTGGCGGCGCCACAAATATCTTGGCAATGCTCCTGCTGCCCATTCTTTATCACACGCGAGATCGAGAAATGATTGTTGACAATAATGTCATTCCATTCGGGACTTTTTAGAAAACTGATTCCTTTTTGTGGGTCGACAAACAAGATTTTAACATCAAGTTTGTTTTTATCGTAGTCCAATACTTTCACCATAGAGTCGATCGTTTCTCTATAGGCATTGCGACTACGCACATACTCATTATGCGTTGCTTCTTCTCCATAGATTGGAACAATGATTCGCTCTATTCTGCTTAAGATTTCCTTGGGAATTTTTGACAATGTACGACCGTTTGAATAAACGATAATATGTTTTGAATAGTTGTGGCAGAATGAAATTATGTCATTAAAACTTGGGTTAAGTGTTGGCTCTCCCCCGCTTATCGTCCAAACATCGTTGGCACTCAATGAAAACTTCTTCTGAAGAAATGAATAATCGTCAAGACACAGATTTCTATCGGTGCCTTTTCTTACATTGTGGGATATGCAACACTGGCAGTTATTGTTGCATTTATATGTTATGTTACAGTAACAAACTCTTCTCATACTGTAAGTCGCCTTTGAGAGACAATCCTTAGAATCATGTCTTCTGATCACATTCAAATCTGGGATTGATCGCTTCGCTTGCAATCTCTTTCTTCTTGACGGGAAAGCCTGAAAATTCATAAACATCATTCTCCGATATAAGGCCTTTACCCATCCAACACCCGCCATTACATTTGCTTCCGTAGAATATACAGTCTTTACAAGCCTTTGACAGGACGGCTATTTGATTCTGGAAAAACTTTTGGAACAATCGGTTTTTTGCAATTGACCATGGAATAAATTGACCTTTCTGCTTGAGGCATATGAGACTATCTGGATATTGGTTGCAAAATCGAAGATTTAAACTTGCATCAATCAACCCACAATCTCCGATATGGCATAACCCATTTGTCTTTCCAGTAGCGAATCCTGCCTTGTACAGAAAACACAAAGGCAATGTGTGGTCAAAACAATACGGTATGTTGTTTTTTAAAAAACTCTCGGTGAGAAATCGCAACTTTTGCAACAGTAGTGATTTGGATTGAAGAATGTTCGAGGTGCAATCTAATGTAAAAGCCGTCGCGAGACGCCCCTTCCCTAAATCTAGAATTTCTAAAAGTTTCTGCAAAAGATGTTTTTCATCAGTACCAGCGCGAACTTGGACCTCCAAGGACCTGTATCCTGGTTGTTGTAAAACAAATTTGTCTTCAGTAAAAACTGAAGCGAAGTTAAAATTGTATACAATACTATCATGCTCTCGCAATACCACCATTTTAATGTTCTCGTTGAGCGCGTTTGTGAAGATTGCTATTTTCGGGAAAAACTTCTTTGCAATGTCGACAATCCGCAGAAAATCTTTGTGTACAGTAGGCTCCCCGCCCATTATTTTGAGGCTCTTTATCCCATTAGCGCATAGATACCCGCAAAGTTCTTCAAAGACATCCGGTGACATTTCCGCATTGCCCCTTGAATTTGCATTGAAACACGAAGAACATTTTGCATTGCAGTTCTCCGTCACATAAACTCTCATTTTCGTCAAGTTGTCATCCATGTCAGTATTGCTCCAAAATTGCGATCATCGAGCCGCTCTGATTGATGTGAAAAAGAGCATTATGAAAAGGCCACGCCATTTTTCACATAAGGGCAACGATCATCTCCTAGGCCAACAACTCCAGTTCGCCTTAGAGAATGCCCTGGACACCCACCATTGCAGAAATACTTCCATCTACAGGTGTGACAAACTGAGTTTGCTAATGGGTCGCACCTTATCCCTTCAAATCGTGTTCGTATCAGGGCGGCATCATCGGTAAAAATATTGCCTATAGCGAGTTCCGGCAAACATGTGCATGGCAAGACAGTACCATCGGGATAAATGTATACTTTTGTCCGCCCTACACCACAGTTAGGAATCGCACATCTGGCTATGCGCTCCTTACCAAGTTTAGTTTCCATTTTCCCAAACAGATCAAAGTCGAAATGCTTTCTGATTTTAACATGAACATTCGCAACCTTAATTATCTCATCTACGAAAGAGTTCCATTCGCTCGTCGTCAATCCCCTTGATTTAGCCTCCGCCGTGAATGCTTGTTCCATTGACAACGACCAAGAAGGTATATGCAGTCGCGAGACAGTCTCCGCTAACTGAAAAAAGGAAGACACATTGATCTTATTAACCACTGATGCAACTGTAACAGGAAAACCTGATGCGAGCAAATCCTTGATGGCTTTCAAAGCGAGATTGAATGTTCCCACGCCTCTTATAGAATCGTGAACTTCGCGATCCCCATCTAGAGAAACTTGGACATTTATGTTTTTTGCATCAGCACGCAACGGAACAAAAGAATCGGCATTTGTACCGTTGGTGGTTATTGCAACCGACCCTTCAGATTTAATGATTTGCTTAATAACTTCGCAGAAATGCGGATGAAGAGTCGGCTCTCCACCAGAAATTACATACGTGTGCTGTTTGAAGAGATCATCAACACGATCCAATAAGAACTTCAACTTGTCAAGCGAGAAATCGCAATTTCCCGTTGACTTAACTTTCCTGATACAATGAAGGCAGAACAGATTGCACCGTTCTGTAACTAAAAGATACACCTGCACTTTCATTGGGCATACCGTAATTCAGCCGACGCCGAGTGATGCTGTATCACGAGCACTCAAAGCCAGTATCATCCCGTTCAACCCAAGCACCAGCAGACAGGACAGAAGCTTCTTCCATAGAAACCTCGTTGACCATCCGCACATAATCCAAGGTTGAACCTCTTTCGATGATGGCACTATTGTTGCTGTCGGATTGATTATTCATGATCATTTTCTCCTTTCATTTTTCAGTTTCACGATCGAGATTGTTAGACGTCGGGACCACATTCAACAGTGACATCCATTTCAGCCCAAACACCAGCGGAAAGGACAGAGGTTACTTCCATAGAAACCTCATTATCCATCCTCAAATAATCTAACGCTAAGCTGGGCTCGACAATGATCTTAGTGCTACTGCTGGTTTGATTGTTCATAGCCTCGTGTTCCCTTCTCTCCTCAGATGCTTACTTGATGGCGTGGGTTGCTGGAATTCCGTCAAAAATCAATAGCGCCCGATACCTATGGCTCATATTCTATTTGAACATCATCGATGCAATTCTCAATCACCTTGAAAAGCCAATCTTCAATCTCCTCATACGACAACACATGTCCACTACACTCATCAACACAACTAGGTTCTCTCGCTATGGTTATCGCCTTTGCTCCCTTTATAAGGTTCTTTAACAGTTGTAAATGATCATGTGCCATCGCCCCCCTATCTCTAAAAAAGTCACAGTCAAAATCCAAGATGTAGTTGTCTTGATTGAATCCGTTTTTACAAAAAGTTTCAAGAACACCTTTTAATATAGTGTCGGTCATTAC